>ERZ773007.94-NODE-94-length-42952-cov-7.635149_pt1 | contig 42952 bp, 45 predicted proteins | sample MGYA00580665_ERZ773007 | MGnify/ENA primary metagenome ERZ773007 (study PRJEB29015, sample SAMEA2738122) | human oral metagenome | biome: human oral; feature: human-associated habitat; material: saliva | place: China | collected 2167 ... | reverse complement strand
ATATAAGGATTCCAGCAGCTAGCAAGGTCGCAATTGTCGGGCCAACTGGTGCTGGCAAGTCTACCTTGATCAATCTCCTCATGCGATTTTACAATGTTGATAGTGGTCTTATTTCGCTAGACGGTACTCCCATCTCGCATTACACCAGAGCCTCTTATCGTCAGCAGTTTGGCATGGTACTGCAAGAGACTTGGCTAAAGACGGCGACTATACACGACAACATAGCTTTTGGCCGGCCAGATGCTAGCCGAGAAGAAGTCATTGCAGCTGCCAAGGCGGCCAACGCTCATTTCTTTATCCAGCAGCTGCCTCAGGGGTACGACACCTATCTAGCGGATGCTGGGGACTCCCTATCTCAAGGTCAGCGGCAGCTCTTGACCATTGCGCGTGTCTTCCTTTCCGTTCCTAAAATCCTAATCTTGGATGAGGCGACTTCCTCCATCGATACTCGGACAGAAGTCTTGATTCAGGAGGCTTTCAGCAAGCTCATGGTTGGACGAACTAGCTTTATCATCGCCCACCGCCTGTCTACTATTCAAAATGCTGACATCATCCTCGTTATGGTAGATGGTGATATCGTCGAACATGGAAATCATCAGGAGCTCATGGCAGCCAGAGGTGTTTATTACCAAATGCAGACGGCGCAGGAGTAGAAGGGGAGCTTTATTAAAGTTCACAGATTGATGCTAAACAAAACTAAAAGAGTTGGATTTCCAACTCTTTTTGCTTATAGTTCAACTTCCTCCAATCCTGTCTCCGTCAGTCGATAAATTTTCTGGCAGACTTCTTTAAGAAAGATCCGATCGTGGGAGACAGCGATGATGGCGCCAGGATAGGTCGCCAAAAGCTGGCGAACCTGGGGCTGAGAGGTGGGAGAGAAGTTGCGGGTTGGCTCGTCCAGCAGGAGGACATTGGGGCGGTCTAGGACTAGTTTGAGCAGGAGGAGCTTGGCTTTTTGACCGCCGGAAAGCTGCCCAATCGGGTGGCGGGCCTCGTCGCGCGTGAACTGGAGACTGGCTAGATGAGTCAGGATTTTCTCCTCCTGGGACTTGTCGCCAGAGGGATCCAGAAAGTCCAAAGGGCTGCTCTCATCAGCCAGCAAGTCACCATAATGCTGGGGCATGTAGCCTACTCGCATGTCTGTCCGCTCACGCAGGATCTTCCATATTTCCTTAAGCAGAGTCGATTTTCCTGCACCATTAGCACCAATCAGTCCGATTTTTTCCTGACCGCAGACCTCCAGAGTCAGGTTCTCCGCCAATTGTCGTTCGTCAGTTTCCAGTTTCATTCCTTCTAATTTCAGGATTCTTTTGGTCAATGGCAGAGCTTCTATGTCTGAGAAGTGAAGGCTGATGGCATCTTCCTGTGTCGGGATTTCGGTCATTTCAGCACCTGCCTTTTCAAATCGTTTGCCTTGTGAGAGGACGTTTTTCATCTTCTTGGCTACCAGTCGACCTGCAGTAGCGTCATGGGTGTTTCGTAAAGTATGCTCCACACTCTGCTTAACCCGTCGATGTTTTTCCATGGTCTTGGCGTGTTCTTCCCGCTCTTTCCGTGCCAATTGACCTTGTTTTTCAAAAGCCTCCTGACGCTGATAGCGGTAATTTTCATAGTCCAGACTCTTGACGCTGGTTCTGGCCTCCTGTTTCTTTTTGATTCGCTCCAGATGAACAATCTTGGTCGCAGCTTGAGCGAGAAAGTGCTCGTCGTGAGAGACGAAAAGGACCGTTCTCTGGCTGTGGCTGATAAAGTTTTCCAGCCAAGTCAGAGTTTCAAGATCAAGGTCATTGGAGGGCTCATCAAGAAAGAGAATGTCCCAATCACTAGCTAATTTCTTGATGAGCTGGACCTTGAGTTTTTCTCCTCCAGATAGGCTAGAGAGCTGCTGCTGACTGGCAAAGCGCTGGCTGTCAAAGTTGAGCTCCTCAGCATAGCGGTAGAGCTTAGCATAGTCCAGCTCTGTCTCAAAATCAGCAAAGAAATAGTCATTGAGCGTCAGTTGGGCATCCTCTGAAGGCAGTTGCTGGGGCAGATAAACAGCAGCGGTATAGGACTTATCAATATGTCCGCTGTAGCTGACATAAGAGCTGACCAGTCGCTCGTCTAGTAGGAGCTTGAGCAGGGTGGACTTGCCATTGCCCTCCTCGCCGATAATAGCGACCTTGTCTCCTTGGTTTATGGTCAGTGATAAATCTTTGACTAATTCCTTCAAGTCTTTTAAGTGGGTAATGGTTAGATTTCTTATTTGCAGCATAGATGTCTCCTTTATTTTTTAAAACAAAATACAGCCCTGCTTTATTTAGCAGAGCTGTTGAGATTGCACAAAGCAGACACAGGAGTGTCCAAATAGGGTCATTCGTTTGTAGGCTTCCAGATGGAACTGTCATAGGAGCGACAGGATTAATCTAAAAATAAGCAAATAGAAGCTAGAAAGCACAAAAAATGAACATCCCGCGGATATGCAGAAACATGACAAAATCTACTAAATAAAGTTTCCTTTAAAAAATAGACTTAATTTTTCATGTCTCCGTGTACCTCCGAAATCATTCTACCTTTAGTCTAGCAAAAAGGGCAACATAAGTCAATAAAAATCCTGAAAGATTTCTTTCAGGATTCGTCATGTTTATACATTGAGCACCTTGTCCAAGAAGTCCTTGAGACGTGGATGCTGAGGGTTGTCGAAGATTTGGTCTGGTTTGCCGTCTTCTAGGAATTCACCGTCAGCAGTGAAGATGACGCGATTAGCAACCTGACGAGCAAAGCCCATTTCGTGAGTCACGATCAGCATGGTCATGCCCTGCTGAGCCAGATCCTTCATAACGTTGAGAACGTCACCAACCATTTCAGGGTCGAGAGCAGAAGTCGGCTCGTCAAAGAGCATGATGTCTGGGTTCATAGCCAATCCTCGAGCGATGGCCACCCGTTGTTTTTGACCTCCTGACAGGCTATCTGGTTTGGCATCAGCCTTGTCTGCCAGCCCAACCTTTTCCAAGAGCTCCATACCAAGCTTGTCTGCATCAGCTTGGCTCATTCGCTTGTGCTCAACAGGAGCGAAGGTGATATTTTGCAGGACAGTCATGTGTGGGAAGAGGTTGAAGTGCTGGAAGACCATTCCGATATCTTCACGAACATGGTCCACATTGGTAGCCTTGTCTGTCAAATCATAACCGTTGACAGTAATGGTCCCGCTGGTCACTTCTTCAAGCAGGTTTAGGCTGCGTAGGAAAGTTGATTTACCTGATCCAGAAGGACCGATGATACAAACAACATCTCCCTCATAAAACTTCGCACTAATCCCTTTTAGGACTTCATTTTCCCCATAGTATTTATGTAAATCATTAACATCAATTTTTAATTTAGCCATTAGTGAATCCTCTTTTCTAAGCGTTTAGCCAATCTTGTTAAGAGTGTGATGATGACCAAGTAAAGCACTGCTAGGATAGCATACATCTTGAAGCTCTGATAGTTACGGGCAATGATGATTTTACCTGTTTGGAAGAGCTCAACAAGTCCGATAGCTGATACGATAGTTGTATCCTTGAGAGCGATGACGAACTGGTTGACAAAGTTTGGTAGCATGATCTTGGTTGCTTGAGGCAGGATAATCTTGCGCATGGTCTTTCCATACGAGATCCCCAGACTTCGGCTAGCTTCCATCTGTCCGACCGGAACGGCTTGAATCCCTCCGCGAACAATCTCAGCGATATATGCACCAGCATTGAGTGACAGAGCAATTGTTCCTGCAACGAAGTCGTTGATCGGACTTTGCTGACCAGTCATAGATTCAATGAGATTTGGAATTCCCCAGAAGATGAAGGCAGCCAGAATCATAAGTGGAATTCCACGAATAACGTCTACAAAAATTTCTGAAATGATGCGAAGCGCTTTGATAGGGCTGACGCTGAACATTCCAAAGATAATCCCGATCACCATGGCAATCGCAAAGGAGATCAGTGCTAAAGCAATGGTAATTCCAAGTCCGCTTAACAGTTGTTTGTAGTTGTTTTGGAGAAGTCCCCAGATAGTTGTTTCATCAACAGTTGTGGAATTATCCTTCTCAGCTGAGAGATATTTATCAAGAATTTCTTGATATTTACCATTCGCTTTTAGATTAGCCAAACCATTATTGAACATCTCGATGAGTTCAGGGTTAGTGCCTGCTTTTACTGCAAAAGCAACTTCACCACTAGGGGTTCCTTCGATTGGCGTTTTCATTTTCTTGCCTTGGTTGATGGCATATTTGACAACAGGCTCATCGTCCATAATAGCAGCGACTGAACCAGAATTCAGACTATCATACATAGAAGAACCGTCTGAAAAAGTTTTGATTTTGTAGCCGTATTTGCTTTGATTTTCGACGAGGAAGGTTTGAGAGGCTGTACCGTTCTTGACTCCGACGGTCTTTCCTTTCAAGTCTTCATAGGAGCTAATAGTGCTTGACTCTGTCACCGCAAGGATAGAGTTAGCAGTGTAGTATGGTTCAGAGAAATTAAAGGTTTCTTTGCGGGCCTCTGTCACAGACATCCCAGCAATCATCCCGTCAGCCTGTCCAGATTGAACGGCATTGATGGCAGCGTCAAAACCAGGGTTAGAGATTTCCAGTGTAAAACCTTGGTCTTCGGCAATGGCTTTGATCAAGTCCATGTCAATACCAGTATATTGGTTGCTATCATTTTGGAAAACGAAAGGAGCAAAGGACGAGTCACTGGCAATCGTATATTTAGCTTTGACTGGAGTGGCTTTTTGTCCAGACTTGGTTGTCGTCTCTGGTACGGCTGAGTTGGTTGAAGTGCCAGAAGCGGAAGTCCACTTGGTGATGATGTCCTTCAAGGTGCCATCTTTTTTCATCTGAGCCAAGGCTTCGTTAAACTCCGTCACCAGATATTCGTATTTGCTGCCTTTTTTGACACCAAATGCGAAGCTACCAACGGCCTCACCCTTCATTGAGATTTTCAAATCTTGTCCTTGGCTGATTGCATACTCGATAACGGGTTGGTCATCCATGGCCGCATCAACCGCTCCGGCTGTTAGGCTGTTGTACATAAGGTCGCCTGTATCAAATGTTTTGATAGTAAAGCCGTATTTGTCCTTGATTTTTTCAAGGAAACGTTGTGCAGCTGTACCGTTTTTGACTCCGACAGTCTTTCCTTTGAGCTGATCGTAGGATTTTACTGTATTAGCCTTGGTCGTTGCGATGACAACTTTTGTGTCATAATATGTATCAGACATGGTAAAGACTTTTTCGCGTTCAGCAGTCTTGGTCATACCTGCCATAATGGCATCGGCCTGTCCTGCTTGAACGGCATTGACAGCAGCATCAAAGCCAGGGAAGGACATTTCATATGCCCAGCCTTTGATTTCAGCAACTTTATTGATAATATCTACATCAATCCCTTTATAGGTTTGATCGGAATCTTTAAATTCAAATGGGGCATAAGCCGTGTCAGATACGATTTTGATGGTATCTGCGTGAGTGGTTGTCCCTAGTGCAAAGATAGGGAATAACGCTAGCAGAAAAGCTATGATCTTTTTCTTCATATTTTCTCTCCTTTAGTTGAATATTTTTTGATTATATCAGAAAAATTTAAGAAAGGCAAATATTTTCTATTTTGATGTTATATTTTCTGACATAACGATGAATATTGCCTATTATACTATTATGATAAAATATGTTATAATAAATAAATGATGAAAGGAGATTTCTATGTTTAAATCACGCATGTTAGATAATGTGAAGCTGTCGCGCTACATTCCTCCTATTTGGTTAGCAGTTCTGATCTCCATTGGCTTTATCCACGTAGGAGAAATCTTTGCAGGGATCATCATTGGAACTGTGCTTGCCATGGTAAATCCGATAGCTGACCGGGCTACACTTATGGAAGTGTTCGGGCATTATTATATCTTTTTTCAGCTGGGTAGTTTTTTCTTTATGGCCTTACTTGTTTTTCTGTGGGTCAAGTTTCGAGAAAAGAGAGCTTTCTCCAGCCTGGGTTTCTTTAAGGAAGGATGGCTGAAAGAACTGGGCAGAGGCTTCCTTATTGGAGCCGTTCAGTTTTCACTGGTTGTTGTCTTGCTCTTGGTAACGGGGACAGGCAGTCTGAAATTTGGTCAGGTGAATTTGCAGTCTTTGATTTTTGTCCTAGCTATCATTCCTTTCTGGATTCTCCAAGGTGGGACAGAAGAGCTAGTGACGCGTGGTTGGCTCTTTCCAGCAGTTAGCGCTAAGTCAAATATCTTCATTGGTATCTTGATTTCTAGTGTTCTATTCGGGGCTCTGCACCTCTTTAATCCTGGTGTGACCGTTCTTTCTATTGTCAATATCATACTAGACGGTATCTTTGCTTGTTTCCTTATGCTCAAGTATGACAATATGTGGGTACTGGCTGGTATGCACGGCGCTTGGAATTTTGTGCAAGGAAATATCTATGGTATTCAGGTCAGTGGCCAAGGAGCATCTACCTCAATCTTGAACTATAGCTCACAATCTTCTGTGGATTTGCTGTCCGGTGGAGCCTTTGGTGCTGAAGGATCTATTTTCTCCAGTATCGTCCTGATTGGCTGCATTGCCTATCTTTACTGGTCGCTCAAGAAAGAAAATCGCTTGCCTCAGGCATTGATGTTTAAGAAATAAAGACATCGCTCAGCTTAGCTGGGCGATTTTTGATGCGAATGAATGATCAGAATACAAGACTAGCCGTTCTTAGAGATGTAGCTACTAAACCGGAGCCAAACCCAGAGAAAATGTGTCAAATATGGTAAAATGATAGAAGCACAAGTTGAGGAATAAAAGATGATTAACAGAATAACAGATAATAAATTTGAATTGGTTTCCAAGTACGAGCCTTCAGGAGATCAGCCTCAGGCTATCGAGCAGTTGGTGGATAATATTGAGGGCGGCGAGAAAGCCCAGATTCTCATGGGGGCGACTGGTACTGGTAAGACCTATACCATGAGTCAGGTTATCGCTCGGGTCAACAAACCGACTCTGGTTATTGCCCATAATAAAACGCTGGCAGGCCAGCTTTATGGAGAGTTTAAGGAGTTTTTCCCTAATAACGCTGTGGAATACTTCGTTTCCTACTATGATTACTACCAGCCTGAGGCCTATGTGCCCTCCAGCGATACTTATATCGAAAAGGATAGCTCGGTCAATGACGAGATTGATAAGCTACGCCACTCAGCGACATCAGCCCTCTTGGAGCGCAATGACGTGATTGTCGTGGCTTCGGTCTCTTGTATCTATGGTCTGGGTTCGCCTAAGGAATACTCCGACAGTGTGGTTAGCCTGCGTCCTGGACTGGAGATTTCCCGTGACAAGTTGCTCAATGATCTGGTAGATATCCAGTTTGAGCGCAATGACATTGACTTTCAGCGGGGGAAATTCCGAGTTCGCGGTGATGTGGTGGAGATTTTCCCAGCTTCTCGGGATGAACATGCTTTCCGGGTGGAGTTTTTCGGAGATGAGATTGACCGGATTCGTGAGGTTGAAGCCTTGACAGGTCGAGTCTTGGGTGAGGTGGACCATTTGGCCATCTTCCCAGCCACTCACTTCGTGACCAATGAAGATCACATGGAAGTAGCCATTGCCAAGATTCAGGCTGAGCTGGAGGAGCAGCTGGCTATCTTTGAGAAGGAAGGCAAGCTCTTGGAAGCCCAGCGCTTGAAGCAGCGCACAGAGTACGATATCGAAATGCTGCGTGAGATGGGTTATACGAATGGAGTTGAGAACTATTCTCGCCACATGGATGGTCGGAACGAAGGAGAGCCGCCTTATACCCTTCTGGACTTTTTCCCTGATGATTTCTTGATTATGATTGACGAGAGTCACATGACCATGGGACAGATTCGGGGCATGTACAATGGTGACCGCTCTCGTAAGGAGATGCTGGTTAATTATGGTTTCCGCCTGCCATCTGCCTTGGACAACCGTCCGCTGCGCCGAGAAGAATTTGAAAGCCATGTTCACCAGATTGTCTATGTATCGGCTACGCCGGGTGACTATGAGAAAGAGCAGACGAATACGGTTATTGAACAAATTATCCGGCCGACAGGGCTTCTGGATCCAGAAGTGGAAGTTCGTCCAACCATGGGGCAGATTGATGACCTTTTGGGTGAAATCAATGCCCGTGTTGAAAAGAATGAGCGGACCTTTATCACAACCCTGACCAAGAAGATGGCGGAAGACTTGACGGACTACTTCAAGGAAATGGGTGTCAAGGTCAAGTACATGCACTCAGATATCAAGACCTTGGAGCGGACTGAGAGTATCCGTGATTTGCGCTTGGGCGTCTTTGATGTTCTGGTTGGGATTAACCTGCTACGCGAGGGAATTGACGTGCCCGAGGTTAGTCTGGTGGCAATTCTTGATGCGGACAAGGAAGGTTTCCTTCGCAACGAACGTGGTCTTATCCAGACTATTGGACGGGCAGCCCGAAACAGTGAGGGGCATGTGATTATGTATGCGGATACTATGACCCAGTCCATGCAGCGTGCTATTGATGAAACTGCCCGCCGTCGGGCAATCCAGATGGCATATAATGAAGAGCATGGCATTGTACCGCAGACCATCAAGAAAGAAATCCGCGACCTGATCAGTGTGACCAAGGCTGCCCTGCCAGACAAGGAAGAAACAGTCGAAATTGAAAGCCTCAACAAGCAAGAGCGCAAGGACATGATTAAGAAACTGGAAGGTCAGATGCAAGAAGCTGCCGGACTTCTGGACTTCGAACTGGCCGCACAGATTCGCGATATGATTCTGGAAATAAAGGCGATGGATTGAGGGATATCAAGGAGAAAAACAAATGGTCATCACTATCAAAACAATGGAAACAGCTGAGGAGATAGAAGAGAAATCCAGAGTTCATTGGCAGACATGGCGAGAAGCTTATGATGAGATTTTGCCTGCGGAATTTCAAGAGCAAATGACCTTGGATAAGTGCCGATTTTATAGTCAAAAGTATCCTGAAAATACCTTGATCGCCTTGGATGATGCTAAAGTGGTCGGTTTTGTTAGCTACGGTGATTTTCGAGATCCAGCTACGATAGCGGGTGAAATTATCGCTTTGTATGTCTTAAAAGATTATTATGGCAAGGGTGTAGGACATCAGCTCATGCAGGCTGCATTTGCTGCCTTGGATAGTTATCCAGAGATTTTATTATGGGTGTTAGAAGATAACAAACGTGCCATCGCTTTCTATGGAAAAATGGGTTTTGTTTTTGACGGCGAGGAAAAGGTCATTGACCTAGGAAAAGCTGTGAAAGAAAAACGGATGATTTACATGAGAAACTCAAACAGTTAGTCTGAAAAACAATAGATATATTTTTAAGGAGCACCACATGCGTTATGCACTTTTACTCCGCGGCATCAATGTTGGCGGAAAAAACAAGGTCGTTATGGCTGATTTGAAGAAAGATTTGGCTGGGTTGGGTTTTGAAAATCCAGTTTCCTACATCAATAGCGGCAATCTTTTCTTTGATAGCGAGGAGCGGGAGGAGAGGATTCGGGATATCTTGTCGGCTTATTTCAGTCGGTCTTACGATTTTCCGCTGCCTTTTGTCCTTGTCAGCTCTGCCATGCTTGAAAAAGAAATAGCAAATCTGCCTACTTGGTGGCAAGATGAGACAGCCTTTCGGCGCGATGTTCTCTTTTATTTGCCAGAGACAGATAGGGAGAGCGTTCAAGAGCTGGCAGGCAGCTGGGCGAATGACAAGGAGCAACTACATTTTGGGCAGACGGCTTTCTTTTATAGCAATGCTGACCAAGCGGACTATCTTAAGTCCAACTACCATAAAAAACTGCTCAAATCTAGCTTTTACAAGCAACTGACTATCCGAAACGGTAAGACTTTCCAGAAGATTGTGGAGTTGGTTGGAAATGAGTGAGCTAAATGTGGAAGATACAAGGGAAGAAAAAGCGAAGCGCTGGAAGTTTTCTAAAGTTATTTGGCTAGTGCTCTATATCTTGTTATTTATCTTTGTCTTGCTACATTTTAGCTTGAGTCCGTTTGGCTTGGCCTTTGCGCCCCTGCTGTGGAACAATTGGCTTTTTCTTCTGTCAGTGGTCGTATTTTGTCACCTATGGCTTCTCTTTTTGAAAAAGAGAGAGTTTCGCTGGTTCCATCTCATCTGGGGGATCCTGAGTATACCTCTTGCATTGTTTATATGGTTTACAATTTTCTTTCATTTCTCTATAGTCAAATCAGAAAATTCTGTCCCGATCAATATGGATTACGGGATAGATGGGAATGAAGTTGTTTTACGAAAAGGCCTTTTTTTTGGTGAATATGATGAATACCATGATTTAGTTAATCCCTATATCATGAAAACCAAGGTCAATCGTGTTCGCTATATTGATTGATGCAGGTCTTGTCAATGGATCTAGCTCCAAAGCCCGTTCAAACAAGCTAGTAGAGGGAGGTATATGGATGTGAATAAAAATAGGAACGAGTGGATGTGGCTAGATAAAGTGAACACCTGGCTCAAGCGCCATGGTTTTCTGGCTTGGTTATTGGATTTCTCCGTCCTTATGCTTTTTGCAATGATTACGGGCATCCTAGTTTTTCAAATCCCCTTCCTCCCTACATATTTAAAGGGTAATTATGTTTTTCCTTTGTTTATAAATATTCTTGTTTTACTGTACTATGCTTATGGTTCTATTCTCCGTGAAAATAGTGCAAAGAGGGTCACTTCTTTAAAAGACTTAGTCAATCCCCTTCTTTATATCAATCCTCTAGCTCTTTTGTTTCATTACTTTGGAGTGAAGAGCCGCCGTCATAGAACTATTTTGTTACCATTGCCTACCTTGGATCATCGCTATGTCTGGTTCCCGATTGCCACTTATATTATTTTCTTTCTGACAGCAGCAGTCATCATGATTGCAAGCAAAAGAAGTAAGAAAAAATAGAAAAGCCGCTTTATGTACTAAAGTGGCTTTTTTGCTTGTTCTGATAAATCTAAGGGCATAAAGGCGGCCATGACACGGCCGATGACCTTGGGTTCTTCTTGATGCGGGATAAATTTGTCGCTGTATTTTTTATTGAGAGAGATGAGGCGAATGCCAGTTGGATCGTTGAAAACTCTTTTCAAAATGGTTTGACCGTCGTAATCAATAGCATAGATAGCACCTGCAAATTCAAAGTGTGTATTCTTGATGAGAGCTACAGACCCTTGCGGATACTTGGGTTCCAGTGAATCTGTCCGAATCCAGAGGGCGATATCATAGTCAAGCTCTTTGTCTAACCAGACGATGTCAGCTTGTTCAGGCTTGTTCAAGAAAGTCTGGTAGCTTTCATAGACCTTGTAAGGAAAATAATCATCTTTTAATCTTTCCTCAGTCGTTTGATTTTCCAGCTCTTTTTTAGCAAAGTCTGTCACAGCTTGCTTGCGGCTTTGGTCTAGAGATTGGAAAATATCCGTGAACTCTAGCGAAAATGACGTAGGGTTATGAACTGATAAATAGCGAGGATCCAGCTCTTGAACATCCATATCAAAGAAGTCTGCAATTTTTTGTATATTTTCGAGGACAGGCAGGGAGTTTCCTTTGATATAGCCAGTAAGAGTGCTGGCTGGGATTCCTGTTCCTCGGGAAAGTTCAATTTGTTTGATTTGCTTTTGCTTCAATAAAGTTTTGATTTTTTTAGAAATGAGCCGCATTGCCTCCTTATCCTGGGGGCTAGCGACACCGCGTCCTCTGGCCATGATATTCACTCCTTTTCTTTCTTCTATTTTAACGAATTAAATCGAAAAAGTAAAGAGCTGAATACGGATATTCAGCTCAAAAGGAGAGGATTAAATTTCGTAGCCCATTAAGAGGCCGCCTTCTTCTGCGTAAAAGCTGCAAAGGCCAGAAGTTGGCAGGAATGAAATGTCGGCAGCTGGGAATTTTTCCTTGATAGATTCTGAAAATTGCTGGCAAAATTTCTCGTTATTGCGATGCGCAATGATAATGCGGCCGCCTTTATATCCAGCTTTCAGAACTTCATCAACAGCAGCAGTCAGGGCCTTTTTAGCCCCTCTAGCTTTTTGAAGAAGCTCCAGAGTACCAGTAGCGCTGGCTTCGCCCACCATACGAATATTGAGGAGGCCGACAACCGCACCGATTAGCTTACTGAGACGCCCATTTTTGACCAGATTATCTACCTTAGCCAGCACAAATAGAAGCTTTGTATTTGCCTGGTAGTGGGAGATGGCTTCCACTACTTGCTCAAAAGAAAGCCCTTCTTTGATGAGGTCGTTCAATTTTCTGACAATCAAATCAACTTCGCCACCAGCCGAAAGGCTGTCGATAACATGGATATTTGCTGTTGGATTTTCTTCTAAGAAGAGCTTTTTGGCTAGCTGGGCGCTATTGTGGCTACCAGAAAGAGAGCCTGTAATCGTCACGACAAAAATATTTTCAGCTCCTTCAAAGCTTTTAAGGTAGTCATCAGGGCTTGGGCAGGCCGATTTTGAAGCACTTGAAGTAGCATACATTTTTTCCATCATGTCATCAATATTGAGAAGAGCGTTATCCACAAAAATTTCATGATCAATCTGAATGGTCAGCGGCACACTCTCAAACCTTGTCTGGTTGGCCAGATCTGTAATCTCACGGTAGTCACAGCCGGAATCGGCAACAATTTTCCAAGTCATTTAGTTTCTCCTGCTCTATCAGTTCTCTACATTGACAAAAAACATGTCTTTTCTTACAATTATAACATGAAGATGCTTTGATATAAAGCCCTAATTCTCAGCTGATACAGGAAGAAAGAAATTGTTATGGCGGAAAAGAAAATATCAGAAAAATCCCTTGCAAATTTAAAAACTTATAATCAAGAATCTAATCGAATTACAAAGGAATCCTTGGAAATTTCTCTGCTGCAACTGTTAGAGAAGAAAGATTTGAAAAAGATTACCATCTCTGAATTAGTCGAGCGAGCTGGGGTTTCGCGCGCAGCCTTTTATCGTAACTATAGCTCCAAAGAAGAAATTCTAGAGGGAATTTTCAAAAATACGGTTCAGGGAATTGTCGACAAGCTGGAGCAGTTTAATTTCAAGACAGAAATGTACCAGATTTGGCTTTTTCTTTTTAAGGAAGCCAAGAAGGAAGCGCGTGTCATTAGTCTGGCTATTGACTATAATTTTGAAAAGTTGCTGACACAGGCGGTTTTTGATTTCCTTGAAAAGCGTAGCAAAGGTGGAAAAAAGACACCTAATTCCTATATGAATTCATTCTGGAGTTCTGCGGTTGTTTCGGTGCTTTCCAAATGGATCAAAGAAGGTATGAAGGTTCCAGCTGAAAAGATTGCTGCTTTGGGTATGCCTCTTTTCCCACAGAAAAAGAAAAAGTAAGAGTTGGTACAACTGTTTGGCACCAATCTATCGGGCTGAAATAATAGATCGTAAAAACTTACCTAACAAGTAAGTTTTTACTTAGTGCTTCTGAGACCATTTAAGACTTCTCAGCTACCATTTAGGATTTGGGAGTCATTTGCGATGCTACCTGTGCTATGCTAGAGCAAAGGAGGTAGACAAATGGCTACTATCGTAATCAAAGACGGCAGCACTCTTCGAAAGCTGGAACTTTCGACAATTTACTATGTCCAGTCCCATCCTCAAAAGCCGCACATCGTTCTTATCGTCACTGGACAAGGCAACTACAGCCTTAGGGCTTCTCTGACTGAGCTGGCTGAGCTCTATCCTGATGAGCTGGTTTACTGTAATCGTCAAACACTGGTCAATTTAGCCAAGGTTCAAGGATTTGACAGGGAGCGTAAAAGCTTGTTCTTTGAGCAGTCTGACTTAGGAGATATTGTCTGCTCAAGGCGCCATTTATCCAGTCTCATCAAGCGCTGGTCTCAGGAAGGAAGAAAATAAGATGAAAATTTTTGTATTAGAAGACGATCTTAAGCAACAAGCCTATATGGAGTCAACCATTCAGGGGATTCTGGAGAAGAACGGCTGGGAATGCCATTTTTTAGAAATCTATGGCAAGCCGGAAATACTGATTGATGCAGTCAGGGAACGGGGGAGCCATCAGATTTTCTTTTTGGATATTGAGATTAAGCAAGAGACGCAGAAGGGACTAGAGGTGGCAGGAAAGATTCGCAAGTTGGATCCCTATGCTCTGATTGTATTTGTGACGACTCACTCAGAATTTATGCCCCTGACTTTTCGTTATCAGGTATCAGCTTTTGACTTTATTGACAAAGGCTTGCCTGAGGAGGATTTTATCAAGCAGATTGAGCAGGACTTGGCCTATCTTTACGAGAGAAAGGACAGCTTTCAAGCTGAGGAAACTTTTCTCTTTGAAAATTCTAAGTCGGATTTTCAGGTGCCTTTTAATGAAATCTATTATTTTGAGACATCAGAAGTGCCTCATAGACTAGTTCTCTATACCAAGAAAGAGCGCATCGAATTTTACGGACAACTTTCTGAGATTACAAAGCAGGACAAGCGTCTCTATCGGTGTCATCGCTCTTATGTGGTCAATCCAGCGAATATCTCTCAGCTGGATAAGATAGAAAACATAGCCTATTTTCCTAATGGCGCTAGTTGCTATGTATCACGCCTCAAGATGAAAGGATTACGGACAGCTTTAAGGCAGTAGAGAAGTAATATGATAGAAGTGGGAGAGGAATTATGGTTATAGGATTAGAAATAGTTTTAGATCTTATTCAAATTTTAATATTATTTGTTATGTATTCACGTATTAGTAGTAATCATTTGAGCCGATATCAATATATTCTGGCGATTATAGTTTATTATGTTTCTGGCTTTATAATAGTATTTTTCTTTTATAGCTCTATTCTTTCTTTAGTGTCTTATTTATTTATGCCTCTTTTCTTTTTGATTTTTAGCTTAGTAATAAGTAAAAATGTATCAAAATATTTATCGATTTTTTATGGTCTTTTCCCAATTGTCCTTTGGAATCTACTGCATCGCTCTATAACTTTTTTTATCCTACCTGGTTTAGGTTTTTCGAATATTCAGCAAATTAGCCATAATAAAACTCTATTAACTATCTCAGCACTGACTGCAAGTATTCTCTCATTTGTAATTCCTAATGTGCTCCAATATAATTTTGAAATATTGAATAAACAGCAGAATCCCAGAGAAGATAGAAAAATAATAATCTTTTTGAATATTTCCATGTTAATTTATTATTTACTAGTTCAAATTTTTTCTTATTTGGAAGTGATGTATAGAATAGATGCTTTATTATATAGAGAGTTGGTCGTAGTTATTTACATCATTATTTTCCTTATCTCACTTAATATCCTAGACCGTAATTTGCGAGAGCGAATTCAACAGCAGTTAAGTGAACAAAGAGAGTTACAGTTAAGAAATATGTCCGATTACAGTCAGCACATTGAAGAACTTTATAATGAGTTGCGAAGTTTTCGGCATGATTACATCAATATTTTAAGGAGTCTGAAGTTGGGAATTGATACGCATGATTTACCAGCCATCGAGCAGATTTATAACCAAGTTCTTAAAGACTCAGGTCAAGCGCTCAACCAATCTAAATATGATTTGGGGCGTCTGTCCAATATCCACAATGATGCTCTCAAGAGCGTCTTGTCAGCAAAATTTCTAGAAGCTCAGAGCAAGGGAATAGAAATTGGCTTGGAAGTTCCTCAAGAAATCAAACCTCAAGGAATGGAGTTGCTTGATTTTATCACGATTGTTTCCATATTGGCTGATAATGCTATGGAAGCAGCTGTGGAGACTAGTCATCCAGTGGTTTCTTTTGCCTTTTTAGAGCAGGAAGGTAGACAGATTTTTATTATTGAGAATACTATAAAAGAGTTTTCTATCCATTCCGATACTATTTTTAAAAAGGGCTTTAGCACTAAAGGAGAAAATAGAGGGCTTGGTCTCTCCAATGTTCAAAATATTATCAGTCACTATCCCAATGTTTCTCTGCGTACCATTAGTCATGATCACTCTTTTAGACAAGAGTTGGAGATAAAATAAATTTATTAGTTTGCGAATGATTAGATTTGCCACTTGATTTAACTCAATGAGAGTAACAATAACTGTTTATGAGTAAAAAAAGACAATTTAAGGTTTTTAGTGCCACACCTGTTTAAAAGTGCTATAATTAATATAGGGTTTAAGAATACGAAGGCACTAAGATAAATGCCTTGTTTAGAGACAAATATAACTTAAATTCAAACTGTTGTCTGGTTTTTTGTTATTTAATTGTTAGGAGTGACAAGAAATGAAGAAATTATATAGCAATACATATCTAATGCGATTTTTAACTGCCCAGCTTCCTAGCCTGGCTTTATTCGTTATGATTTTAAGTAACCAGATTTTTAAAGTATCGCTTCTAGTTCAGATTTGTTTTTATTTGATACTTGTGAGCAATCTTGTGTTGAATCTTTATTTTATGAACCAAATAAAAAAAGAAAGTAGTTCCGACATCTTATCAAACCAAATTTTCTTTACTATTTTGACCTTGGCTCTGTTTATATTTAGTTCTTACAGACTAATAACGATTAGTGATGAGTTTCAAAAATTAATTGCTCTGATATCCACTATTCTATTATTTATCTTACTTATTCTACTTATTTGGGGAATAAAATATGCCAAGGTAGCTAGTAGAAAACATAAAACAAATTAGATTTGCTAAAATTTAACAGTCTATCACTATACTCTCTCTGTCTTACTTTTTCGTGATATTTTCTAAGAATATTTCTTATAGCATTTTTCCAAGAAGACGATACGGAATATCCTGCTGGTCAATTCTTTCTTATGCTCTTTGTAATTTAAATTTTATTATTTTAGTAAAACCAGCATTTGCTTCCAGCAAGTGCTGTGTTTTTTTCTTCAAATGACCATTTAGGATGAAATGCAGACTGTTTATGATTTTCGGCTTGTTATTTGGAGAAAGTGCGCTATAATCTAAGCAGGTTAAGATTGACTTTGCAAATGGTTGAAGTCTATTAAAAAAAACTTTTAATCAAAAAATTATGTTATAATAACAGTATAATAATGTTTGTGATTTTTGGAAAAAGGTGATTTGCTATATCTAATGGCGCTTTTTGGAATGGAGGGCATCTATGAAGTTAGAAATGATAGGCATTAGTAAGAGCTATGGCTCTAAGTCTGTGCTCAAAGATATTTCCTGCGAATTTACTGAGGGAGTTTATGGTTTGCTTGGGGCAAATGGTACGGGTAAGACGACCCTGATGAATATCATTTGTGATCTCATAAAGCCGAGCCAAGGAAGGATAAAGTGTGATGGGGCATCACATACAGAAGAGTATATCCAGTATCTTGGATTCTTGCCACAAGATTTTTCTTATTATCATAACTTTACGGGGCTCGATTTCCTTCTATATATGGCCGCTCTTAAGGGTATGACGAAGAAACAAGCCAGAGTAGAGAGCGATAAGTTTTTGAAACTTACTGGTTTATACGATGTTCGGAAAAAGAATATTGCTTCCTATTCAGGTGGTATGAAGCAAAGACTGGGCATTGCGCAGGCACTTCTCAATAATCCTAAAATATTGATTTTAGATGAGCCAACCGTGGGACTGGATCCCAAGGAAAGGGTGAAATTCAGAAATATTATCAGTGAGCTATCGGCTGATAAAATCATCCTCTTATCTACCCACATCGTATCGGACGTAGAAGCGATAGCCAAGGAGATCCTAATCTTAAAAGATGGAAATTTTGTGGAAAGAGGTAGTGCTAAGGAACTTCTTTCACTTATCGAGGGGCAAGTTTGGGAATTTCGTGTTTCCGAACGTGAGTGGCAGCGTTTTGCAAAGGATTATGTCATTGTGAATGAGCGGATAGAACCAGGCGGTATTGTCTTGCGGGTTATTAGCGATGATAGTCCTTTCGAAGGGGCGCAACGGGTAGTGCCAAGTCTGGAAGATTTGTATATTTATTACTTTAGAGAGGAGGCAAATGGATGATAGCTTTAGTTCCTTTTGAATTGAAAAAATTATTAAAAAAGAAGTCAGTTTTAGGTGCAGTCCTGGCTATTATACTGGTTTTAGCTGGATTGTTTTATGCAAATTTTTTTAATGATGGTCAAATTAGTGGATCTTCAGCTGATCGAATACATGGAAAACAAGCAGTTGTGATCAAACAAAAGATTGCTGAAGAGCATACTGGTTATTTATCTGATGAGTTAATGGATAAAATCGTTAATGACTATGCAGCGAATATGCCCTATTTCAAACAGAATGACTTGTATGATATGTTTTCCTGGTATGCCATTGATCGTCTCGTCTCAAATTCTCAAGAAATTTTAACAGATACCTATAAATCTGACGATGTCTTACATTATGATCAGATCAGCCTCAAGTCGCAAGAAGAGCTGCAGTCTCATTTTCCTTTAAAAACTTTAAAGCTGGGAAATTTTGCACCTTGGCATAAGTTGTTTAATACCTTAAATGCAGCTTTTAGCTTAATGGTGGTATTTGTGATCTATATTTGCTGCTCTGTTTTCTCAGGTGATCGAGCAAGAAAGATGGATTCATTACTTTTGACAACTAAATATGGTCGCAATCAGTTAACGATTGCAAAAATCGTATCTGTTTTTGGAATTGCTAGTTTAACATTTGCCCTTGTTAATAGCCTTGTTTTGCTGGTGTTTGGGACCTACTTCGGTTGGAGCGGTTGGGATACCAGCGTCCAGATGAACTTGGAGTGGATTTCGACTATTTATAATATTTTGCAATTTCCTGACCATATGAATCTCTTAGAATTGTTGATTCGCCTTATTCTATTCCAGTTTGTTGGTTTACTCTTTATTCTTGGGGTGATGGTTCTCATATCCAGTTTGACAAAGTCGCCGCTGGCAACATTTGCAAGTTCTGTAGGGATGTTCTTGGCTCCAGACTTTTTGATGAGTATCTTCAGATATGGCCTGATGAATAAGATACTAACTATTTTTTCAATTTCAACCGATGGAACGGAAGGAATCTTATTGAAACTTTCCAATAGCAAAGGATTTTTCTTCAATGATTTTACTGCAAATAGTGTCAGCGTAATCATTATCCGGCTCTCTCTCATGCTCCTCTGCTGTCTGATGACTTATCGGATCATTCGAAAAAGAGGACTTTAAACTAACTGTTGTCTATTTTAGAAAAGCAGTTCCGCTTTTCTGATGGAATATATAAGGAAAAAAGAGGTCACTAATATGGAAAAGAAATTGTTTTTTAAAATTTCTCTGCTTATATCTTTTGTGCTAACGGCAGGAGGTCTATTATTAACACTCTGTAATTATTTATTTTTTAATTATCCGTTTTTAAACCAAACTACAGTAGGCCTAATTGTCTCGTTTTTAATGGTTTTGCTTATATTTTTTAGTTCTCATCATAGAAATAGGGATTGATTTTTTGAATTACTTAAGAATAAAAAGAAAAAAACTGCTAAAGACATTCTTTGAATTTATCCTTTAAAGGAGTTGATTTTATGACTAATACTAGGCGAGCAGTAGTTGCTACGAGCTTAGGTTTCATCTTATTGTTAGCAGTGGGAATTCTACTGCGGATTCGCTTTGGGAGAATGGTCTTTTTGCTAAGTCTATTCTGTTACGCGGAAGCCTTTATCATTTGGTACGCGAAAAGTAAGTCTAAGTCGCAGATCAGTGGCAGTCGGAGTATTGAACTCTTCTGGCTTTATATCAAGCAGTTGAAAATCTTTTATGTCACAATTTTGTGTCTTTCGATTCCTTTCGTTTCCCTGTCTTCTGACCCCACTTATGATTTGTTTTTTGTGCTTGGCTTGTTAGTATTTTCGCTCTTAAGCAATTATATCTTTAGCTCTCATGGTGTTCAGCCATCTAAGAAAGAGAGAAATGTAAAAGATTAATTGTTTTAGCTGTAGCAGTTATCCTGATTGCTGTTTTTTGAAAGAAGAAAAAGCCTGGAAAAAATCCAGGCTTTTTAGTGAAATGTGCAGGCTTAGTGTGCTACACGTTTGCGAGCGGCTTTCTTACGGTTTTCTTCGATGAAAGCTGCTTTTTGTTCCTCAGGTTCGATAACTTTTTTCTTAAAGGCATAGACTGCACCAGCAAGAGCAGCGACAGTACCTGCTACACCTGTAAGAACGCCTTTTCCAAATCCTTTAGCCATGTGATTTCTCCTTTTCTGAACTTTTATTATTTATGTTATAATTAATAGTAACGAAAAATCAAAATTTTTTCAAGGAAAAAAGATGAAAACCAAAATAATTGTGATAGTGGGGCCGACGGCAGTTGGGAAAACGGCTCTGAGTATCGAGGTAGCCAAGCGCTTCAATGGTCAAATCATCAGCGGTGACAGTCAGCAGGTCTATCGTGGCTTGGATATTGGCACTGCCAAGATTCGTCCTGAGGAACAGGAGGGAATTCCCCACCATCTGTTGGATGTGCGGGAGGTCGGTGAGAGCTATTCGGCATATGACTTTGTGACTGAAGCGGCTCAGGCCATTCGTGAGATTGAGTCTCAAGGTCAGCTTCCCATCATTTGCGGTGGCACAGGGCTCTATATCCAGAGCTTGCTCGAAGGCTATCATCTGGGCGGCTCTGTTTCGCACGAGGAGATTCTGGCCTATCGGTCGCAGCTGGATACTTGGTCAGATGAAGCTTTGTTTGGAAAAATAGCAGAGCTGGGTATCGAGATTCCTCAGCTGAATCGACGCAGGGCTATGAGGGCGCTGGAGATTGCTCAGTTAGGTGGTCAACTAGAAAACAATCAACCAGACTATGAAGCCCTGCTGATTTGTCTAGATGATGAGCGGGAGCGACTTTATGATCGAATCAATCAGCGAGTAGATCTGATGCTAGAAGCTGGGCTTTTAGAAGAAGCTCGCTGGCTGTTTGAGAAAGCTCCGACCAGTCAAGCCAGCAAGGGTATTGGCTACAAGGAACTTTTCCCCTACTTTGAAGGTCAGATGAGCCTAGAGGAGGCCGTGGACAAGCTCAAGCAGAATACCCGCCGTTTCGCCAAGCGCCAGCTGACTTGGTTTCGCAACCGGATGTCCGTGACCTTTTATCAGGTGGGAAATCCAGACTACAAAGAGCAGGTTATGGAAGACATCAAGAATTTTTTGGACAAATAACTGGCTGACCAAGTCTTAGTAAGGATATGAAATGATAGAAACAGAGAAAAAAACAGAGCGTGTCTTTTTGGTCGGTGTGGAACTACCAGACACGGAGAATTTTGACCTATCCATGGAGGAATTGCAAAGTCTAGCTAAGACTGCAGGAGCTGAGGTAGTGGGTTCCTATAGCCAGAAGCGGGAAAAGTATGACAGCAAGACCTTTGTCGGATCTGGCAAGTTAGAAGAAATCCGGCAGATGGTTGATGCTGAAGAGATTTCGACCGTCATTGTCAATAACCGTCTGACACCTCGCCAAAATGTCAATCTGGAGGAAAGCTTGGGCGTCAAGGTCATTGACCGTATGCAGCTGATTTTGGATATTTTCGCCATGAGGGCTAGGAGTCATGAGGGCAAGTTGCAGGTGCATCTGGCCCAGCTCAAGTACCTGCTTCCTCGCTTGGTTGGGCAGGGGATTATGCTTAGCCGTCAGGCTGGTGGAATTGGTTCTCGCGGGCCTGGTGAAAGCCAGCTGGAGCTCAATCGACGCAGTGTCCGCAATCAGATTCATGATATTGAGCGTCAGCTCAAAGCAGTGGAGAAAAATCGGGCAACCGTTCGTGAAAAGCGGCTAGAGTCCAGCATTTTCAAAATCGGCCTCATCGGCTATACCAATGCTGGAAAATCTACAATCATGAACTGCTTGACCAGTAAAAGCCAGTACGAGGCAGACGAGCTTTTTGCGACGCTAGACGCCACTACTAAGAACATCAACCTCAGTGGCCAGCTCAATGTCACTCTGACGGACACAGTTGGCTTCATTCAGGATTTGCCGACAGAGCTAGTATCCAGCTTTAAATCCACACTGGAAGAGAGCAAAAATGTCGATCTGCTGGTACATGTTATTGACGCCAGCGACCCTCATCATGAGGAGCATGAAAAAACCGTCCTCGACATCATGAAAGAGCTGGACATGCTGGATATTCCCCGTCTGACTCTCTATAACAAAGCAGACAAGGCAGAGGATTTCACTCCGACCTTGACCCCTTATTCTTTGATTTCGGCTAAGGCGGACAATAGCAGAGCTCTTTTGCAGCAAGTCCTACTGGAGCGGATGAAAGAGCTCTTTGTGCGTTTTACCATCAAGGTAGCGCCGTCTAAGGCCTACAAGATCCATGATTTAGAGAAAGTCGCAATTATCGGAAATCGAGAATACATAGACGATATCGAAGCTATTTCAGGCTGGATTGCCGAGAAAAATAAATGGAAACTGGAAGAATTTTATGATTGATTATATTGACTTGGCCCTCAAATACGGCGGTTTTACTAGCCTAGACAGGATCTACTTAGAGCAAGTATTGGCTGGCCTGACAGAAGAGCAGAAGCTTAGCTTCATCACACCGCCACCCAGCGTTATCAATGCGTACTTTGCTGAGCTTTATCAAAAGAAAAGTCCAGAAGCCGCTACAGCCTATTTTCTAGAAATTAGCCAAGCGCTGGACTTATGGAATGCGGAGCCTAGCTTTGTGGAAAGCAAGCCTTTTGTCCGGCTCAATCTTTCTGGCAAGTCCTATGGTTTTTGCTATGAGAGCGAGGAGGTCGGCTTGGTCTTTCCTGAAAAGCCAGAGCCAGTAACAGCTGATCTACTCTTTGAAATCGCCCAAGTCTTTCCACAGTACTTGGTCTACGAAGAAGATGAGAGAATAAAAATGGTACCTCTCAAAGCTGATTCTCAAGTCGTGGAAAGTCAGGCGCTGACTGCTTTGACCGATTGGCAGCAGCTGGCGGATGGTAGCCAGAGAGTTCTGGGCTACAATCAAGATGAAGTCAGTCAGCTGGCTCAGTCCTATGCTGGCAGAAAATACTATCACTCGCAGAATCGCTCTGCCATGATTTATATCATTTAGAAAGAAAAACATGCAATTACAATTTTTAGGAACCGGAGCCGGTCAGCCGTCCAAGGCTCGCAATGTGTCTAGTCTTGTCCTCAAGCTTTTGGAGGAAATCAATGAAGTCTGGATGTTTGACTGCGGCGAAGGCACCCAGAATCGAATCTTGGAAACGACCATCAAACCTCGTAAGATTTCAAAGATTTTCATCACGCACCTACACGGCGACCACATTTTTGGTTTGCCAGGTTTCCTCTCTAGCCGAGCTTTTCAAGCCAATGAAGAGCAGACGGATTTGGAAATTTATGGGCCAGTCGGTATCAAAAGCTTTGTGATGACAAGCTTGCGCGTGTCTGGTTCTCGCCTGCCATATCGGATTGATTTTCATGAGTTTGATGAAAACAGTCTGGGCAAGATTTTGGAAACGGACAAGTTTACTGTTTATGCGGATAAGCTAGACCACACGATTTTCTGCGTGGGTTATCGGGTGATGCAGAAAGATTTGGAAGGAACGCTGGATGCGGACAAGTTGCGGGAGGCGGGCGTCCCTTTTGGCCCTCTCTTTGGCAAGGTCAAGAATGGTCAGGATATCGTTCTCGAAGATGGCACGAAGATTATCGCGGCTGATTACATCTCAGCTCCTCGCCCGGGTAAAACTATTACCATCTTGGGTGATACCAGGAAGACTGACTCAAGTGTTCGCTTGGCTGTGGCTGCGGATGTGCTGGTTCATGAAGCGACCTATGGCAAGGGAGATGAAAAGATGGCCCGCAAGCATGGTCATTCGACCAATATGCAGGCTGCGGAAGTGGCTAAGGAAGCCGGTGTCAAACACCTCCTGCTCAATCATGTCAGCGCTCGCTTCTTATCGAAAGACATTAGCCAAATGCGGCGTGATGCCAGTGCTGTCTTTGAAAATGTCCATGTAGTCAAGGATTTGGAAGAGGTTGAGTTATAATTCTACAGTCTCAGACAGTTTCGTTGAGAGGAAAATAGGATGGCAGTTGGAAATCCTTTATTCGATAAAGCTGATTGGTATTTTGAGGATGCATTAACCAACTATATTTATAGTTATAACTTAGAAAATGAAGAATTAACACAAGATAATTACCGTGAGATCCATCGTTGGGTTGCGAATCATATTGGCTTCTTCGTGACTTGGCTCATTCAGAATGATGCAAAGGAAATGATGATTCCTGATGAAGAAACATCACTCCAAAGTGTCAAAGACGAATAAACTTTGGGTGTGGATTATGTTCTAGACTGGTGTGACGGAAAATTAGGAACAATGGATGTCAAAAAGGCTTTTCAGGCTTTTGTGAACAATTATTATGAACATCAGTACATGAAGGACTATTCTGAATTTGTAGTCAATGACTTATACGACCTACCTTTGGAATTTTTAGGTAGCTGGGAGGATTATCATCTTTTTGCTCCTGTCATTGACCAAGCTTATGCTGACTATTTAGCTGGAAAAAGATTTCATTAAATTAACAACATGAAAGGCAGAACAATGCGTACCATTATTATTACAGGAGCTAGCGGTGGGCTGGCTCAGGAAATGGTTAAGTTCTTGCCTAAGGACCGACTGATTTTGGTCGGACGGAGCAAGGCTAAGCTGGAAAAACTATATGGAGAAAGGGAAAATCTTGACCTAGTGGAGCTGGATATTACAGACAGTTCAGCTTTGGAAAGTTTTGCTGAGCGAATTGACAGACAATACGGGCACGTCGATGTCCTAGTCAATAACGCTGGCTATGGGATTTTTGAAGAATTTGACAAAATCAGCTCCAGCGATATCGAGGCCATGTTTGAGGTCAATACCTTTGCCCTGATGAACCTGTCCCGTATCTTTGGGGCTCGCATGAAGCGGGCAGGCCGAGGCCATATCGTTAATATCGTTAGTATGGCCGGTCTCATTGCCAGTAGCAAGTCCAGTCTTTACTCAGCGACTAAGTTTGCAGCTATTGGTTTTTCTAACGCCTTGCGTTTGGAACTACTGCCTTTTGGTGTCTATGTCACGACGGTAAATCCCGGTCCTATCAAAACAGCCTTTTTTGATCAGGCGGATCCTGATGGTTCCTATGTGAAAGCAGTTGACAAATATATGCTTGAGCCAGACTTTGTAGCAGGCAAAATTGTCAAATCTTTTGGCAAAAAGAAGCGGGAAATGAATTTACCAGGGATTCTCAATCTAGCGCACAAGCTTTATACCCTTTTTCCAAAAATTGCCGACAAGATGGCAGCCAATATGTTTAACTATAAGTGAGGTTTTATGACAGCTAATTTACAAGCCTACAAGGCTCATCTGCAGGCGCCTTGGGGCAAGCTTCAGTATGATATTATTTTTGCCTTTCTAGAGTCGCTGAAGGGTCAGAAAATCCTTGATTTCGGTAGCGGTTTTGGACTTGTGGCTGATTTTTTAGCAGAAAAGAACCAAGTGACCGCCATCGAGCCGAACCCAGAAATGATTTCTGAGCGCAAGCAGGACTTTTCCTATGAGCAATTGCAAGGCAGCTTGGAGCTTCTGCAAACATTGCCTGACCAGTCTTTTGATGTCATCATCTGTCATAATGTTTTAGAGTATGTGTCTGAGCCTTCTCTCTATTTGACAGAATTTTCCCGCCTCTTAAAAAAGGACGGCAAAATTTCTCTGGTCAAGCATCACGAGGTTGGGCGAATTATGCATACAGTGGTTTTTGAAAATGACCCAGAGAAGGCTCAGCAGCTTTTGGAGGGTGAGGAATATCAAACCCACAGTATGGGAGCTGCAAGGGTTTATCAGGTTCAGGAAGTGATTTCAGATTTGCCATTAGAAGTTGAGGATTATCAAGGAGTACGGATTTTTTACGGGCTGCAATCCAATGACTACAAAACTGCCCCTGACTGGGCTGAAAAGATGCTTGAAATGGAGCTGGCAGTCTGCACCCAATCTCCTTACCGAGACATTGCTGCTTTTCAGCATGTTTGGCTGAGCAAGCGCTAAATCTATTTATTAAGCACATCTTCCTAGGGAGAGTATTTATGGCAGAAAGAAATGTCAGAGAGCCTGAGCAGCCGGTCAACTACGCTATGCTTAGTTTGTTTCAGTACATGGCTTCAGTTTTAGTAATCTTGGTGCATTGCCAGCGGCTTTTTGAGAATGAAGTCCTCCATTTTACTCAGAAAAGCATGTTTGGTCGCATGGCAGTACCTTTTTTCCTGATTTCATCAGCTTTTATGCTAAAATCCAGCTTGGCTAAGAAGCAGGACATGAAGCTGTATATTAAGCGTGTTTTGAAGCAGTATCTTTTGTGGAGCGGGATTTATGTTCCTTATGCCTTGGCCTATTTTTGGACCTTGCCAGTACCGAAACATTATGCTCCTTTAGCCTTATTGGCTGGGCTTTTGTATATCGGCTTATGCTATCAGCTTTGGTATATTCCTGCCTTTCTCTTGGGACTTTTACTTGTTCACTATTTTTATAGAAAATGGGGTGCTAGAAAGACGGGGATATTTTTACTCTTGCTTTATGTAATGGGCTCGATCGAGACATACTACGCTTATTTCTCAAATAGTTGGCTTACCCAGTCATTTGATGCCTATGCTAAAGTTTTCTTCACCACTCGAAACGGCATTTTTTATACTCCCATTTTTGTTTATTTGGGTTATTTACTTTATGATTATCAGCAGTCCCGCCTTTTTAGGAAAGATTATGGGAAAAAGCTATTCTTATCTGGCCTTCTTTTGCTGCTAGATGGGTGGATTGTCTTTATTCACCAAGGGATTGACAAAAACTTCTTCTTGGCTTTGCCTCTCTTTGCTTTATTTCTGGTGAATTGGGTTTTACGTACAAGAATTGGTCAAAACTGGCATCTTTATCACCTTAAAGAATTGAGTGTTTTATATTTCTTTTTGCATCCAATTTTTATAGAATCCTCTTTTTATCTGCTCCAAAAGACTGATTTTGCCAAATGGCAGCAAGGAAGGATTGTCTTTTTGCTAACCTTACTCTTGACTCATCTAAGTGCAGAAGTCATTTTATTGGCTCGGAAGCGCTTGTTCTTGAAGCAAAGACTTACAAAGGGAATAGGATGACGAAAGAAAGCTAGTGAGTCAGATATGCCGATTGGAGAAGTCCTAGCTGGTAAGAGAAAATCCAGTAAAATTGACTTTGTTCAAATTTTAACCCAGTGAGGAAGTAAAGCATAAAGTGATAGAACAGAAGAAATATTCCATGCCTTTTTCTTCTGTTCTGTCGCTTTTTCATGTTATAATATTCAGACAAGATTGAACGGAGAAAGTGTTTCACTCATCATGATTAGCTCAAAATACGACTGGCAGTTTGCCACTAATTTTACAGACGAAAAATTTTTAAAAAAGGCTAAGAAAGCTGGGTTGGAAGCCGCAGCTGCCAGTCTCCTTTACCAAAGAGGTGTGCAGACTGAAGAGGCTTTACAGGAATTTTTGGAGCCTAGTTTAGACCAGCTTCACGACCCTTATGACCTGCATGATATGGAGCGGGCAGTAGAGCGAATTCGCGCAGCGATTGAGAATTACGAGCAGATTTTAATCTATGGTGATTATGATGCGGACGGCATGACCTCGGCATCGATTGTCAAGGAAGCATTGGAGCAGCTAGGGGCTGAGTGTCAGGTTTATCTGCCCAATCGCTTTACGGACGGCTATGGACCTAATAGCAGTGTTTACAAGTATTTTATTGAAAATCAAGGCATCTCGCTCATTATTACTGTGGATAATGGAGTGGCGGGACTTGAAGCGATCGAGCTGGCCCAGTCTCTGGGCGTGGATGTCATCGTGACGGATCACCACTCCATGCCTGAGGAGCTGCCAAACGCCTATGCGATTGTCCATCCGGAACATAGCGGAGCAGATTATCCTTTCAAGCATCTGGCTGGTTGTGGGGTGGCTTTTAAGCTGGCAACTGCCTTGCTGGAAGAAGTCCAAGTCGAACTTTTGGACTTAGTTGCCATTGGCACCATTGCCGATATAGTCAGTCTGACGGGAGAAAATCGGATATTAGTCAAATATGGCCTCTCCGTTCTCAAAAATACCCAGCGAGTTGGACTACAGGAACTCTTCAAAATTGCTGGTATTCAGCCTGATGAGCTGGACGAAGAAACGGTTGGCTTCCAGCTTGCTCCCAGACTCAACGCCTTGGGACGGCTGGATGATCCAAATCCAGCTATTGAACTTTTGACTGGCTTTGACGACGAAGAAGCTCGTGACATTGCTCTCATGATCAACCAGAAAAATGACGAGCGCAAGGAAATCGTCCAGCAGATTTATGACGAAGCCAAAACCATGCTGGACGCTAGCAGACCAGTGCAGGTGCTAGCCAAGGAAGGCTGGAATCCCGGTGTGCTAGGAATTGTCGCTGGTCGCTTGCTGGAAGAGCTGCACCAGCCGGTCATAGTGCTCAATATTGAGGACGGCATCGCTAAGGGCAGCGCACGCAGTATTGAAGCGGTCAATATTTTTGAGGCCTTGGACAGCCACCGTGACCTCTTTCTAGCCTTTGGTGGCCATGCTGGAGCAGCTGGAATGACTCTTGAAGCAGACAAACTAGCGGAGCTTGCTGATATCTTGACAGCATACATTTTAGACAATGATTTGGATCTGACTGGCAAAACAGCTCTGTACTTAGACGAGGAACTACACTTGCCAGAACTGACCCTTGATACACTCAAAAGCTTTGAGAGACTGGCGCCTTTCGGTATGGATAATAAGAAGCCGCTCTTTTACCTCAAGGACTTTAAAGTGGACAATACACGGACTATGGGGGCTGGCAATAGCCATCTCAAGTTAAAAATTTCTCAGGAAGATGCATCTTTTGAAGTAGTAGCTTTTGGGCAAGGAAGCCTGGCGACAGAGTTTGCCCAGACCAAGAATCTGGAGCTAGCTGTCAGCCTCTCTGTCAATAAATGGAATGGACAGACCAGTCTCCAGCTCATGCTGGTAGATGCCCGTGTGGACGGCGTTCAGCTTTTCAATATCCGCGGAAAAAATGCGACACTACCTGACAAAGTTCCAGTCTTGCGTTTCACAGAGGAATTGCCGGATTTGTCAAATAGCAGAGCAGTTGTGGTTTATGACCTGCCCGATGATTTGCAGGTCTTGAAGAAGATACTTCAGTCTCAGGATTTTGAAGCGATTTACTTTAAAAATGAGATTGCCAAGCCATACTATCTGACCGGTTATGGTACTCGTGAGCAGTTTGCCAAACTTTACAAGACAATCTATCAGTTCCCCGAGTTTGATGTTCGCTATAAACTTAAAGAGTTGGCGGCTTATCTGAAAATAGACCCGATTCTCTTGGTCAAAATGATTCAGATTTTTGAAGAGTTGGGCTTTGTCAGCATCACCGAAGGCGTCATGACGGTCAATAAGGAAGCTGAAAAGAAAGAAATTGAAAGCAGTCGTATTTACCAAGATCTCAAGCGCCTAGTCAAAGAACAAGAACTCATGGCACTGGGCACTGTGCAGGAGATTTACGACTATCTCATGGATTGCTAGGGAAAAGGACTCCTTGTTTTACAAATCTTTCATATCTAAAAATAATTGAAAGTCTGCTAGAGCCTTTTTGAATAAAACATGGTATAATAGAGAGTAAAAATTTTTTGAAAGAAAGAACATTATGAATTTAAAAGATTATATTGCAACCATTGAAAACTACCCAACGGAAGGGATTCTCTTCCGCGATATTAGCCCTTTGATGGCTGATGGGAATGCCTATAGCTACGCTGTACGTGAAATTGTACAGTATGCGACTGACAAGGAAATCGACATGATCGTCGGTCCAGAAGCGCGTGGCTTTATCGTAGGATGTCCAGTTGCCTTTGAATTAGGTATTGGTTTTGCTCCTGTCCGTAAGCCTGGCAAACTTCCTCGTGAAGTTATCTCAGCTGACTATGAAAAAGAGTATGGTGTAGATACTCTGACTATGCATGCGGATGCAATCAAACCTGGTCAACGCGTTCTGATTGTCGATGACCTTCTTGCAACTGGTGGAACAGTTAAGGCAACCATTGAGATGATTGAGCGCCTTGGCGGAGTTGTTGCTGGTTGTGCCTTCCTCATCGAGTTGGATGAGCTCAAAGGTCGCGAAGCAATCGGCGATTATGACTACAAGGTATTGATGCATTACTAAAGATATAGCTTATTACTATATCTAGTTAGAGAAAAAGTATAATTGAAAACTATATCTCCTTTGAGTATAATGAGTATATTAAACAAAAGGAGATATTTTTATGCCTATCAAGATTGATAAGAAGCTTCCAGCAGTTGAAATTTTAAGCTCTGAGAATATCTTTGTCATGGATGATGACCGGGCAGATCATCAGGATATCCGCCCTTTGAATATCTTGATACTCAATCTTATGCCCCAGAAAATGGTGACGGAAACTCAGATTTTGCGTCATTTGGCCAATACGCCCTTGCAGCTGACCATTGAGTTTCTTTATATGACTTCTCATACGTCAAAGACTACCCAAGTGGAGCATATGCAGACCTTTTACAAGACTTTTGATGAGGTCAAACATCGTTTCTTTGATGGCTTGATTATCACAGGAGCGCCAGTAGAACATCTTCCTTTTGAGGCGGTGGACTATTGGGAGGAATTCCAGCAGGTGATTGAATGGTCCAAGACTCATGTCTTTTCGACTTTACATATCTGTTGGGGAGCACAGGCTGGCCTTTATGCCCGCTATGGCGTAGATAAGCACCAGATGGAAGAGAAACTTTCGGGTGTTTACGAGCAGTCAACTCCAAGCAATAATCTGCTTTTTAGAGGTTTTGATGATGAATTTATCACGCCTCATTCAAGGCATACAGAAGTACTGAAAGAAGACATTCTGAATCTGACCAATCTAGAGATTCTCTCCGAGGGAGAAGACACGGGCTTGTCTGTTTTGGCGAGCCGTGACTTGCGAGAGGTGTATAGCTTCGGTCATATGGAGTACGACCGTGATACCCTTGCCAAGGAGTATTTCCGTGACTTGGAAGCGGGAAAGGATCCTCATATTCCTGAGAATTACTTCAAGAATGATGATGTGAATACGACTCCTTGTCTGCGCTGGAGTTTGGCAGCAGCTCTCTTTTTCAGTAATTGGGTCAATTATGCAGTCTATCAAGAAACACCATTTGATTGGCAAAGTCCAGAGAATGATGCATCCTTCTTTGCTTATTTATAAAGAGGTACTATGACTTATTTAGCAGCTTACAAAAATGGCAACTTGGTTCTTCCAAGTGCCCTCTTTTTGCATTTTAAAGACATTTTTGATTCCAGTGATGATTTTTTGGTTTGGCAGTTTTTCTATTTGCAAAATACTACCTCATTGGAGGAATTTGCGCCCAGTCAGATTGCGGAGCATATTGGCAAGACCTTGTCCGAGGTCAATCGTTCCATGTCCCATCTGACAGAAAAAGGCTTGCTCCAGTACAGAACCATTGAACTGAATGGGGAAATTGAAGCGATTTTTGATGCTTCACCAGCCTTAGAAAAGCTAGATGAGCTTTTGGAGACTTCTGATCCTACTGGGTCAAGGCCAGTGTCGGATGGTAACCTTCTTAAGGAACTGGTTGAAACCTTCCAGCAAGAATTGGGCCGTCTTTTGACTCCCTTTGAAATTGAGGATTTGACCAAGACCATTAAGGACGATCAAACCAATCCAGATTTGGTCAAGGCTGCCTTACGCGAAGCGGTTTTCAATGGCAAACCTAATTGGAAATATATCCAGGCAATCTTGCGTAATTGGCGGCGGGAAGGCATTACAACCCAAGCTCAAGTAGAAGCCAAACGGGCGGAGCGTGAAGCAAGTAATCCACAGAATGTAACGGTTTCGGATGATTTTCTTAATGCCATGAATTTGTGGAAGGACTGACTTTATTTGATTTACAGCGGCCTGTTAGATGCGACAGGCCCTTGGTTTTATAAAAAAGGAGAAAAGTATGACCTATCAATTACCAAAAGTCTGGTCCGCTGCGGACAGCGACCAAGGAAAATTTTCAGGTATCAATCAGCCTACTGCGGGCGCGCGTTTTGAACAAAACCTTCCTGTCGGTAAAGAGCCCTTTCAGCTTTATTCACTTGGGACTCCAAATGGCGTTAAGGTGACCATTATGCTGGAGGAACTATTGGCAGCAGGTGTGACAGAGGCGGCCTATGACCTTTATAAGATCAGCATCATGGATGGCGAGCAGTTTGGCTCAGATTTTGTGAAAATCAATCCCAACTCCAAGATTCCGGCCTTGTTGGATCAGTCAGGTTATAAGCCGATTCGCGTCTTTGAATCAGCAAATATCCTGCTTTATCTGGCAGAGAAGTTTGGAAAGCTGATTCCGTCAGATTTGGCTGGTCGGACGGAGGTGCTCAACTGGCTCTTCTGGCAGACAGGCGCGGCGCCTTTCTTGGGAGGCGGATTTGGTCATTTCTTTAACTATGCACCAGAAAAGCTAGAATATCCTATCAACCGTTTTACCATGGAAGCCAAGCGACAGTTAGATTTACTGGACAAAGAATTAGCCAAGAAAGCTTATATCGCTGGAGATGACTACAGTATTGCTGATATTGCTATCTGGTCTTGGTATGGGCAGTTGGTGCAAGATAAGATATATACTGGAGCAGCGGAGTTCTTGGATGTTGCATCTTACAAACATCTAGTCGCCTGGGCGGAGAAGATTGCGGCTCGTCCGGCAGTCCAGCGTGGTTTAGCTGCCGAGTATCAAGAAATCAAATAAAAAGTGACAAGTGGCGAGACAGAATCAGTTTATTAACAGGCTGATTTTTGTTCCGCTGCTTTTTTTATACCCTTAAAAATGATATACTGAATAGAAGAATGTTTAGAAAAGAGTAAGCAATGCAAAAAAAGACTATTTCCCAACGCTTGGAGCGAGTGGCTGCTTTTGTACCAGATGGGGCAAAGCTGCTGGATGTCGGGAGCGATCACGCCTATCTGCCTATTTACCTGATTCAGGAGGGACGGATTGAGAAGGCTCTGGCCGGTGAAGTGGTAGAAGGGCCTTTTCAGTCTGCTCAGAAAAATGTGGCAGAGCATGGGCTGACGGAGCAGATTGAGGTTCGTCTTGCCAATGGTCTGGCGGCTTTTGAAGCGGAAGATCAGATTGACACCATCGTTATCGCTGGCATGGGGGGGCGCTTGATTTCAGAGATTTTGGAAAATGGCAGAGATAAGCTTGCGTCTGTTTCCCGCTTGATTTTGCAGCCCAATAACCGAGAGGATGAACTCCGCAGCTGGCTGGTATCTAACAGCTTTCGCTTGCTGGCTGAGGATATCTTAGAAGAAGCTGGAAAGTTTTATGAAATCCTAGTGGCAGAAGCAGGTCAGCAAACTTTGACAGAGCAAGAAGAGCGTTTTGGTCCTTTCCTGTTAGAACAGCAATCTCCAGTTTTTCGGAAAAAATGGCAGAAAGAACTGAAGAAATTCGAAGGAGCTTTAGCCCATATCCCAGAAAAAAATGAGCTAGAACGCTCTGCTATGTCCCAAAAAATCAACAGTATCAAGGAGGTACTCCATGTTAGCAAGTGAGATCATCGCCCGTTATGAAGCCTATTGCCCGCAAGAATTGTCCATGGAGGGCGACATTTCAGGCCTGCAAATCGGAACTTTGGACAAAGAAGTGGACAAGGTTCTAGTGGCATTGGATATTCGTGAGCAGACGGTGGCGGAGGCTATTGAGGCTGGTGCTGGACTGATTATTGTTAAGCATGCGCCTATTTTTCGCCCGCTCAAGAACCTAGTGGCAGATAAGGCGCGAAATCAAATCATTCTAGAACTCATCAAGCATGATATTGCTGTTTATGTCAGCCATACCAATATTGATGTTGTGGAGGATGGACTAAATGATTGGTTCTGCCAATTATTGGATATTGAGGAGACAAGTTTTCTCAGTCAGACAAGCCCAGAACATGGTATTGGTCGTGTGGGGAAGATTGTGCCTCAGACTTTTGGGGACTTTGCGGCTAAGGTCAAGGCAAGTTTTGGACTAGATAGTGTGCGTCTGGTCACTTATGAAGAAGCGGATCTCGAACGCGTGATTGATCGTGTGGCTATTTGTGGTGGTAGCGGTCAGTCCTTTTATCTAGAGGCCATTGCTAAGGGAGCGCAAGTCTACATTACAGGTGATATTTACTATCACACAGCTCAGGAAATGCTGACAGAAGGGCTTTTGGCGCTTGATCCTGGACACCATATCGAAGTTCTATTTACGGAAAAATTGAAAGAAAAATTTGATACTTGGAAGGCAGAAGAGGGATGGGAGATTGAGATCATGGCTAGTCAGGCTTCGACCAATCCTTTCCGACATATTTGAGAGGGAGCAACATGAAAAAAGTAGCAGTGATTGGAGCTGGGATTGTCGGCTCAACAGCGGCTTACTATCTGTCCCAATCCCCAGATGTGGAAGTGACTGTCTTTGATGACGGCAAGGGGCAGGCAACTAAGGCAGCCGCTGGCATTATCAGTCCTTGGTTTTCCAAGCGTCGCAACAAGACTTGGTACAGGATGGCGCGTCTGGGCGCTGACTTTTATCAGGACTTGATTGCGGAACTGAAATCAGCTGGAATCCAGACAGACTTTTACCAACAGACAGGTGTTTATCTGCTGAAAAAGGACGAGAGCAAGCTGCAGGATCTTTATGATTTGGCTATTAATCGTCGGGAAGAGTCGCCCTTAATAGGGGAGTTGAGTCTTCTCAGCCGTCAGGAGGCCCAGGAAAAATTTCCAGACTTGCAAGGCTTTGAGCAACTTCTCTATGCTTCCGGTGGCGCCCGTGTGGAGGGAGCACTCTTGACGGAGACGCTTCTGAAAGCCAGCAAGGCAGAGTTAGTTGAGAAAAAGGTAAGCCTGGCAGTAGAAGGAGAGCAACTTCTGGTGAATGGTCGTAGCTTTGACTGTGTTATCTTAGCTGTGGGTGCTTGGCTGGGAGAAATCTTGCAGCCACTGGGCTATAAGACAGATGTTCGGCCGCAAAAGGGACAGCTGCGTGATTTTAAGCTGGCTGAAAAGACGGATGACTACCCTGTTGTGATGCCTGAGAGTGAGCTGGATATCATTCCCTTTCTAGCAGGCAAGGTCAGCGTCGGTGCTAGCCATGAAAATGATCGGGGCTTTGATTTGACAGTAGATAAGACGGTGCTGGATCAGTTGCAGCAAGAAGCGGAAACTTATTTGCCGAGGTTGGCTATCGCAGAGATTTTAGGCGAGCGCGTGGGAACACGGGCTTATACCAGCGATTTTGCTCCTTTTTTTGGAGCTGTTCCAAACTTGTCGAATGTATACGCTGCCAGCGGATTAGGTTCTTCTGGTCTGACAACTGGTCCACTCATCGGACGCCAATTGGCCCAGATGGCTTTGGGAGAAGCGGGGCTATTAGATTCAGCAGACTATCCTATTGAACGGTACATGGAGAAGAAGATACTTAAGGAAAACAAATGATTATAATATTCCTCGTTTTACTTTTACTAGTAATATCAATCTTAATATCAATCTCACTTATTCTATTTACTAGACACAAAAATCGTTCTCAATATTCTCTTGATGCTCAAAATAATGAAAGAAATCAGGAACTAGCAAAGGATAACAAACATAAAATAGGTTTTGGTGTTTTGGGCTGTTTCCTATCTAGTGTGGTGATCGTTTTTTTCATGGCTCTTGTCTCTATGTTCCTGAATTTCATAGATATATGGGGGATTTTTGTACGAGTACCGAAATATGAAATGGTACAGGCTGTTCAGCGCTCATATAAGCAGAGTGGGTTTGAAGGAACGGTCAGAGTTTTAGATGCTAATAAAAACTATACCTCTTTTGCTGGATATTTAATCAGTGCAGAGTATTCTGAGGAAATTGAGGGGAAAACGGTTAAGATTGGTGACCGAATTGAGTATTATACCTCTCGGGATGAGAAATATGGAAAAACGGATATTGACCTACAGCTTGAAAAGGGAGACGCGATTTATCAAGCTTTCCCTAGTATCGCTTATAGAGGACTAGAGCTGAGTCCGGGGTATAGCGAAACTTTAGAAACTGTAAAAGATAGTTTTACAAGGGCGGATAAGAAGAAACTATATCTAGAATCCCTTGATTTTATGATAGATAAGGATGCTCCAAATATTGATGCATACGAGGCTCTGATAAAAAAGAATCGGGCAGAAGGCCAGCCTTTGCAGGGCTTATATCCAATTCCTATTTCTGACATGTTGGAAAAAGAGGCTCTTGCCATTGAAATGAAGGTAATTTTGAACGTGGAGCAAGATGATGGATCTATCATTAGTATTGGCCAAGACCAGAAGAATGATGATAAAATCAAGCAGATTTTACAAGAGCAGCTAGATTTCACGAAGCTACCGAATGCACGCTATCTTATGACCATTAGTGTCGGGAAACATAGCAAATATTCTGGATTTGGTAAATATGAAGTCATTGTTCAAAATCATCAGATTATTCGATTTTCTATCCAAAATAAACAATACTGAGTTGGAATAATTTTTTTTGGAGCTTGTGTTCAATTACAGCTTGTGGTTGTGTAGGCATCTGAACGCGGTTTTCCTATAGTTACTAGTTCCATGTGGAGAGAGAAAGATGGAAAATTTTTTACCGAATGATGTATTTATCAAAGGAGAATTTGATAGTACACGTTATTATTTGTACCGCAAAACTATCTGCGATAAAGTCCAAATATGGGTAGATGTCTGGGGTTATCATGGGTTGATAGCGGAATCAGATGAAGAGTTTATGGATTTATCATTTTGTGAAATTGAAAGGCGCATTTATTCGATTTGGAGTTTAAATGCGAGATGAAATTAAATATGAAATAGAAGAAAATATCTTATCTGACTGAATAGAATGGTGAAATATCGGATGAGATATAATGGTTTGTCGATTGCTGAGTAACTTCACTGTATCGGCGAAACCAAGACGATTTTGTATGATTGATTTCAGAGGATATGGAGAAGTTATGGACTGGTTACGATCGCAGCCTGTGGTTATGCAGGCATTTTTGGCTGGGCTTTTTACATGGGGATGTACTATTGTAGGTTCGGCTGTTGTATTTTTCTTTAAACAGGTCAGTCGCAAGCTGCTGGATATTATGATGAGCTTTGCGGCTGGCGTTATGATTGCGGCTTCCTTTTGGTCGCTTCTGGCGCCGTCGATTGAATATGCGCAAAGTTCTTATGGCAAGCTGTCTTGGCTGCCTGCAGCGATTGGCTTTTTAGTGGGCTGGGCGGTTTTTTCCTACGGCTGATTGATGCGGTGGTGCCTCACTTGTACTTGAGCAAAGACATTTCGGAGGCAGAGAGTATTCCTAAGCATAGCCGAAAGAAACTGTCCAAAACAGCCCTGCTCTTCTTAGCCATTACCATTCACAATTTTCCAGAAGGCTTGGCAGTCGGAGGAGCCTTTGGTGCTTTGGCAGCTAATCCTAGCCCAGAGGCCTTTATCGGCGCGATTGGCCTAGCTTTAGGAATTGGCCTGCAAAACGTCCCAGAAGGAGCGGCGCTGTCCATTCCAATTCGGACGGACGGAAAGTCTCGCCTTAAAGCCTTCTACTGGTGTTCTATGTCCGCGATTGTAGAGCCAATCGGGGCTGTTCTGGGGGTAGTTGCTGTTATGGCTATGACGGCTATTCTGCCCTATGCCCTCTCCTTTGCAGCAGGGGCGATGATTTTCGTGGTGGTATAGGAGCTGATACCAGATTCGCAGACCAATGGCAATACAGATGTAGCGACTTTAGGTCTCATGGTGGGCTTTGTTCTCATGATGGTTTTGGATGTGGCTTTGGGGTGATACCAACTTGGAATCAAAGAGCGGAAGAAAGCGGAATTTCCGCTCTTTTTCTTTTATTTAAGGGTAGTGAAAAGGATGACATCCGCTTTCAAAAATGGTAAAATAAAGGGAATACATTAAGAGAGGAAACTCATATGAAAGGTATTATTCTTGCAGGTGGATCTGGGACTCGCTTATATCCATTGACCCGCGCTGCGTCAAAACAGCTCATGCCGGTTTATGACAAACCCATGATTTATTATCCACTGTCAACTCTTATGCTGGCTGGTATCAAGGACATCTTGATTATCTCCACTCCGACGGATCTGCCTCGTTTTGAGGATTTGCTGGGTGATGGCTCTGAATTTGGCATCAAGCTCTCTTATGCTGAGCAGCCAAGTCCTGACGGACTGGCACAAGCCTTTATCATTGGGGCTGATTTTATTGGAGATGACAATGTAGCGCTGATTCTTGGGGATAATATTTACCATGGACCAGGTCTGAGTAAAATGCTCCAAAATGCTGCGGCGAAAGAAAAAGGAGCAACTGTCTTTGGCTACCATGTCAAGGATCCAGAACGCTTTGGTGTTGTAGAATTTGATGAAAATATGAATGCTATCTCCATCGAAGAAAAACCAGAACAGCCGCGATCTAACTATGCAGTGACAGGACTCTATTTCTACGATAATGATGTTGTAGAAATTGCCAAGAATATCAAGCCAAGTCCTCGCGGTGAGTTGGAAATCACAGATGTAAACAAGGCTTACTTGGAACGTGGCGATTTGTCTGTTGAGCTCATGGGACGTGGTTTTGCTTGGTTGGATACAGGAACTCACGAAAGTCTCTTAGAAGCGGCTCAATATATCGAAACAGTTCAGCGGATGCAGAACGTTCAGGTGGCAAATCTGGAAGAAATTGCCTATCGTATGGGCTATATCACTAAAGAGCAAGTGCACGAATTGGCACAGCCATTGAAAAAGAATGAATATGGCCACTATCTCTTGCGCTTGATTGGAGAAGAATAAGAAGATGACAGAACAATTTTTTGATAAGGAATTAGCAGCGCGTGAGGTTCCCGGAATTCCTGGAATGCTAGAATTTGATATTCCTGTTCGCGGGGACAACCGAGGCTGGTTTAAGGAAAATTTCCAAAAGGAAAAAATGCTGCCGCTAGGCTTCCCTGAAAGCTTCTTTGCAGAAGGAAAACTGCAAAATAATGTCAGCTTTTCTCGTAAAAATGTCCTGCGTGGTCTTCATGCTGAACCATGGGACAAGTACATCTCGGTCGCAGATGATGGAAAGGTGCTTGGAACTTGGGTTGACCTGCGTGAGGGCGATACCTTTGGCAATACCTACCAGACAGTAATCGATGCCAGCAAGGGGATTTTTGTACCGCGTGGTGTAGCCAACGGCTTCCAAGTCCTTTCTGACACAGTTTCTTATAGCTATCTGGTCAATGACTACTGGGCTTTGGAACTCAAACCTAAGTATGCCTTTGTCAACTATGCAGACCCAGCTTTAGGCATCCAGTGGAAAAACCTAGAAGCAGCAGAAGTCTCAGAAGCAGACAAGAACCATCCATTACTCAAGGATGTCAAACCACTAAGAAAAGAAGATTTGTAAAAAAGAATTCTTTTCTGATTCATTAATTGATACTGAATATATGATTTAGCTCAGCTCTAATCCGAGCGAGGCGAATTAAAGAAATGATTGCCGCTGTGGTGTAAGTCATGTAACAAATTATTTAGTTTGTTACATGACAGGGGATTTTTGAGACATAAGGCTCAAAAATAAGCAATGAAACCGGAGGTTTGCTTGCGTCCCCACCACTTAAGGCAATTATAAAAAAGTTTAAGGAATAAAAATGACTGAATACAAAAAAATTATCGTGACAGGTGGAGCTGGTTTTATCGGTTCTAACTTTGTCCACTATGTTTACAATAACTTTCCAGATGTCCATGTGACAGTGCTGGACAAGCTGACTTACGCGGGTAATCGCGCTAATATTGAAGAGATTTTAGGCGACCGTGTTGAGTTGGTTGTTGGAGATATTGCTGATGCAGCCTTGGTAGATAAGCTAGCTTCTGAAGCTGATGCTATTGTTCACTATGCGGCAGAAAGTCACAATGACAACTCGCTCAATGACCCGAGTCCATTTATCCACACCAACTTCATCGGAACTTACACACTCTTGGAAGCGGCACGTAAATACGACATTCGTTTCCACCATGTGTCAACTGACGAGGTTTATGGAGACTTACCTCTGCGTGAAGACTTGCCAGGTCATGGAGAAGGTCCAGGTGAGAAATTTACAGCTGAAACCAAGTACAATCCAAGCTCACCTTACTCATCAACCAAGGCAGCTTCAGACTTGATTGTCAAAGCTTGGGTGCGCTCATTTGGTGTCAAAGCGACGATTTCTAACTGTTCAAACAACTATGGTCCTTACCAGCACATCGAGAAGTTTATTCCGCGCCAGATTACCAATATCTTGAGCGGTATCAAGCCAAAACTCTATGGTGAAGGCAAGAATGTCCGTGACTGGATTCATACCAATGACCATTCATCAGGTGTTTGGACGATTCTGACCAAGGGTCAAATAGGTGAAACTTACTTGATTGGTGCTGACGGTGAAAAGAACAACAAGGAAGTGCTGGAGTTGATTCTCAAGGAAATGGGACAGCCAGCTGATGCTTATGACCATGTGACAGACCGTGCAGGCCACGACCTCCGCTATGCCATTGATGCCAGCAAACTTCGTGATGAGCTAGGATGGAAGCCAGAGTTTACCAACTTTGAAGCGGGTCTCAAAGAGACCATCAAGTGGTACACAGACAATCAAGACTGGTGGAAATCAGAAAAAGAAGCAGTCGAAGCTAACTATGCTAAGACGCAACAAGTGATTAAGTAAGAATAGACTATCTATGCTAAGCCTTGTTATACAGGCGATATGAGACGAAGAGACTGGGATTATTTGTCCCAGCCTTTTTCATAGGATTGTTAGTCTTTTAATCTCTTTGTTACAGAAAATAATGTAAAAATAGTGTAGAATGAGATAAATCCTTTCTGTGTTTTCAGCTAAGGATATTTCTCAAAGCAAAGGAAGACAAAAATGAAATTGATCAAAAGATTGGTAGGAATTGTCTTGGTGCTGTTGCTTGCAGCAGTGCTATTTCTGGTTCCTTCTTCTATCAATCCGAATGAACAACTAAAAAATGTTCAAGCTAATACTTCGTGGGAAAGTATGATTGAGCCGACTTTGAAGAATGCCAATGTAACGGCTCAGGGAGTCAGCACAGAAGTCTCTCTAAACAGTGTCCAGCTTAATCAGCTTCTCAAGTCTTCGCTGACTGATAGTGATAATCAGGAACTGCTAAATGGAGCTTACAGTATTGAAGGCAATAAGCTGCGCATCCAGTATCCGGTCACGCTGCTCTTTATTGATAGTAAACTGGATTTAGAGGTGGATGTGACGGTGAAGAGGAGTGCCTTATACATCACAATCGATAGTGCCAAGCTAGGCATCCTTCCTATCCCTAAATCTTGGGTGACTGGCATGCTGAAGCAGCAACTGCAGACCTCTAATTCGACTATCACGACGGAGGGAGATAGTTTCCTTCTACCTCTGCCGCAGAGTCCGTTCAGCATTGACAAAATCAGCCTGCAGAATGGAGTTGCTAAAATCCAGATCAGTATGGCTTATGGAATTCAATGATTTTGAAATCTAATTTAAACCAAATTTCTAGATTGAAGAAAAGATCTATTTTAGATGATGCTCTTCAATCTTTTTATATTTAAGAAAATTAATTGAATAGAGCATGATGAAAATACCATATTTTGTAACTTTGTAGGTATCAATTAGGAATATTAAAAAATTCAGACAATTCTTCGGAATTATGCTAAAATGAACAAAAGGAGGGAAAACGATGAAATTTTACTCAATAGATCCAAACGTTGATGTGGTTGAAACTCCGGTCGAAGAGCAAGGACGTCTCATCCGCCATTTGCACCTTGCTAAAGGAAAACAAATTCCTGAACATAGCGCAGATGCTCTTGTTACAGTTGTCTGTTTAGAAGGGAAGGTGGATTTTACTGCCTTGGGAGAAACTGTACAATTGGTACCGGGAAGTTTTCTGACAATGGAGCCGAATGAACGTCATAGTTTATATGGTGTGGAAGAGAGCCATGTTTTAGTGATTCAGCAGTTGCTTTATCCCTGATCTGCTCGAACAGAGGTTCTTTCAACATTAACTCAAGGAATTTTTCTATTTCTTGAGTTTTTTTATTCTATTTTCCAAGGGGGCTTTGTCGCTAATTTTATGCTATAATAAATACTATGCAAACTAAACCAACTTCTGCCTATGTGCATATTCCTTTTTGTACTCAGATTTGTTATTACTGCGATTTTTCTAAAGTTTTTATCAAAAATCAGCCGGTAGATAGTTATCTGGAGCATTTGATTGAGGAGTATGATTCTTACGATATCAAAAATCTTCGTACCCTCTATATTGGAGGGGGGACTCCGACGGCTCTATCTGCGCCTCAGTTGGCTTTTTTGCTGGAAAAGCTGACGGACAAGCTGGACTTGTCTTATCTTGAGGAGCTGACCATTGAAGCCAATCCTGGGGATTTGGATGAGGAGAAGATTGCTGTACTAAAAGACTCGCCTGTCAATCGGGTTTCGCTGGGCGTGCAAACCTTTAATGATCGCATGCTCAAGCAGATTGGCCGCAGTCACTTAGAAAAGGACATCTATGAGAACATTGCCAATCTCAAAAAAGCAGGTTTTGATAATATTTCAATCGATCTGATTTATGCCCTGCCCAAGCAGACTATGGAAGATGTGAAAATCAATGTAGCCAAGGCTATTGCCCTGGACATTCCTCATATGAGTTTGTATAGCTTGATTTTGGAAAACCATACGGTCTTTATGAATCGGATGCGGCGTGGGAAGCTGCCTCTGCCCAAGGAAGACTTGGAAGCGGAGATGTTCGAATACATTATAGCTGAGCTAGAAAAGGCGGGCTTTGAGCATTATGAGATTTCAAACTTTTCCAAGCCAGGCTTTGAGAGCCGCCACAATCTCATGTACTGGGACAATGCGGAATATTATGGTATTGGAGCGGGAGCGTCTGGCTATGTCGATGGTGTTCGCTATAAAAACCACGGGCCTATTCGTCATTATCTGCAGGCGGTGGAAGCGGGCAATGCCCGTGTGCAGGAAGAAGTGCTGACATTGAATGAAAAGATGGA
>ERZ773007.92-NODE-92-length-43065-cov-7.534783_pt1 | contig 43065 bp, 46 predicted proteins | sample MGYA00580665_ERZ773007 | MGnify/ENA primary metagenome ERZ773007 (study PRJEB29015, sample SAMEA2738122) | human oral metagenome | biome: human oral; feature: human-associated habitat; material: saliva | place: China | collected 2167 ... | reverse complement strand
AATTGCGTAAATCTCAGATTGTGCCTGATCAACCAGCGAGTCTACCTCGCCCTCGCTCGTGTAACCGAGCTGGGCGATCTTAGTGCCAGCCTCTACCAGACGGCGCATAACCGCGTGTTCCTTGACGATCTCAGCATAATACTGGGCATTCGCAGCGGTTGGAACCGAAGCGATGAGCGTATGCAGATATGTTGCCCCGCCAACTCGTGTGAGTTCACCGCGGCCCTTGAGCTCATCCGCTACCGTAATCGCATCGGCGGGGTTGCCGTGACCGTACAGAGAAATAATTGCCTCATAGATCAGTTCATGCTGCGGCTTATAGAAATCTCCCGCATGCAGAGTCTCTACTACATCGGCAATAGCGTCTTTAGAGAGCATCATGCCGCCCAGCACCGACTGCTCCGCGACATCATCGTGCGGCAAGACCCGCACAGTATCACCGTCCATTAGCCTTCGCCACCTTCAGTATCCTCGCCATCCTCATTGACCTCTTCATGAGCGAACCGAAGTACCTGCACCTGTATTGCGACTTCATGTACACTCGCCTTCAACCGTGTGACATCACGGCTTGCTTGCGCTTGAGCTTCCTTCGCTTCCTTCAGATTTTTTCTGATAGAGCTCTAACAGTTTCTCTTGCTGCCGAAGCTCAGAAGCCAGTTTCGGATAGGGGGGGGCTAAATCTTTTATGTTCATGCTTTGATGCTCCTTTTCAGACTATATAGAAGAGCCATAAAAGAATGTAACCTTAAACTGCTACACTAAAAATAAGTATATACTTAAATACAAATCCTAACACCAGAGAAAACCCAAAATTTACACCCATTGAGCATGGGGCCAACCACGAAAGAGACTACTAACCCGTGAAGATAACCGACCCAACCCCTTTCTTTACCGTTCTCGGATACAATCGCACCGATGGTACTGCATACGGCTACCACAAAGGAGACCTCAGCGCTCTCACGAATATTGATCTTCCCTCCACGTCACCTACGCCCTACAGTCTTGAACTCACGTTCACCGACACATGCGCCGACACCGTAGCGCGTATTATTCCAGCGGAAGATCTTTATATCCTTGCCAGCAACCACCCCAACGGAGAAACAGAGGATGAAAAATACAAATCCTACATCCATAGCAACCACTACACTCAAGAAATAGCGCTTAGCTCAGATTGCACCATCCGTCAGATCAACCCCAGCGAAATACCGACCGGAACTATCCACAAAGATCTGATTCCACCACAAGGAATACCTCAGAGCCAGAAAGACTACGCACAACCGCCAGCAAGCTATCATGACGCTATCCGTCACCCTGATGACCTCATCACAAACTGGATTATTCCCGCGTTGCTTTCAGCCTCTGTTAAAGAGGTCCTCACCGTTGCAGGTGGTACTCTCACCGTTCTTGACGAACGCCCCGCACAGCGTGGACGCGCTTTACACTACCGCTGGACACACCCTGCATACCCTACTTGGGCAACCATTGAGCACTGGGTCACTATCCATCAAGGCAAGCAGATGCTTTCCCCAGCACAACTTGAAGAGCGCATGTTCACTGAATACGGATACCGTGTCATTGGCACGGATCCCAACACAGGGCAACTTTATGGCTATACGGAAGAAGGGCAACTGACAACCCTTCCTGATCCAACACCGCTTGCCTATAAAAATCTGCCCCGTATCCCTTATTCCACACCTATTACTGGAACCGAGCATTTAGCTCTCTGTTTAGCCCGTACCAATCCCAACAACATCATTACCCCTATCCCATCCCACAACATCCCCCCAGGGGCAATCCCTCAAAACACCTGGAACATTCTGCAAATTAGCGGGAAGATCCCCGAGACATTTCCCGTGCCCATCCAAGAACCAGAAGATGGTGATACCGGCTCTCACACGCCGCCCGCACCCTTGATCAATCACGGTATTATCCCCGCTCTGCGATCCTATAAGCTCAGCAAATGGGGAGGATCAACCACGCACTCCGTTATGGGTGGCACTCTCACCATTCTTGAAGAAACCGCAGATATCATCTCGTACACCTGGGAGTCTCATGGTGTACCCATTTGGGTAAATCACCTTTGGGCCTACGCAACCACTCGCGGAGAACTTACTAACTGGTACGACCACACACCCTAGCTAGTACAATCCGCGCCCCAGCCTTACTATCAAGGCTGGGGTGCGGATCTATGCTCACCACCTATACACATTTTGAAACGGGATATCGTGTCACCCTAGAATTAGATTGATACTAAGTGTATTATTCTAATTGTTGGATTCACTCATATGCTGCGCCACACTACGACCTGCCCAAAACACAAAAATAAAAGTAGGAGCTACACAGTGTTTAAAATATCCCGTAGAATTCGGTCAGGATGGTGGATACCAAGCTTGGTTTGGCGAAACACATACCTGCGCATTCTGATGTACTGGTGTCTTCCGCCGCTTTTGATGTTTGCAGGTCGTTTAGCCCTCATAGCTGCGTATCATGTCTCACTCATCGACACGCCGCTTTTGATAGGAGGAGCAGTTTTTCTGTCCACCGCGTTGATTACATGGACAGTATGCCTTCTATGGGCGAGTTTAAAAACCAACCTAAAGTACAGTTTAGGCACATTATCGTCTAGCAATAATCCATTAGATCCAATGTGCTCGCAGACAACCTAATTGTCTTCAAAGAAATCTTATGTGCATACCCGCACATGCCAAACACCAAAACTCTTCAGGAAAATGACTCGTAAGGAGTAGCAACATGGGAGTCTTCTATATCTTCCTCGGTGTCGCTGTACTATTCTTGCTTTACAAGTGGTTGTTCGAAGGAAAGCTTGGTCCGGCACTCTTTGAATGGGATAGTTCAAAAATTACGTTTCTCTTTGAAAAATCTGACTCAGGTACGGAGCTAGTATTACGTCGAGGTGAAATCTTTCCCAAGAAGTTCAACATACCGCTTGGCAATGACACTCCTGAGCATTACTCATTGTTTGTGGCGGAAAAGGATATCGCTCAATTCTTATCTAATAACCATCAGGGCTACGGAACAGTAGTGGCTGCAAAGTTACTAGAAGTACAGAAGTGGAAAAAGATGCTTATTCGGGTACCTATCCTCAGTGACACTGAGGAAGAGCAAGAAAATCTCAAACAGGAGATATGTAAAGAACACGACGCAGCGGTTGAAGATTTTCTTCAGACGCTCAGGAAGGTATACCGCATCTTTGCTATGCCGCAGGGCGCTTCTGCACCAATTTTAAATCCGCTTCAGGATGTTTCTTCTGATCTTGCGTTTGTGCGGGAGAATCGTGATCTATTTGACGGATCCGGTTTTATGCAACGCTCGCATGCTTTACGACTTGCTGGTGCCGCTTACGAACTTGGTCTCGTATCTAACGCCGCTTACGAAGATTTGACATATTCATCTCAAGATAAATCTGATAATGAGAAGGTATATTTCGGTGCCGCCCCGCAGATACTGCGGTGTGTTGATGATCTTCACTTGGCGGAGCAATTTCAGAAACGACGGAAACCCACAGGGTATCACTGGAAGTTCCCTACGTACTCAAATCTCAATGATGATTACGATATTCAAGGGTGGGATAGCCTAGATATGGTCAGTCATGATATTCGCTCAAATCCGCAGCATAGGAAACTGATGAGGGGAAAGTAACTGTGCTAATGCTTTATTCTCTTAGTATGTCCATCATAATGGTGCTGAATATTTTCACTGTAGCTACGCATGTGGGAGCTCGTGCGGCTCGTGGGGTCAAACCTTTTCAGATGGACGTCATAGTGGCGCTGGTCTTTCTCTTCATCCTGAACATAGGCAGTGTAGGAATAACTTTGTATATCCCAGGCGAGGTTTATGGCCCTGCTGTCTTACTTGCGATAACCACAGCCATTATCTCTATCGGGTTCTTCATCAGAGTGTGCCGGAGGTTGCTCCGAGAGTATCTCTGGAAGAAGGATAAGAACGAGGCGCGAGCAGAGCAGCTTCAGGTGTTCCTCCGTCATATTCAGTCTGATTGTGATCTATTGAAGATTTCGGGATCGAATCAGGACGAGTGGAAGAAGCAGGAGTGGGAGCTGATGGCAGCTCGCTTTTATGGTTCGATAATTCGCCCTACATCCTTTGAGGTTTTGGCCTCTCCTGAGGTATTCCGTCTTGTGAAGCAAGTGTCCGAGAAGATATTTGAAGGTTTGAAAGATACGGGTGGGGATACGTCAGTGATGCCTATTCAGAAAGATGAACGTGGTATCAAGATCCGTGTTTCTCCTCTGCCTTTGGGCCGTGCGATTCAAAAACGAGAAGGGAAGGGGGAGTCGTGAAGATTTTTAGCATCGCTCAGAGTGCGGGTGCGCGGCAGAAGTGTCGGAAAAGTCGTGAGTTTTATTCGGCTCAGGTCACAGATGCTAAGCGTCGTTTGATGGCTATTTGTCAGTTTGCACCGAGAGAGCATGACGATAAAGCCCATCAGGTTGAGTATTGGGTAGAAGCAGCCCGTACGTTAGCTGCCCTTGAGGCGCTTTATTTGCCGGGCACGACGGACGCTCTCAAGTCACAAATGTGTGAGGTTGCTCAGGTTATTTATGAGCGGTTCTCGGCGCTTGGGCAGATGGAGTTGCAGGAAGAGTTTTTAAAAGATTTCTCCCATTTGCTAACTCCTGAATCCCGTGTTTAGTGTTTGGCTTAGCTAGCAAATAGATCCAGTTGAAGGCGAGCGCCTGTTAGGGTTTACTTATGCCTGATTTTGAAGCATGAGATAGCTCGTGTTCCGAGTTGTTCTCCGGTTTTTTCTGGGTCGGGTAAGACCGTATGTACGAAAGCCTCTATGAGCTTCTTCAGCCATGACGAGAGTGCACCCATCACAATACCAAAGGTAAGTCCGGCGACACCATAGATGCACTGGGAAATGGAATCCATATTTAGAAAGTTGATAGTAGTCATGGGTTTCTAATTCGCCCCGCCGCGATCCGGTACAAATTTTTTTTGATGTGCCGTTATTACGACGTCACAGCATTGTGACGTCACGTCAAGAAAAGGAAACACAAGAAGGAAGGGGAGAAGACCACAATGGTCTTCTCCCCTTCCTTCTTTGTCCTAACTTTTACTGGCATTGGTTATGTGTTCAAGCTGCTACTATACCCGCTCTTGTCTTTGTGTCTCGTGTGGTGTTTTCGGAAAATACCATAATCTCTTGGCCGCGGTATGCCCGTGCTGCCGAGTACGATTTCTCGAAGGTGGTGCACCATTCAGGCGGGTACAGCCCGCGCACTAAAGGCACATCATCATAGGTAAGCACCCACCGATAGGGTGCACTCTTTAGGGTGGCAGCTAACCGTTCGTGATCTTCCTGTGTGAACGCGAGCTCATATAGTCTATGCCCCATCCCCACATACGGCGGATCCACTAACGCGAACACCTCATCAGCAGCAGAACCCAAGGAACCAGCACGAGTAAGGAGATCAGTGCCGTCTTCCTGCGTTACCGTTATCCGGTCACTCATCGCTGCTACCGCGCGCACACGCTCAACTAGAGCGTCTGGGTTGTACCGGTCTCCAATCTTATATTTACCTGCCTGTTCTAGACCGCCAATTGGGTAAGCGTTCATGAGGATCCCTGACCGGTTCGTGCGGTTCAAAAAGAACGTCGCAAATCCCAGTGTTAGATCATCAGTGCTAGGTGAAGCGTTTTGAAGAACGTCGCGTGCTCGATACCAGTTTTCCAAGGATGCAGAAGTTTCACGGATCAGCGTGCAGAACTCTTCTGGGCATGTCACGATTGAACGCCAGAATGCTGCAACCCCAGGGTGGGCGTCATTGAGCACGAGCCGGTCTACCACGCCCTGGCGCAGCAGATAGAGTCCTGCACCGGCACCGCCAGCAAAAGGTTCCACGAAAACTTGTGGTACCGAGTAGTGTTGTTTGCGGAGGAGGTCAGCAAGGAGCGGGCCTAGTCGTGCTTTCCCACCCGGATACCGCAACGGAGAAACATGCCTCATAGTATTTATGCCTATCTGCCTTAACAACTGTTCTTGAGGGAATTATTGACTTTACGTACTGCTGTATGTGCGTAAGGTACCTTCAGGGCATAATCAGGATCTAGGTAATCCAACCATGAGCCAGCAGCCGGGCGTTAATTATGCGGTCGTGAAGGCTCAAATAAGGAAGAATATAGAGTAGTTGGAGCCCCTAAAGCAATACTTAAGAATAAAGCAATGAGGGTACACAGGAACACCGGAAGAAGCAGCAATAGCCACATGGAATTTGATAGGTCATGTGTAAGGTGGAGTCCTAAATTACTCAGCGCTAGAGTAGCCTGCTGAAGACATACGGTAACCGTTCCCCAGAGCATGTACGGGAACACCCACCACGCGAACAGTCGTGCCCACCGGCGTGAACCTACCCAGACTGAAACTCCAGGGATGTCCCGCAGGTGAGATAGATTTGTTAAATAGGCTATGATCTTTAAAAACATTTAAATAACCTCCATAGTATTCTTTACAAGAAACGGTCTTAGTAAAATTAGATACGATTATTTCAATTTCTGACATATCCAATCAATAAACTTTATAGGAATTAGAAAGGCTAAAATCCATAGGATATGGCATAAAACTAGTGCTAAGGTAACTGTTATTACATAGGCAAAGGCAGGTACTCCATACACAATTTCTGAAATAATACAGGTAATTATCATGCCAAAAACCGGAATGAGCATATACTTAATCCGCAAGTATATAGGAGCATCTTTGAACATCATCATTATTTTCATTGGAAATTTTTTTGAAGACATTACTCTTCCTCCGTTTTCCTGTACATCCAATACAAAGTTACACAGAGAAAATACCCTATAATCAGCAAAATATAGATTATAGTTGGGGGCGATGGAAGATTCGCACCATATGCAAATACATCAATAAAAACAGCTACTGCCCATATTGTTGGCACCGCTATAGTACATATAGTAATAAATCCATAGATCTGTAGAAACCTACTGAACCATTTACTTTCCCAAACTTTCTTCTTCATGGTGTTTTATTCTTCTTTCTCTTGGGTGTCTCGCGGCTTTTTACGCGGGCGACCCTTATTACCCTTAGGAAGGCTCTTATACCAAGCATCCAGTTCTGGGTATTTTGCAGGTGACCACCCATGAGCATGGGTGCCGATTTGCATATCTGGCTCGGGGAGTGGGTGGCTGTTGTTTTCATGCCGGTTCAGCAGGACCGTGGACATGTCGTACCGCTTGGCGATCTCGTTCTTCGTGAGACCGATAATTTTCTTAGATTTCTGAGGATTCTTTGCCAATTTTCTTTATTCACCGTCTTTCCATTGGTCTGCGGCCGTCCAGTAGTCTACGAATGATAGTGGTTCGTCTTCGAGGTCGTGGGTCCAGCATTGCGCGCCGGGGGCGAGTAAGGATTCGTCAAAGACTGGCTGCCCGTGCTGGGTGAATTTTTCAAGCGTATAGGTGCGCTGCTGGGGAAAAGTGGTTTCTCCTAGTAGGGCGTTGTCTTCTAGGAAGCTGCGGATAAGGTCTTCACGGTAGGGGATAGGGCCGCGTACTAGGGGTATTGCCCCGAGCTCTCCGGCCTGTTTTTCTTCTAAGACTTCGTGCGCATCCCACAGGTGCTCATCTTCTTGCGTGTAGGTGCGCTCCCGGATCTTCTTCTGCTCTTCTGCGCTGAACTCGTACTCGTCTATCGCGTATACGACGGTGAGTCCTGGGATGGCTTGGGTGACTTGCTTGAGATCGAAGACTTCAAAAAGACCGTTCCCTGAGGTAATGCTCAGCTGCTTGTCTTTTAGGGTTACAACGTCCTGACCTCCGAAGAACTCGAACTGGTAAGGTAGCGTAGAGGCCGCGGCATGTTGTTCTGCGATTTGCTCTAGTGCGCCTACCCATGCGTAGGCTTGGTGGTATCGCCCGAGATTATCGGGCTCCTCGTAAACCGTGTGAGCGTACTTAACCGACTGTGCAGGGGTAGCCTGATTCGGTTTATCACCACGGACTTTAGTTTGTTCTGTCATCTTTATTCACCCACGTTTTTCTTTGTGATGCCCATGAATTTCGGGTAGTCGTAGCCTTCGCCAGTGTTGAGATCTGGTTCCCAGTCGTTCCCAAGGCCGAGGAAGTCCAGGAGTTTTTCTTCGCACCAGGTGCTGTATGTGATCTTCTCGGCTGCGGAGGCTTCTTCTGCGTTACCTTCCACATCTTTTTCAAAGGTCCACGCGAATTCCACATCGTTCTTCAGTCCGAGGATTTTGGAGATATTACTCCAATACTCAGGGTCATTACTCTGAATCTCGGGGGAATACACAATTGAGTGCGTAATCTTTTCCCCGAAGTTGCGGTGAATCCCCGAGACGTAGTCGAAAATATCTTCAGGTTCCCCTCCTATGTCCGTGCGGATCATAATCCGGCCATTCTCAGCGAGTTCCTTCACCACAGCTTTCTGCTGTTCAGTGAGCGGAGGTATAGACAGTGTTACCTGCAAATCCAGGCCCGTCTTATCGTTCACATAATCTAAGTACTCGAACATCCTAGCGTCCGTGACTTCCAGCGGCTGAGTAAAAGGCTCAAGTGCCTCTATGGTGTCTAGGTGCTTTTCCCAGTCGCCCCCGTAGTCCTCTTGTAGCTCTTCAATATCTTCCAGGGAATACACTTCCCGGCGCGGGCATGTCATATCCGATCCTGTGCTTACGCTAGGATCATCCCACCAGTATGTGTACAACTCTTCTTCAACAGGTTCAAGAGATTTAGCATCCACCACTGGAGTTTTGAGCACATCCCAGAAATTCCAGAACAGACCCTTATCATCCAGCTTTTCCAGGTGCGAAATAATATCGGAAGCTGACAAATCATTGGGAGTCTCGGCTCCGAAAAGTTTTTGCAAGCTGGTGCCCGAGCTCGTAATGCGGTAGGTACGGTGTGCCATTGGTCTTTCTCCTTGCAGTCGTTTCCTTGGGTTCCCTCCCTGTGGAAGAGTTTCCCTGGTGGTCTTTGGTTGATATCCCTATCCTAGCACAAAAATATTTATTTGTTAATAAACAATATACTCTTTTTTGGGTTTTTCTTCCCACACACCACCACACGAAGAAGCAGCACAACGCGCAGGAACAAGAAAGACACCCTATGATGCTGGCACCATTACCCCTGCGCGATACCAGAAGACAACGCGAACCAAAGAAAAAATAGTATAATATTCCATATACCTACCCGCACCTGCGGGAATGAAGAATGAAGTTAGCCTACGGCTTCTTAGTATTCCCCAACTTGCTGGGGATGAGCCGTTTGTCTGGTTACTTCTCCCAAAAACTGGGAATCTGCTCCCCACACACGTGGGGCTAGAAGGCTCTGCACCCTCCACACGGATGATGCAGAGCCTTCCTCTATTTAAAAGCGACAACCAGACACGACAGCCCCAAAACGGCGCACTCACCTGCAACTAACCCCCAGTAAATACGCGAACACAAAGAAACTAACTAGGCCCTCACGACCTTTCCCAAGAATATGCGCTCGCGCGCGGGTACACTTTTTTCTTTTAGATGGTTTGGTGGTGGGAAGTTACCGGGGGGTAACTTTTTTTGCTCTGCCACATGTTGAATGTTTTGTATATACTTATTGACATGCAGAGCAATTTATCTCGCCACCGTAACGTTGTTATCACGTCTCCTGCGGATACTGTCTTTGAGGAGGATTTCTCGGAGCAGGAAGCCCTTCCTGAGGAGGATGCTTTCTTGGCTGATGCCCCCTTGTCTCGGACATATTCGGAGGAGGAGGTCGCGGAGGGTACGAAGTATTCGGGGATTGCTGCTGCGATGTTTCTTGCGGTGACGATTCCAGGATTATCGTTTCTTGCGATTTTTGTGGGAACGCATTATATCCGCCGCGCGTGGGCGGTGAGTGAGAACCCAGCGAGGATCGCGCGCATCGTGCGGGTCGTCAATATTGTTTGGTCCATTATTCAGGTGTTGGCGCTGATAGCAATACTTATTGGCGGCAATCTCTGGATTCAGGATATGCAGCATCAGCAACAGCAGATGCCTTATAGTAGTGTGTCGCCTCAACCGACCGCCCGCTATTAACCCATAACACAATGAGAAAGGTAGACCTTCACCACTATGAGTAATAGTAACGCCACTCCAGCACAAACTGCGGAGTCCATCTATCAGATGCTTAAAGAGCGCACCCTCAGCCAAGAAGCCTTCGGAGTAGATATTGATTATGTCTTCACTCCTTCAGACAGGCTGGAAACCCCTTTGCCTCTCTACGTGAGGAGGCAGGCCGATTTCGAAGAAGCTTCAGATGAGGATATCGCACAGGCCCGAATTTGGTTCTATCGGGATAATCGTGTACTTCTCAACATCCCGTACAGCCCTGAAGGGGAAGAAAGCCCGAAACGTTCCGAATACCTTCTACGGGTCCTCGGCGCCGCTATAGCGTTCATCGTCCCCCTCGGGTTATCACTACTGCTGGCACCCTTCTTATTCCACAACAGTTACTCCATGTTGGCGTTGAATCAGGATACGCTTTCACGCTTCGGGGTAAATGCCGGAAGTCTCGCAGAAACTACTTTCTCGATGATAGGCGTTATTGTAGGAGGCATCAGTCTGCTCAGGTACCTAACCGGGTACATCCCGGATCCAGTCTCCATGACTTCAAATCTCCAATTCGTTCTGGCCAATGGGAGCATTCTAAGGCACTCACGTCGGATAACAGCAATACCCGAACCCCCAAAGCCTATAGTAGCGCTCTGGAAACGCAGTCTATGCCCAGCGCTTATCCACCTAGCCATCATCGCAGGAATTCTATGCGCATGGATTTTAGGTATTATCTATACCTTCGACCTACCCATCAGCCGCTAAAACCCAGTACCACAAAACACAGGGCCCGCGCGTATACGCGCGGGCCCTACTTTTTCACCAAAAAAGTTCCCTCCCTGCTAAACGAAAACCTACCCAACAGAAACCGGCACATCAGGGATAAGACGCGTCCCCGTCCGCACCAGAAAATCCGCCAAATACTCCCCACCCCGAAGCGTAACCACCTTAGCCTGCGACACATAAGGCTCCCGCATAAAAACACGGTAAAGCTCCCGATAAACATCTAAACCTGCCGCCGGGTCCACAAGTAACAGCTCCAGCTCATACCCGCGTTCAAGAAGGTAGTCTACACAGTCTTGGTTGAGCCAGCCGAGCACCACATCGTATTCGTCACGGTCAATCAGAGCGCACCAATCCTGCATGTACACTGTGAACCAGCCTGGTTTGATGGTGCGTCCTGGTATGCTCTTGAACTGCTCATCACTCAGATGCTCGTACCCGGTACGGTCATACTTGTAATCCAAAGTATGCTTGTCGAAATCGTAGACGTTACAAAAACGGGCGTCAGCATAAGTTTTACCGCCGCACCCTGTTGTCAGCACAATCCTCGCCATGAGCAGCTCCCCTTACCCTATATTCGTACGCTTCCACAGGTAGCATTAAGTATATACTTATTACATACTTCAAACGGCACGCCGCCGCAAAACACGCGAGAGGACACGCACCCAATGACAACCTGCCACACCGGCAACCTTGCCACCGACCCAGCCATCAAATACAGCACCAACGGCACCCCCTGGCTAAACGGCACAATCATCGAAAACAAACGCACCTACAACAAAGAAACCCGCACCTTCGAAGACAGCGACGAAAAACTCGTCCTCCAATTCACCATCTACGGGGCGCTCGCCGAGAACTTCGCACGCTCCGTAAAACGCGGCGAACGCATCATGATATGCGGCGACCTGGTAACACAAGAATTTGAACAAGACGGCATAAAACGCTCAGTAACAGTCATCAAACCAGTCAAAGACGCTGGCGCATCAATGCTCTTCGGCACAACCACATTCACACGAGGAACACGCCCATAATGAACACCACATAACCAGAGCGAACCAAAATATCGGTCCGGGCCCTAAGCGCGAAATATTCCTTTAGGAGATAAGCTATGTCTTCCTTCAATGCCATCTTTGACAAGAACCGGCTGGTCCTAGCACGTCAGCTTGCAGGAATCCGGAAGAACGAAATCGCAGCAAAGGCGGGGGTGAGCGCTTCTGCTATCACCACCTGGGAATCCGGTGCTCGGAAACCCACGACGGAGAATATTGAAGCGCTCGCAGATGCTTTTTCGCTTCCGCCTTCTTTTTTTGAGGTGAACGCAGAGTATCAGCACACAAAATCCCAAGATGTTGAAACTATCAATGGTCTTGTTGCCAGTAGCGCACCGCATTTTCGGTCGCTTCGGGCAACTACGCAGCTTCAGCGCGACCAGGCAGAAGCCTATACGCACCTTGTGCATGATGTGGCAGGGGCGCTTTCACGGCATATAGATTTCCCCGAACGGCAGATACCGGATTTGCCTGCTGATCCTGAGGTGAAGAACAGCCCTATCCCTGAGCTTGCCGCGCAGCAGGTTCGTGCTGAGTGGGGTCTTGGAACCGGTCCGATTCGCCATGTTATCCGTGAGCTTGAGAAACACGGTGCGGCGGTCGTATTCGCCCCTCAGCAGAGCGACGCCATTGATGCTTATTCTGTGGATACCGGCTTCCTGCCTATCGTTGTACTTCATCCCTTGAAGAACGACTATTACCGTCAGCGCTTTGATGCCGCGCATGAGTTGGGGCATCTGATTATGCATGCAGATGCGGAGCCCGGCGATAAAACTATTGAAGCGCAGGCGCACGAGTTTGCGGCTGAGTTCCTGATGCCCGCTGATTCTATTCGGGAGGAGCTGCCTACTCGGATGACTGGTGCCGGTTGGATGAAGCTCAAGGAACTGAAAGAATATTGGGGCGTGAGCATGCAGGCCTTGCTCTACCGTGCCAAGTCGTTGGGGCGCCTGTCTGATACGTCGTACCGTAATGCAATGATCACGGTATCTAAGAATAAGTGGAGGGTGAAAGAACCTGGTGCTATTTCAACGCTGGAACAGCCTTCACTCTTTCCGCGGGCCCTTGAAATGGTTACTGAGAACGGAATTATCCCTGAGCTTTTGCGCGAGAGTTCACAGGTGCCGCCGGAGTATTTCGAGGTGATTACGTCCCGAGTGCCTTATACGCAGAGGATTCTATAGCCATATAAAACGAAAAGGGCTGGGTGCACACTGTCAGATGTGCATCCAGTCCTTTTGCTGTCTAGTAAGTCCTTATCTCGTGTGCGAGATGCCGTCTACGATCAGCTCTTCCCGGCCTACCCACTCAAGAGCAAAAACACAAAATAAGTATATACTAAAGTTATGTTTAGTATCCTGATCACCGCCACATTCGCTATAACATACGCCTTACAATGGGTGATCCCACTTTTCCACCGACAAGAACGCCTGCACAAAACCCTCCTCACAATACAACCCTACATATTCTGGGCTATGTTCGCAGGAACAATCATCCTCACATGGCGCATCATCCTGCGCACCCCCACCCTCACACTATTTCTCCTCACACCTGCCCTTATCTACCTTCTCATCATCGCCCTCCTCGCCGCAGCCAGGCGACAACAATACCGCCGCACAGGCCGAAGCCGCCGCGCCCGCCAAAAAACAGAAGAAAAAGAAGGACTTGCCCTCCTCGCCGCCACATACCCAACCACAACCCTCCAATGGATAAAAACCATCATCATAGGATGGGACAAACCACGCTGGGCCTTTATCCACATCGCCCTCCTCACCACAGCCAACCTAACCGCCGCAAACCTATCCTGGACCGGACTCCTCACAGCATACGCGCTCGCTGGCGGATCTCTTGCTAGGTATTTTTGGTTGCGTCATAAGCAAGGCAAACAAGAAGAGGACTTCTATAAATTCCTCAGCGCTAACAAAATTATCGATAAAGATACTCCTCTTCATAAAGCTGTCTCTATTACGTGGGGGAGGGATATGCTCACGCCAGCAATAATCCGCTTATCATATGGCATGTCCTATAAAGTTCAGGAATCAAAAGTGCGCGTAGAGACTGAAAAGGCTTTTGACGCTAAGTTTTGGATTGATGAGTCCTATAAATTCATTTGGGATTATCGAAATAAGCAGCTTGTCGTCTCCACTGTCGATTTACCCACTGATCTTCGATGGGATGGCAAACTTCATGAGGACCCCTTCACCTTTATTCTCGGAGTTGATTTACGTACCGGTAAACCCGTGACGTTCTCTGTGAAGTCAGAGAACCCGCATTTCATTGTTGGTGGTGGTACTGGCTCTGGAAAGTCTGAGGTTATATACACCATTGTTGCTCAGGCGATTCTCAAGGATTGGTACATCGTACTTGCTGACCCCAAAATGTCTGGTCTTGTAGATTTTAGCCGTAAGCGTCGCTATAGTAACCGCAACGGAATCAACACGGGGTTCGCGCCCCTACTTGTTGGAGATGCCCGACCGGGGATTATCGCCCATGCGACTGACATTGTCGGGTGTGGAGATGTTCTCGACAAAGTTCTTGATGAGATGGAATACCGTAAGCGTCTCTGCGCCGAATATAACAAGACTAATGTTTCGAAGCTTCCACAAGAAGTCCTTGACGGGCTTGACGGTGCGCCGCCTATAAAACCCATGCTCGTTATCGTCGATGAGATAACTTCCTTCTTCCTCAGGGAAACTATTCCCAATAATGCACCTCCTGAAAAACGTGAAATCTTAGGAACTATGATGGAGGCGCGTGGTACGGGAGAAGTAGCACTTAACCGTCTTGTGATGGAGGCGCGCGCCTTCAATATCTTTATTGGTACTGCTGCACAAAGTCCTTCTGTTGAGAACATAGGTTCAAACTTCCGCAAGCAGCTTGGGCTCCGTGTCGGAATGGGTGGACTGGAGTCAGGTAACGAAAAGATGCTCTTTGGAAGCGAGAAACCGCCCGCGCTCACCACTGAAGACAAAAACACCGAGCAAAAAATCCCTGGGCGCGGCCGTTTTAAACCAGATCAGTCCCTTCCAACCCGGACTCTTCAAGCATATTGGTGCGGCCCCGATGCGACAGACCTAGATAAGTACTGTCCTTTCACTGAAGCTCCTGATATTGAAATGCCTGTTGAGATGCCTGAAACGTTTCTTCAGGGTACGCCCTGGCAGTATACGAAGCCTGCCGGTGACGTTTCCACCGTGAAACCTAAAAAAGCGGCTAAGAGCCCGCGTACTGTGCCAGCGACTCAGAATACTCAGCTTGCTGTCGCCACCACTACTGAACCCACAAATTGGGAAGGGTCTACAGACCAGGAAAACCCTGTTCTCGATATTGATACGCAGTTGTGGCAAAAGCACCAAGAGAATTTTTCTAACCCACCTGAAGATGACCCGCATGATGACTGGGTCTAACCCCAAAACACGAAATATGTATATACTTAAATAAGTAGATTCCTCCACGGACGCACCAGGGAAAACGGCCGCCCTGGTGCGTCCATTACAATCTAGGAAACTTCGGAGGAATATCGGAAAACGTACATTTAACGGCTATTCACGAGAAAGATAGTTCAACCCATGGCACATAAAAACAGCGGCGGCGGATGTCTCTGGCAGATCATCGTCTGGGCATTCCTTATCGGGGTCTTAGCTGTAGCTGTCTACCTGGTAACAACTCAGGGATGGGAGGGTGCAACCCACACCGTTTTCTATGAATGGATGCCTGCGGTTATAGATATTCTGCGGGCTATAGGGGAGGCCATCATTAACTTCTTCCGTCATCTACCTCAAGGAGCCCGATAATCATGATGGGACGAGAGCACGCCTTATTTGGGTTTGGCGCGTACGCTATCTCTGCATGGGCACTAGCACACAATGGGGTTCTTGCGCCTGAGCTTGCCTCTCCTCAAGCTCTTACATGCGGTGCTTTGGTGTCTGCCGGGGCGGCCCTTGTTCCTGATATTGATAACCCAAACTCGACGGCCGCAAACGCGGGCGGACCTATTACCCGCGGGATCGCATACGTCACGAACGTACTCTCTGGGGGGCATAGGCAAGGAACGCATCAGCTTTGGTTCGCAGCAGGGTTTTTCCTCATACTATGGGCGACCACAGCCGGAGCGGAGACCATAGCGGGCGCCCTGAAAATGCCCGCGTTGAGCGCATGGCATTTAGCTGCTTCCTGTCTATGGTTTACTGCTATCGTAGCTTTCGGTGTGCAAGCGACCACGAAGACGTTCCTGCACGAGAAGTTCAACCGCATCTGGCAAAAGAACACAGGTATCTTCGCTAAAGCCTACACCTGGGGGTTCGCGCTCCTAGCTTGTGCAGGTGCTTGGGTTCTTTGCGGTACACCTGATTCTTGGGGCTGGCTCATCCCCGCCGTCATAACGGGGCACCTCTCACACCTTCTAACCGACGCCCTTACCGCAGAGGGATTAGCGATCCTGCCGAGCAAGAAAATCTATTTCCCTATCCTGGGTGAGGTCTCCAGCACGAACCCGATTCAGATACTTGTCGGTACCGGTACGGCCATCGCCGGTATCGCCGTCATTATTGCTACCGCCACCGGGATTACCCCACAACTACCAGACTTCAACAACCTCACCATCACCTAACCAGAAACTACGAGCAAGGAATTGCACACCAATTTTCTATGCCACAAGACCTTGCCTCCTTATGTACTCCTGCGAAACTCTAGATATAGAATAATAAAAGATGTATTATTCTAACTGTAGGTACACACGTCCACCCCAATAGCACCACCAAACCAGGAGACAACCATGAAAACATATTACAACTGGATCCCACCCATCAAAACAACCCCTGCGCTCGCTGAAATTCTCGGAAGCGTAGGGATATTCAAGGATGACACCAAACCCTTCCAGCCTTTGCCGTGGCTTGCGGGCACTAAAATCCATACCATACCCTACGGCACTTCACATGAGCATCAGAATTCAGCTCAAGCGCTTCTCGATGACGATACGGCAAGCGATGAGTTTATTCCAGTGATTGATAAACCTATACGTAATTTTCTTAAAGAGGGCAAGAACTAGATCAGAATAAGTAGCTTCTGGAAGGGGGTATTTTGATGGTATGGCTTATTACCATAGGTGTTCTTGCTGTTTGGTTATTGGTCTACTGGGGTATACGGATAGAAGACGATGGCTCTGGATGCCTCATTTTCGTCTCATTCGCGCCTTTAGTTATTGCACCAATACTTGTTCTAGGTGCGATCTTTCATTCTATGTCTCTTGATAATAGTTCTGAGGTTGTAGGACCGCTTATTATTTCTGCGGTTCTTCCCGGAACGTATATGTTCATTCAGGATGCCTGGGAAGAGCGGCGGGAAAAGAAAGTTGCAAAGGAGAAATGTATGAATGTTTATGGCGTAGGATACGAAGGTAAAAATATTGGTGATTTCATAGACGATTTAAAACGTGATCAGGTTACTGTTTTGGTGGATGTGCGGTTGAACCCGATCTCCCGGAAAAAAGGATTCCGCAAAACAGAGTTGTCTGAAGCTCTTGGTGAGCACGGTATTCGGTATGTGCATCTTCCGGCCTTGGGTAATCCTAAGGATAATCGTGCAGGGTTTGGGGCAGAGTACAAATCATCAGAGTGGGAAGAGGCATGTGAGAACTATCGAAAGATTCTTGATGGTGAACTCGCGCAGCAGGCTCTTGCCTATTTGAGGAAGCTTGCTCAGGCCGAGTACGAGGCTAAGGTCGCGTTGATGTGCTTTGAGAAGGATTCTAGTGCGTGTCACCGTAATGTGATTTTAGGATATCTACATCGACAAAAGCCTGTGGCAGATTGCAAGGAGTAAATGCTGAGAATTCGTGAGTAAGTCTCTGCTATAGAAATGGCAGATCGTGAAGTAAACTTAAATAGAGAGAGATGCTGTTGGCTTTTTAGAAGTCGATCAGCTCTGCCAGGTTGATGACCGCTCGGAGTACTCGCGCAAGAGAATTCATAAACTGCGCGGGTACTCCGGGCGGTTTTTCTTCTGGCTAGACAGGGGGAGTGTTTTCCGCAGGGTATATGGTATATACTTATTTGAAGCAGGCACCTGTTGCCGCGGGTACCTGCCTGGACGTCACATCAGCTAGCTGCCGATGACGTCGATAAGGTTCGCTATCGCTTCGGTGAGCCGTGCGACGGCATTAACAATTCGCACGATCATCGAAGCGGTTTTGCTTACCCGCTTCGACATTCCGCCCACCCCTTTCCTGGTACAACCCCTCCCACGGCGAGATCAGATTGATCCGTGGGGGTGTTTCGCGTATGGGGTGGGCGGAATTTTAGTGTCTAAGGAGTCTCTGCTCGGAGATGGTTTCCTGCATGCGCTTATTCGGTGGCGGGCCGTAAACAAAATGCTGTGACGCTTTTACGTGCGAGTACGCGTTCTTTGAGTTTTAGAATATCCGCCGCGCATGCTAGATGCTTAGGGCAGGGGAGAAGAGCTAGAAATATGACTGAGGGTGCGCCCCCTACTCAACCTTGGGCGCACCCTCATATACCTTCAACCACTGTAAGGTAGTGCCAACGTTTCATGCAGAACGTCACTAAAAATATACAACAAAACCGCTATGTTGCCTATTCAAAGACCGATCCTCACCGGGGAGGAGTCTACTAAACATGACTGTTAGCACATATATGCATGTTTACATGAGCACATGAAAACATGTGTATATTTTTTACCTGCAACACTAGGACTAATGCCGCAGGGGAGAGGTCAGCAACGGGTGCGCATTGACAGCAGCTTCAAGCTCATCATCCAGAAGATCTAGATACCGGCTCGTAACCGACACGTTCGAATGCCCCAGCATCTTCGAAACTACCTTCAAATCCCAGCCAGAACTTAACAACAACGTCGCCGCAGTATGCCGCAGCGCATGCGGAGTGATCGCACGATAAAGATGCGAGCGCTCAGGATCTGCCAAGACACGCTTTGATGCTTCGTTCACTAGCCTTTGAAGTGCGAGGTTGGTAAGTCGGTTCCCGCGGGTTGATATGAAAACGGCAGGAATGGTGGCGTCCAACTTCTTAGCACGTATGTATTCGTCTCGGGCGCTTATGTATTCGTCCCACATGCCTATAACACCCTCAGGTACTGGCGTGTAGCGTTCCACGTTCCCTTTGCCAATGATGTGCAGGGTCAGCTCGTGGCCGTTGCGGTTGAGGTCTGCGAAGTTGAGTTTCCTGAGCTCGCTAATGCGCAGCCCAAGGAGCGTGAGTAGATGCAGGATAACCCTATCCCGCGTATATACGAATACTTCGCGCACGTTCGCAGAAGCTTCAGGTGCCGTACCTGGCCCGATCTCCAACAGGGCTTGTGCCTGCTCGAAAGCGAGCGCTTTCCGTTTCGGATCTACCGGAGTGCCTGCCTTCACGGACACCTTAATAGTCATCTTTTGGGTAGGATCTGCCGCAATCCAATCCTGTTTATACGCATAGTGCAAGAAGCCACGCACCACAGCCATAAAGCCCTGCTGCGTATACATACTGCGTACCTGGGCTGTATCGTTGCGCTCCTGCGCGCGCTGTTGCTGCCTATATTCGCTGTAGCGGCGATCAGGCAGCTTCGCATACTCTATAACGAGCTCATCAAGTCGTTGCGGCGTAATCGAGGACAACCACGTATTCTTACCAAGAAGATGAACGAGGTCATCGAGGTGATGAGTAATGGTCGGGATCGTTGAAGGGCTGCGCTGGCCAATACTGACGAGCTGCTCATAGTGCTGAATATAGACTTCGACAGCCTCAGCAACAGTCTCAGGCTGCGCTTTGGTACGTGAACGTTCAGGGGCCATAGGTCGCGTTGTCTCTAGCTTTGTCATGACAGATTTTCCTCTCTGGTGAGCGTGTCGGCGGGGAAGGTGTAGACACCCCACCAAAAAATGATGTAAAATAAACCTTATACATCATAATAGCACATAGGGGGCGCACCCAAACCCAACACAAAACACCCGCGCTCGCCTATCTAGCAGCATTGTAAGGAGAATACTATTATGACTATCTTCGGTTTCGTAGCTCAGTACTTACCCGCATTTTTGATTGTTATCGTCCCAATGGTTTTGACCTGGCGCATCGTCAAGCGCGCCAGCCGGAACTTGGAGAAGATCGACCGCACCGTGCGTATCGGCAAGTATGTGTTGCCCAGGTGGGCTGCATGGCATATCCCCGGCGCGCTCTATCTTGTGATGGCGGTTTTGAACCTTATATTTACGGCGTTTATCGACCCGCGCCAAGGCTACCTGTACCGTCGTCAAGGCGGCATCATGGAAACACTGTATAGCCTCTACGGCGCTTACGGTATGCTTTTCGGCCTCGTCTCGTTTATCGCCTTGCCGTGCTCAATTGGTATCTGGATCTATATCTGGCGCCTGGGCCGCAACAAGACGAAGTATAAGACTCACGACGTGCGCGGCGCTATGAAACATTTACGTGGGCAAGTCCACAATGCGGGATACCAGCAGCGTCAGATTCGTGACGACCAGCAGCATTGGCAGTAACCTACTCCCCTACAGCCGCATAATAACGCGGTACCCTGCCGTGACTTCATGCACATATACGTTTATGGTTTAACCACTTCTAAGACCCTAGAAAGACCCAAAAAACGTGTCTACACAACAGAAAAGTTAAGTTATACTGAGGAAAGATTTTACATAGTAAACAACCCACATACTGGATCCTTGGCGGGAACCATATGCTGGACATAACCGAAGAAGGGTAAAAGAAAAACCTCTACACGGAGTTGGCGCTCCATAATGTGCAGAGGTTTCTCAAAAGCTGTTTATGTTACCTACAAGTATAAGTGCATCCACGCACAAACGCAACCTCCAATACATCTGGGAAACCATCGGAGCCAAAATCACCGGCACCGGACTCGTCCGCATCAGCGCAGACGGCGGACAAACCTACCCCAAACACACCGAAACCACCACACCCACCCAACTCCCCACCGCACCCACAGCCTCCCGCATATACGCACAAAACCCCACCACCGGCGAATGGGAAACCCGCTGCATCGTCTTCGACCTCGACGCCAAAAAACACCACACCACCCAAGACGTCACCCACGACGCACACAAACTCACCACCGCCCTCACCCACGCAGGCATCAAAACCATCCAAGACATCTCCCCCACCGGCGGCCGCCACATCTACATCCCCCTCAACAAACCCATCCCCGGACCCACCGCCATCAACCTCCTCGACCGCATCAAAGCACACCTCAACCTCACCACCTGCGACATCACACCCATGCGCGGATACAAATCCGGCCTCATCCGCACCCCAGCAACCCCCCACAAAACCGGCGGCCACCAAACCCTCACAACCCCCCACACCCAAGCCACCCAAACCCTCACACACCCAAACCCCACAACACTCATCACCACCTACCTCAACACCCTACCCCCCACAAAACCGGCGGCCACCAAACCCTCACAACCCGAAACCACCCCCCACACCCAAACCACCCAAAAACTCAACCACAACTGGAAAACCTACGCCCAAACCGGAAAACACACCCACCTCAAAAACGCCCAAGGCAAACCCTACCCCTCCCCCTCCGAAGCACGCCTAGGATTCCTCGCCTACCTCCACCGCACCGGCCACACCCACCAAACCACCCTCAAAAACATCACCAACGGCACCTGGCCCGCCCTCACCCACACCTACAACAAATACCAACCCACCCAACGCCAAAACCTCATCAACCACGAATGGACCCTCGCCACCACCAACCCCAACGGAACCCCCCGCACACACACACCCAAACCACCCAAAAACCCCATCCACTACCTCCTCCGCCAAACCACACCCACCTGGGCCACCAAACCCCAAAACTCACGCAAAAAAGACCACCAAACCGCCATACGCCAATGGTGGACCCTCACCGAAACCCACGGCACCACACTCTACGGCGGAACCCAAACCGCACTCACAACCCGCCTCACCCTCAAAGCCCTCGCAGCACGCGCCCACCAACACGGCAACACCACATTCCCCTGCTCACACCGCACCCTACGCCTCTACACCGGCCTCTCCCTCGGCACCATCCAAAAAACCCTCAAACACCTCCTCAACCAAAAAAACCCCCTCATCCAACTCACCCACCAAGGCAAACTCAACACACCCAACACCTACCGCCTCACCATCCCCAACACCCACCAAAAACTCGCCCAAACCCCCTACAAAAAAGGCCCCATCACCCCCCTCCCCAAAGCCTTCTACACACTCAACAAAGCCGCCTGGTTCATCTACAACACCTACACCACACCCAAAACCAAACACACCCACCAAGAACTCACCAAAAAAACCGGCATCAGCGCTCGCCGTATCACTGCTACGCTCAAAACGCTTGTGACAGAAGGATTCTTAGAAGAAACAACTAAAGCAGGAAAAAAGGCTTGGAAAATCTATAAATGGTGTGATCTTGAGGAGCTTGCATGGTGGACAGATGGCCTCGTTGCTTATAACGAGATCAACGATGAAATCACCAAGCAGCAAAAACAGTGGAAGAAAAAATGCCTGAGCTATCACCTTTCTATGAAATATGTATATACTAAATTCAAGAAAGGTATCAATAGTTTACGCGGCATAGGTACGGGCATATGCTTGTACACGAATATGAACAGCAAAGTACAACGTACACGCCGCGGGGTATTAGAAAGGGTCACATGCTCGGACGCAAACCTCGCCCCCACAAACGCAACCGCGACCAGGAAACCCTGGACAAACTCAACGGCGACCCCGCCTACAGGCTCCACCGCGCCCGCAGCCTCCTCCTCCTTGCTGTCATCCTCATTGCTGGGGGCACCCTCTTCATCCTCGGCTCACGTATTGGTGCTGGGCTCAACCGTCAAATCCCCGCACAGGAAGACCCTCTACGTCGAGGAGCCAGCGACTACGGTTGCAACCTCTCCCGATCCTGGTTTACCTGGGACGCTGACAAGCCTGACCAACGGGGCAATGCTCTTAAAGCTTTTAACCCAGCTTGGGACTCCCGACTAGGTTGGAACGGTCAGGGAAAACAAACTGTAGCTTACACAACTTCCCCAAAAACCACTAAGCTGGGCAACAGCTCAGAATACGAAGTTACGTGTGGAGTCTTCTTTAGTGATCCAGCAATACCACCTATTTTTGATACTGTTCGTGTCTTGTCTAACGAAAAGGGAGGTTACTCTCCTACATCTTTGCCAGTGCCTATTTCTAGCCCCGAGGTTCCTGTACCTGGACAAGACTACTTAGAATCATCTGTCGTTAGGGATTTGCAAGCACCAACTAATGTTTCTTCTGCCGTCACTTCTCAATCTAAAGCGTATATGGATGCGTGGGGCAAAGGAAACACAACAGTTCTTCAGGGCTTAGTTGCTCCAGGATTTTCGCCAGCACCTTTGTCTGGTGGTCTAGTATTAGCCTCAGCGGAAGATGTTTCTGATATTAAGGTATATCAGAACAAGGATCATACTCGCACTTATGCTGATATGAAGGTGAGGTGGACCAATAATGTCGGATCCGCTGTTGAAGCTAATTATCGACTAGATTTTGTTGAGAAAGATGGGAGGTGGGTTGTTTCTAAAGTAGACACAACTGTACTCAATTCGCGGGCATACGTGAACTCTTAAATGATAATTTTTAACTCATTTACTGGAAGGTAAATATGGAAGTTTTTCGCAGGATTGCTGAAAACGGCGACATAATCTTTATGGCGATTGTCGCTATAGCCGGAGCATGGGGCCTCGCTACTAAGCTCAATGCAAGCATCAAGGTAATTGTTGGTTTTATCATTGCAATGATTGTTATTACAGCAGTGTGGCGCGGACGTGAAACCCTGTTCCCGATTGTCCAGAACATGATTCTTGGCTTGCTGGGACAAGGCTAGAAAGAACCGTATTGACTGGCGCAGGACCAGTATATTGCTCTGCGCCAGTCAATAAAGATACGTAAGGAGAGCAATGGCAAGGCGCGTCAAGAATAATACCGAGATCTACAAGTATAAGAACACGAAATTTCTCGGTACCGAGGACATGAACCTTGCGCGCTGGATTCCAGCAAAATACCTTGACTTGGTTCTCTTGGTATACGTTCTTATATTCGGGGCTATTCCTTGGACTATTTTATGGTTCCTGAATATACAATTTCTTTCGCTTGTACCTATTACTCCATTAATTTGGGCTGCACCAGCAATGTTCGCTTATAGGCAGTACGAGAAAGATAGGTACGCTTCTGTTCCAGTAACTCTTCTTGGGCGATTGCTTTGGTCACATTACACACGGCTCACAAAGGTCTGGGTAGATGGAAAACCGTATCATGGCAGTTCGCGCATTGTGCAGATAAAGTTTATTTACCCACCGAAAGATCGTACTACTAATCTTGATAAAGAATATGGAGAAAATCTATGAGTGAACGACGTTGGTACACTGGAATACTGGAAAAGATGTTTCCCAGCAATGTAGATCTATTAGATGTTACATACTGTGATGATAACATCATCTGTTCAGATTCTGAGGTATGGACCTACCTTGTCGTCGCTGGTGAAAATTTTGGTATTACGACATATTCGAAGCTTGAAGAACACGCTGAAAAAATTGATTCAGTTTTCGAAACGGTAACAGACGTACCAATTCACATAAGGCTTACTACTATGCCCTTTGATTCCGAAGGGTGGTTGAAGATGATGTTAGATCATCATGCTCGTGAAGTCGAGAATACAAAACTTCAGCCAAGTCCGGCTTACAACAGGTTCATGAGGAGCCAGGCAGATACCTTACGCCTAAAAGGCGCTAAGTCCTTCCGCCGGTACATCGGTGTATACCTTGGGAAACGCTACCCAAAGCATAAGAAGCGTATGGGAGACGGAACAGTTTTGAATCTCCTATATAAACAGATGGATAAAGTATCGGGCGTCGGGGAACCTAAACCCACTAAATCTGAACTTGAATATTTCCATGCTAAAGCTAAGCAGATTCGTGACAGGTTTATATCTAGTCAAAACCTGCGGGCTCGTGGTGCTACAGAGCATGATATGTGGGCTTTGTATCATCACGCACTTAGGCTTGGTATTAATCAGCCTCCCTCACCCCTGTACGGTAAAACATGGGGTGCAGATGAAGCCGCGTCTATGGCAGCCATTGTGGATACTCATGATCCCAAAGCTATGAAGATTCAAGCACGGAATAAGCGCATTAAGGATGATCGGCGTGCGTGGGCGAAACTTAAGATGCAGGGTATCGATGCACCAGAGCCTTCACCAATTCTTGAATCCTATGTAGTTGGCATGTCTGTAAAGCTTCCAGATCGCGATATCCCCGCCATGTGGGTTGAACAGCTTAAAGAGACTGGCATTCCTGTTGATATATCTTTCAGGTTCGTTGTGAAGTCTAAACAACGTGCGGCAGATGACGCAGAAAAGCAAAATGAATCTATTAGGAAGGAATCTGATCTACAACAAAGTGTAGGTGCACAAGATAATAGTATTCTTCGTATTAAGCAGGAATCTGAGAAGCATGCTTACGAGACTTCTAATGGTCAGGTAGCGCCTCAAATAACGCTGACTACTCGCGTGTTTGTACACGCTCCTACTAAAGATGCTGCGGTTGAGAATTCCGAAGAAGTTATTCGTATTATGCACGATACGATGAAGACTGATTTAAATCCGCTTTTTGGTGCCTCCTACAGTTATTGGAGGGAGTCTATTCCTGGCCAGAAGGTCATGAAGAAAGAACGTACAACTAACCATCACGAAACCCATACTGATATCGGAGCGCTCACGATGAGCGGTGTCTTTACGACGGTTGAAGTTGGGCATAAATATGGATACTTTGTTGGGTTCTACGGCGCTACACCAGTATTCTTCGATCCAACGCTTCTTGGAAAACAGGGGAAAGCCTCAGCGATCTTCCTGAACGGGTCTCTTGGTTCTGGCAAGTCGGTTGCATCCATGCAAATTATTGATCCGTGCCGCCTCAGGAGTTACTTCACCGTCATCATTGATCCTAAACGCGACCAGCTTGCAAATCTTGCGCTTCAAGGGCGTGGACATACTAAATTGTGGTCGCTTAACACAGAGGGTAAGCCAGGCATGCTTGATCCGTTTACCCTTATTTCACGAGAAGTAAACCCCAATGACCCTGACCGTGATACTCAGGATAAAGCAGATGAACTCTGGCGTTCTGAAACTATATCTTTGGTAGATATGGTTATCACTGATACCCTGCATGACCCTCTAACCCGTAATCAGCGTGCGCGGTTGAACGATCTGGTAAACCTAGAGCTGGATCGAGATAATCCCTCCATGTACCACTTACTGGAGCTTATGAAAGCAGGTGAACTCGGTAAAACGCCAGAAGCATTGCATCTTGAAGAAGGTAGCCAAGAGCATAAGGCGATGAAACGCGAGATGTCTGATCTACATTCTAATCTGTGGAGCGTCGCCAATACCAGTATTGGACGTCTAGTCTTTGGTAAAAAGACTGAACAGGTTAAGATGCGGTACCACGGAGTGAACACCATCATTATTAATACGAATGGTCTAACTTTGCCCGCTGAAGGTCAGAAGCCCTCTAACCAGGCGGAGAGGAACTCCAGCATGGTATATGGGCTACTAGCTACTTATGTGGGCCAGCTGCTCATTAATGACAAGTCTATTCCAGGGTTCTTCAAACTCCTTGTGGTAGACGAATTCAACGTGGCACGGGATAACATCGCTTTCCAATCCCAGATCAAACGTATCGTTTCAATGGGACGTTCTCTGGGAATTACCACCTTGCTTCTTGACCAGTCTATGGCCAGCGCCGCCGATGAGAAGCTATTTGGAAACAAGCTTGGCGGGCGTTGGGTTGGGCGTTCGGATCTTACCTCTCGTCAAGCTGCCGCAACCGCATTAGGATACGCAAACGATCCTGAAGCTTTTGAAGCTCTCGTGAAATCAATGCCTAACCCTGACCGTGATGCTCCTGGACGCGCACTCCTATCACTTCCGGCTGACGATGATATTCATAACACGAACAACATCAAGGTCATTCAGTTCGATATTAGTTGGAACTACGAATATCGTGCTTTTGAAAGCAATATTAGCGGTCAAGAAAAAGATACCCGTGCAGCTATTCAACGCTATGAAACGGACGCTAACGGTATTCACTACGACCCGATGCTTCGGGACGTAGAGGTAGAGCTTGTTGAATCAGAAGAAGTTGCAATGCCTAAACCTACCCCTGCGCAAGAACCTGTTCTTGCAGGTGTAAGTTCTGGCAGCTCTACGGACTGGATCTAACTAGGGCGCACTGGCGACGAATTTATTTCTAGAGAAGGAATTTTGGTGAGTACTACAAAGGATATTGCGCACGCAGTACTAAACCGTGCAGCTCGAATTTTTATTGCCCTTGTCGTAGGAGGCTTAATAGCAATCGCATCAGCTATGATGCAGCATCAAGCCGCCGACGCATGGGCCCCTTTCGGGCTCGACAAGATTTGCGATGCGCAGTACACCATGAACGCGCCATCCTTTTCTGATTCAACTATCGAATCAGGCCACACTACCGACGGCACCAACATCAAACCCACCAAAGTTTCCTACACCGACATCACAGATTTCTGGGGGGCGTACGGATCCGCAGGGTACGAATGGACTAACTACGAGTCGCTCCCCTGCAACCCTGTAGATACCGGAACCACCACTGCCGGAACTGTGCTCTCCAACTGGATATTCGGTGCCTTCACCGGTCTGCTCGGACTCCTGCGGGCATACATCAACGTGCCCTTCAGCAATGACTTCGTCGAGCCTTTCCTATCATCACAAACAGTCCAAGATCTCTTCAAATACTTTGATCAAAATCTTATCCAAGCAGGATTCCTTACCGCAGTAACCGGAATTGGCGGATCCTGGATCTTACTCCAACTCCATAAGAACGGAACCAAACTTATCCTCTTTAGGATCATCGGCTCTATAGTAGCTTCAGCGGCCGCAGCAGTTATCATCACTACACAGGTAGCTATGGGGCTATACTCCTGGATCAACAGCACAGGAAGCTATATCAGTCTCATACCTGCCGCTGCTGTATCTTCCACATGCTCAGGAGTCGCAGCTAACGACCCACAAGGAACCGTGAACTGTGTCTCCGGGTCCATTACGTCCAAAATCATCAACCCCGTATACTTCTCCGGCGCTATTGGAGAAAACCAAGGAGACGCCAAAGCAAAATTCATCACCAAAATCGCAGGACAACCAGAAGAAGTAGGACCCGGCTCCAAAGTCATCTATAACAAAAAGTCCACCGCATACATCACTGACGACAAAAACTGGCTAGGCTTCGACTCCGGCGGACAAGGAGATAAGGTAGAAATCACCCTCCCCGCCGCTGGAGTAGTGCCCACCGTAAACTCAGACAACCCCACCTGGGGCGAATACATGCACTGGACAACCTCCTACACTAAAGCAGAACGGGAAGCCATCGAAAACGGCGATGTCAAGGCATGCAACTTCACCACCATGCCCGAACTCGAAAAACTCCATGAACAAGCCGAGAAAAACCCAGACCTCTGCACCCAAAAATGGATGGTCCGCGCCGCCCTCATGTACTCCATGGCCAACGGCGGCGGCGGATACCCAACAGCAGCCGGTAAAACACCCTTCGCCGACCGGCTCCCCGCCGCAACCTCATCCGTCATCCCCACAGCACTCGTCGTAGACAGCATGGCAATCCTTGGGCTCCACCGCCTCATTATCACCCTGGAGCTCATCTTCCTTGCCCTCATGCTATGGTTCCATTTCGTTGTCGTCGCCTTCACCGGCAACTGGTCAGCACTCCAAAACACCGGACTACGCCACGCCCTCATCTTCGCCAAAATTGTCGGCCTAGGACTCGTCCTCTCCGGGACAATCCTCTCTAGCCACATCTCCTACAACATCTTCGAACAAGCCCTCCCCGGAATCCCCCTCTACGTACGAAGCAACCTCTCCGCAACCATCACCGTCGTAGGGTTCATCGCTTGCTACATCCTCTACTTCCGAGGAATGCGCAAATTCGTAAAAATGAGCCCAGCCCTCGTACAAGCACAAGGAAAATCCTTCACCGGACGAATCAAAACCACAGGTGTTACCGCCCTCAATATTGGTGCAGCAGCAGCAGGTGCAGCCGTCACCGGCGGAGCATCCGCAGCCCTCGGAGCAGCAATCGCCGGCGGCATCAAAACCGCCCAAAGCGACAAAGAAGAAAAACTCGACGTCGTCAAAGAATTCGACAACGCACAACGCCGAGCCACCACCAACCAATTCTTCCGCGAACGCAACCGAACTAACCAAGCACGTAAACAAAGCGCAGCCAACCAAGCCATCGAAAACCGAGACCACATCAACAAATCCCTCACCGACGTAATCGACTACAACAAAGAGTATGACACTCTAGTAGGCCAGTACGAGAATGCCCAAACCGAACACGACCAAAAGATCGGAGCCCTCACCAACACCAAAAACACCAACGAAAATAAAGAACTCAAAGCCAAAAACCAAAAGGAAACCCTCACCCAAGACAAGACCGAACACGACCAAAAACTCCGCGAACGCCTCAACCTCATGATAGGAGCAAACCGAAAAGTCCTAGACGAAAACGGGAAACCCATCACCGGCCCCAACGGCGAAACCGTCACCTACGCCGACCAAATCAACCAAGCCTCCACCGCCCTAAATAACGCAAAAACAAAGCAAGACAAAGCCCAAGACGCCCTCAACGACTACCTCACCAAAAACAACCTTGAGGGCACCTCAATGCACACCATGAACTACGACGCCAACAACAACCCCACCGACGTCACCGTAACCGACCTCACCACAGGAGAAACAAACACACTACCCACCACCCACTACGACCACGAACTCTCCCAAGAAAGCCTCTTCCCCAACCCAGAAAACTACCAGCAATACCAAGAACTCGCCACTGCGCTCGCTAATGCGACTGCTGGCGTGACGAATGCTACGAGCGGGTATGAGGCTCTGACTCAGAAGCTGCGCAGTGAATCGGACGCAGTTAGCGCTAAGATGTATGACCCCAGCATCAGTAACAATGCTATTGCTGCTGAGCATAAGATCAGCGTAGAGCAGGTTGCTGGTTTGCGTGGAGCTTTTGAGAACTCTGCGAACCTTCGAGATCAGATTAACAAGCTCCAGAGTGATGAGAACGTATCTCGTCGGGCAGCTAAGACTGCTAGTGCTGATATTGATAAGGCGGTTAAGGCGCATTATAAGAATCTTGAGAATATTGCTTCTGCGATCCAGGCAAAGCAGGGTGATATTGATGCTGCCGCTAAGCGTGCCCGCGATCTTGCTGCTTCAACTGATAAGCTCTACTCCGAGAACGGTATCGATAACTACATGAATAAGGTTAACAGGAGTAACCCCTACATCATTAGCACCTCTAGCGGGTCTATGAGTCTGAGCGGGCAGAATATGCGTGAGGCCGTAGAACGCGCTATTGCGGAAGCCAATGATAAGACACGAAAATTGAACCTTCCTAACGAGCTGAACTAGCCGCAAATATGTTTAGGGCTCCAGCATACAACTCGTGCTGGGGTCCTAAACCGCAAAAAGTTATGGTCTTTGTTATTTAAACCCCAAGGAACTCTATGGCAAAACCTAATATCCAGAAACGCGTTCTGGCGCTCTCCTTCGCATCTCTAATGCTCGTATCTGGATGCTCCGTTGGTATAGGCAGTAACAACATAGTCGCTGGCGGGCAGAAAGCACACAGCGACTCCCAGCAAGGCTCCTACAAGTCTTGCCTCCAGGGTGCCACGGAGGGAGGTAAAACCGCTGGCGACCTTGGGGATCAGAACCACCTCTCAGGGCGAAGTGAAGAACTCAGCGATGAACAAAATAAGGTCGCGCAGACTATCGTTTCTGTCGGACAAAACCGTGGGCTATCCGAAAAAGGGCAAGCTATCGCTGTCTCGGTAGGACTCGTTGAGTCAGAGCTAACGAACGTAGATTATGGTGATGATATCCACGGTGTTCGTAATCCTGACGGCACGCTAACCTCATCTCTTGGTGTCTTCCAGCAACAGAACTTCTGGGGCAGTAAAGAAGAGCGCATGAATGTTTCTCGCTCCTCAGAAATATTCTACGAGCATCTCGAAGCCGTTAGCGGGTGGGAATCTATGGACCCCGGCACGGCAGCACAAACCGTTCAAGGCTCAGCATTTCCCGGAAAGTACTCAGTCCGTTACGAACAAGCGATGCGGATTGTCAAAGCAGTCACCTCAGAAGGCGGAAACAACCGCAAGTCTACAGACGACAAGAACGCAGACGCTAAAGAAGCATCTAACACCCTAGACAAAAGGAAAGCTAAGTGCTCTTCAGCTAACGTAAAACCCGGCGAATACATCGATACACAAGGGCATGACACATACCCCCTCAAACGTGAACTGACCCCCACTGAGCGTAATAACCGGTTCAGCGACCAGACAGACCCCTGGGGCTCATACTACGGCCAGTGCGTCTCCTACGTACTCTGGAAACTAAACGAAGCCCACGGCGCAAACGAAGACGACTACGTAGCAGGAACCAAAGCAGACTACGGCATGGCCGGAGACGCAAATGCCTCCAACTGGGACAACATCGACCGCAACTTCGCAACCGTCGATCATACCCCCACCAAAGGCGCTATCGCCCAATTCGAACCAGGAACCCTAAACGGAACTGTTGGAGGCTACGGCCACGTCGCATGGGTTGAAGAAGTAGATGAAGCCAACGGACGTGTACGCATCTCCCAATACAACTGGGAACCACTCGCCTACAACGAAGTCTGGCTCGATAAAGACTCAGTATCCAACTACATCCACGTCAAATAGGAAAGGAACTCAAAATGACTACCCAACCCGAAAACCATCAAGACCCACAAACGAACGAAACCAAGAAGAAGGACACCAAACCTCTTTGGTACATGCTCGCCATAGCTGCCGTATGCATCTTCGCATTCTCCCTATATGCCATCTTCAACAGCGGCACCAAACATAACGCCGACCCCGCCCCCACCCAAAGCAATAACGTCGTCTACAACCAAGACGCCCCCTCACCAGCACAACAAGAAACCACCGCCCCCACCACGACACCAACCACGCAACACCACATCGGCGGCGATACCAACGGCAACGTAACATACCCAGAAGTCGCCCCCGACGTCATCAAACTCTGCAAAGCATGGGCAACCGCCAACCAAGGCAAAGACGCCATGCTCAAAAACATCCAGCCATACGTCACCGACGAAGTCTACCAAGGACTAACCCTCGTCAATCCACACAACACCGCCAAAGACGGACCGACCCTCACCAACATCACCATCAACAAAGCCCCCAACACCGACAACACCTACACCGGATACTGCACCTACAATAAAGAACCCATGCCCCGCTATGGAGGAACCTTCACCACCACCGACGGAACCACCTACAAACTCTCCGAACCCAACGACCCACGATACGACCGCAACGTCCTCCCCGATACCCGCCCCGAAGAACAACGTACCAGCCAATACGATCTCAACCAATAATCCAACCGCGAGCGCACCCTAACGCGCACAACAAAAGGCCCCACCACAGTAATCAGTGGTGGGGCCTTCCTTTGCTTTGTTTACTCAAGCAGAGAATCTAGGAAAAGTACATTAGAAAACTACCCGCGTTGAACCTTGAAAAGCTCTACAGAACCATCATCACGGACACGACGTACCCGGAACCCTCCCGACTCACGAACCGGATTCTGACGGGCATAACGACGCCACACGAACAAAGGCACAGCGCCCCAGGCCACCAGCAACCCAACCGTCTTAACAACATCACCAGCAACAACGTTACCGCTCTGCGCCAACAAGTCACCCACAGGCATCACAATACCAAAGGTCACAAACATGAGCACAAAGAACGACAGGATAATAAACACCCACCGCACCCACGCACCTACCGCACGCGCAGACTCATAAGCAACACCAAAAGCAGCACCACCAAGATCCACACCAGCAGCCGCACGCTCAGGCACAACACCCTCAGCAGGTGCAGACACTACAGGATCCGCGCTCGCCGTACCATCGTCCTCATATGAAGACCAAGCCGGTTTACGAGACGCATCATACTCAGCGCGCGCAGACTCATCTGAAAGAACCTTGTGCGCTTCATTCAGTAACTGGGCTTTATCCTCGGAACCACCCATATCCGGGTGCGCCTCACGCATCTTCCTACGCCACGCGTTTTCAATATCCTTACGAGACGCATCAGGGGAAACCCCAAGTATTTCATAGTAATCAACCATAGTCTTCACCACGGCTATCATTCCTTCCAATTCTCATAGTAAACAAAACACGGGCACAGCCAATAAAGCTATACCCGACACAAATAAGTATATACAAAACCACGACCATAAACCAGAGCAACACACCCAAACCAAAAAAATTTAGGGGAGCACCACCCAAACAGGCGACACTCCCCCAACCAAAAACACGAGAACCTTTTACACCCAATCACCATCCATCAAACCAAACTCAGCCTTCCCAGAACTTAAACCAGAAGACTCCTTCTCAGACACCACAGAACCACCAGCGACAGAAGGCACCGAAGAAACACCCGAAGACAAATCACGCAACCGATCAATCTCCACCTTCTCAGCTTCCACAGCTTCCTCAACCGCAACCTGAGCAGCCTCAGACAACAACACACGATCCCGCACCGTTAAAGCATGGGCCACCAGCATCTTCCGAGGACGCCTTACACCACGCAAAATATCCCAACGTGAAGACACCAAATCTCCAGCCATAGAGCGATGCAAAAAATCACCATAAATAACACACTCGCCCACCCTCAAATTTTTAAGATAATCAGCATCAATAGCCGGGTTAGCCTCAGGAGTACTCAACGAATGATCCCCCCGCGCACCAGAGTCAGCATCAGCCCAAGAATCCTTCTCCTGCGTCTGATATGTCTTCTGCATCCCCACTACCTTCGGCAACTTAGGAACCACCCAATCAGCCGTATCAGGATCAACCCGATGCAAAATATATGTAGACGCCTGACCTGTAATCTGCTTCGCAAAAGACTCACCACTACCTGGCTGCTCGCGCTCGCCCATGGCGGTGATGTCGGCTTGTGCCTGGGTTGAGATAAGGATCCTTGCCCCTGAGGATCGTGATTGTTGGAGCATAGCGTCGAATCCTGTTTTTCCTGCGTGAGTAAATTCGTCTACGGCAAGTAGCCAGGGTTTTTTATTGTTCTCTCCGAGTTTACCTGCCATGCGTTGGATATCGTTCATGATGAGTGCAGCAATAAGGCGTGCTAGCTTTTGGTTAGCTAAAGAGTTTAGAGAGATGACGACGCATGCGTTCTCGCTAAGTACTTGTTGAAGTGAGAATGCCCCTTTTCCTTCGGGGCGTAGACTTTTACCTGCGGAGGTTTCAACGGTTGGTTTGAGCTGTGCGGTAAGACCAGAATAATCGCGTGAATCTTTCTTCAATTTTTGCCCTAGTACATGGGCGTCATTGCGTAGTTGCAGGTATTCAGGGCCTTTGAGATACCTATTTATATAGTTGTCGAGAGTAGGAATATCTAAGAGGCGGTATGCAGATTCCAGGTAGGAGCAAGTGACAGTTTCTCCATTCTCTTCTACCTGCATAGGTCCGGTAGTGGAAAGAATTTCGAATATTGTCTTGAGCGCGTCCTCTGCAATGTTTTGGTAGTATGTTTCTCCCCAATCTAAGGACCTAACTACGAGGTCCATTTGTGAACGCGCATCGGGCACTGAGGCTAGAGGATCATAATGGCCTACTTCTTGGCCGAGGGACCATTCGTAGACTTTAGTTCCATAGTGATCACCAAGTTGTTTTATGGCAGCACGATATTTTGGGTCGCCTTTCATGTCGATGATGATTGCAGGAAGATTATTCCTCATGTACGCCTGGATAAAACGTAACAGTGTTTGAGATTTACCTGATCCAGTCTCTCCAAAGGAAATAGCGTGCAGGATATCTTCTAGCCGTTGGTAAACGGGTTTACCAGTAGAGTGTTTATCATTTTCTACTCCGTAGATGATGCAGTTATCAGGGTTGAAAGCCCCTGTTTCAATCCTTTTTTTCCACCAAAAATTAGAAACTAGATATTGCCATAGTGTCCTGGTGTATTCATTTACGTCCAGCCGCTTGTAGGCGGGTTGGCTGAGGTATAGGCGCAACCATAGAATTATTCCCCAGAAGACACCAAATCCTATTCCTCCGAGAACTTGTAGGGGGGTGTGAAGGTACCATGAGTCGAAGATGTTGATCTTTAGGCGTATTGCATCAGAGATAATTCCTGTTAACGCGCCTAAGAGCGCTAGAGAGCCTATAAAACCTACAAATATTTTCCAAGGCTTCGACCAAAGCTTTTTATAGAAGCCGTAATGAACCCAGATCATGATGGGTAATGCTAAAGGAAATATTGCAGATAAAATACCTGCTATCAAAAACAGCATATAGATGAGCCTTTTTGAAGGCCTATAGAACGAGTACGGTCGTCCCATCCTATCTATATCACTTTTTGTAATACTGCGTAGAAGGAAACGTGCCATCTTGAGTTTTCCTTTCAGATAGAGATATTGGGCGGCCTATAACCGCCCAATATTCAGGTATTCACTAGTAGTTACTCGCCATACTGTAGAGCATCTTCTGCATCATCTTCATGTGCAGAGTCGGTAATGTAAGCGTCTTCTTCAGATGCATCTTCAGCAGATGAATCATCCATATCTTCTTCATCAGGATCTTCTGCGGGGATCGCTAAAAGGCCGCCGGTTCGAGACCAGAACGAAGCTACAGATGATTCCATACCAGAATCTTGAACATTCTCAGAGCGCAAGTATCCATCTTCGTCCTTTTCCCATACTCCAAGAATAGGGTATGCATTCTCACCCAGATCTGAAGATGCATCCCCAATAAATGAGTGGAAACGCTCAGGAGTATTGTTCTTATACCCTGTTGCGCTTTTGAATCCTAAAAGATTAGCGATCTGCTTAGGAGTCATATCGCTTGCATCTGAATAGATATCGTGCACCTTTTCTAGGTCTTGCACGTACTTCTCGTATGCTTCCACAAGATTTTCACGGCTCTCTGCAAGTGCCAAAACTTCATCAGAGGCATCAATTTTTAGCTGTAGAGTTACCTTATCCGCACCATTTTTCAGAGAGGTAACAATAACGGAAGATGCACTCTCTAGATTAGGTAGGTACATGCTGATAGAGCCGCCATGAGGGTACTCGCCTTCAGCCTGATAAGCTCCTTCAGGAAGTTTCGAAATGATGATGTCACATTGATTATTACTCATGTAATAAGCATATACTAATTTTGTCGGGAAGGCTTCCCCCGTTTCCTCCATTCTCGTGAAAGATCAACGGTTTCTGATGATGGGAAGCCCATCATGAGAGCGTTCCTGTGAGGGGATTCCCAGATGCTATTTTTCCCATCTGATGATGTGCACATCACCTTGAGACCAGATGTCACATCCCAAAATACGGAGCGGCGAGAAAGATAATCCTTATATTTGGTTGGCATGGGAGTAGCGACTCCACCAGAGTATAGGCAAATACGAATAAGCGCATCTGAGGAATACCACATCATGCCGTATGGGTATTCTCCTGAGTGCATGCTGATACCTAAAGTCTCGCATGCTTTGAGAAGACTATTTACAATGCGTTGAGATTGGCAAAACCATAGTTGTCCCATCTTAGATTCTTGGAATTGTGAAATCTTGACGACATAGCTTTCTATAGTTCCTTGGCGTCGTTCAATTTCAATCCCCCACTTTTTTTCTCGATTTTGAGGATCAATAATACCAAGATCGGGAACGTGGGGGTTCTTGCCCACCGTCCATACCTTTTGAAGACGTTTCGAGGTCAAGAATCCTGTGCCGTCAAGATGCCTTATATCTGATTCGAAGGCTATCTCAAATCCATGCCGAGCAAAGATAACCGCTATATCATTGATAGATAGCCTATGGTTGATTTGACTTAAGTTTTCTTCAGCAACTTTAGTAACTGTGCGCTCATCATCTTCATATCCTGGAACCTCCCAGTATCCCAAAATGTCTTCGTGGGCGGCTTTTTGAGTAATTCCCCAAACTGTTACCTTACGCTCTGAGAGCGTATTTGAATCAAAATCTCGAAGATAAACATCTGCTTTAAGGCTTTTTACGAGCTTTTCCGTTTTAAGATATCCCAGGGCTTTATTGACGGAAGATAACGAATACCCGAGCCATCCTGCGATCTGAATATCTCGTGCCCAACGTGTGCGTGCTAGGAACTGAAGCAGGCGGAGATGAAACTCTGTGAAGTGAATCTGAGTCATCTTGTGCTTCCCGCGCTTTTCGACGCCTAGATATACGGGGCGTTGGCTAATAGTGCTATTGATCGACATGATACAGATAGTACCTAAATATGTATATTATCTCTACTTTTCTCAATATTTACTGATAATACAGTCTATGAGTCGCCCTTGAGGTCGTTTCAGGACAAAATAGGAGAAATTTCGCGCAAGGAAGGAAGAAGAGGAGTATATGAAGGGGGTCTGGAGCGTAAAGTTAGGGTGATTTAGATGTGAGAGGTTTTTGCCGTTTAGGGAGCTTTATGGTTCATGAAGGAGAGTGGTTTCGGCGGACGTTGTTCGGGAAGAAAATAGAGCGGGGAGAAGCTAGAGGGTGTTTTTTGCGTGGATTGTTGTGAGTGTGTGGGAGAGGAGGAAGTGTTTTTGCTGGTGTTGAGGTTATGGATGGGATTGTGTTTGATGTGAGAGTGGATTATGGTTTGTGTTTTTGAGGTCGGGTATGGTTTTGGTGTGCTGTTTTTGGATGGTGTGTGATGTCGAAGTGCTAGTTTGTGTCTGGATAGGCGTTTTGTGTCTCTTGCAAAAAGGGACATATCTGTATTTATGCTTAAAGTCTGTGTGTAAGTAGTGCATACTGGAAGAGCTAATAAGTTTCCTAGAATGGGGTGTGAGGATTTTTGCTGTGTTGGAGTTTTGAAATATATCAGGTTGCAAGAAGGTTAGGTGTAACCCTAGAAGACGTTTCAGCGATAATATTCTCGTGTGAATCTGTGAAGCATCTTCGGGTGCATCTTTATGAATATTCCAAAGATGGTATTCGGGTACTTCTTGATACTACTGGTGGCGATAAAAGGATTGTGCAGATAGATTATCTTCACCACCCCCCTGAAAGGGAGATCGAAGGATGGGCATTGACAAACTCTGCCTATGTTGCTCTTACTGAGCTAGGAACTACCATGAGTGAGGTTCAGAGAACCCTTGAAGAAGGTGAGCCGTTAGCAGCTCGGGAATATCGAACCGTATACCGGGGAGAAAAGCTCGACGTTGTTGTCAATGAATCAAATCGAGTTATTGTAACCATCAAACCCTGCGGTGAAGCAGCAACTATTAAAAATTCTGTTGCTCATTTCTCTGGGGGAAGCCCCATAGGCTCTATGCCCCAAGATGTGAAGGAACTGATAGCTCGTGCAGAAAAAGCGGGTATGAAGGTGGAGCTTACAAAGTCAGGCCACTACAAAATTTGGAAGAAAGTCCGTGGTAAAGGAAAATCTGTGACGATACCATCCACCGGGTCTGATAACTATCGTGGTCTGCGGAATAGTATTGGCGAGATTAAAAGAGTCCTTGGAAAAGACCTGCGTAACTATTAGCACAAACATGCCAGCGATAAGTGACAGTATAGTATTCGTAAAGGGACATAACTATTAGAGTGCATGTGTGTGCCGCGCATACGGTAGATGATAAATATATCACTTGTACATCACCTATACCGAAAGAGCACGGCCGTGACTATCACATTTCCCTCCCCAGCCCTTTTGCCCAAGTTAACCTCTTCAAACATTGACGTTTTCGAGGTGCCAGCAAGAACCCTAGCAAAGCGTACAGGCGTTATTGCATGCGGAAAATTCTCGGAAGAAAAATATCGAGTATCTATCCACCCGTCAGTTACGGAATGCATCAACCTAGAAGAGATTGCTTGCACGATGGAATCAAATCTCGCTTTAGTCGGAGGAGAAGAATCATACGTGTACGGCTGGTGGCAGACTCGTGCAGATGAAAGCACCATAGACACGGTACGCCGTCTCATCCTCAACAAGGGTATTACTGTAGCTCTCCAATGGGTGCAGGAACATCTGGACCAAAAAGCAATAATCGTACGTTGCTCGGGAGGATGGTACGGAGATGTGGAAGGCATCAGCTTCGGAAGCGGCAACATGGAGTCTAACCAATCCTCTGCCCAACTCTTTATCCAGATCGTTGAAGGCGACTTCTCAGATATTGCCCTAGAGAAGAAATCCTCGTCCACGCATGAGTGGGAACGCGTAGCCTCCATTGACGTACCCAACAGCGACATCCCTGGTTCTCTGGAGCAAATATTAGAAGGGTTTGAAATTGAAATCTCTGAAGCAGGCGACTTCACGCTAGAGCCAAGTATTAAAATCTAGCAACCCTGTTGCAGGCTCGCAGGCAGGGCGGCTATACCCGAACTGGTATAGCCGCCACCGAATATATTTCAAAAAGGGACATACCTAGTAACACCGGTATTTTTGAGGCTAAAACTGAGGGAAGATGAAAGTGCCTTGAAAGCAATACACCAACCCCTTCAAAGGAAGGCACACACCCATGACACTGCTCACCAAAATCCCCGAATACGGAGATCGGACACAACTCAAAGAACCCGTGAAACCGGGGATGCTATACCCCATCTCAATAGGAGAGATGAAAACCGGAAAATTTGGCGGCGCACCAACCTGGTGCAAGGAATTCAAAATCAGCGAAAATAAGCTTCGAAATCTCATGAGGCACGATGCACGTATCCGCCCATGGCTTCTACGTCACGGACGTAATGGAATTGTCGCCCACGAAGACGAAATGAACAGTCTCATGTTCCGATACGGCATCAAAAAACGAAGCCACAAGCACAAGCACAGCCACAGCTAGACAAGCATCTATAGCAGGGATAATAGAAACCGAAGAAAAATAAGTAAGGAAGTGGCAAACATGGCAACTGCAACTATTATTCGCGTCCCCCGTAGCGATGCGCAACAGTACATCTCCCCCGAGGCATTAAAATATCATCTGCACGAAGAGCTCGTTCTCAAAAATATTCGCCAGATACGACCAAAGGCTAATCAGGATAATAGCCCTTTATCTCCAACCGACCACCCCGGCCTCTGGTCGCCGCCGGTACTGGAGACCTCTTATCGAGCTACCGTTTTTGTACCCTCAGCTAACCGAGAATGGTTCGTTCGCCTTGAAGACCTTGAAGAAGTCCCAGCTAATTCTGAAATCCCCCTGAGCAACACGGCCGAGGCGTATGATCTAAAATCACCTGACCGGGCCGTGATTACTTTCTAGGACCAAAAGCATAGCTTACCCGCCCACCGCGAGCGCATTTTCTGTTTTCGTGGTGGGTGGGTGAGCGTCCCCCTTTGTCTGTCGTTGGGTTGGCAGGTGGAGGGGGTTTTGTTTTACGACGCGTTTATTGTGTGGTTCCTGTGTGTGGGGAGTTGGTGGGGTTATGATGGTGGTGGGTGGCCCCCCTGTATCTCGTGTTGAGCTTGACGGGTGTTTTGGGGCTGCTCGCTGTGAGAGGAGAGTTATGGCTAGTTTGGATTATGGTTTGTGGAATTTGGTTGCTGTTGAGGTGGTTGCTCCTGATGGGTGGCGTGAGTCAAAGGATTTGCGGTTGAATGGGCGGGATGTGAACTCGTTGTTTCCGTGTCGTTTGCCGGATGGTTATGATTCTGTGATTCGTGTGCTGCCGGTTCAGGCGGTGGAGTATTTTGTGACTGAGGTTGCTTATACTTTGGGTAGGGTTCCGTTGGAGCGTCTGATGGATGCTCGTCGGGTGTCTGAGTTTACGGTACGCCAGGTGATGGGTGCGGCTAGAGATGAAGCGGATCTTATGGGTTCGCGTACTAAATCTTCGGCTTCTCGTCCTGATGTGGAGATTTTGAGTCCTTTGGGTCTTGGTTCGAGGGTTTTCGTGCGCAGTATTATTGGGTACGGGCGTGATTATACGGTGAGTTCTTATCGTGAGCTAGGGTTTAGTCAGCCTTTTATTGCTTGCGATGGGTATGCGCCTGTACTGGATCAGGCCCTTAATATTGTGGATAAGACTTCGCAGAGTACTTCGCCAGGTCCTAACCCTATTACCGCGCTCGCTGATGCTGGCTTCTATTATCAGGCTGCTAGTGGTGTTATGCCAGCGTTCATTATAGGTGGGCGTATGCAGCGTTAGTTTTCTTTTTCTCCTTTGTGGGGATAGGAAGAGTCCTGGCGTGGTGTCCGTAAGTGAGTTGGGGATGGCATGTTGGGGTATTGGGAGGGGCGTTTCGTCTCTCCCTTCTTTTTGTGCGTTTTCGGAGAGGGACATTTCCGAGGAGTGGTCGGGGGTGTGTACCTTCCTGAGGTGTCATAGTTGGGGAAGAACCCTAAGGATTAGTGAAGGAGGATGGCCTTATGGCCGAGCAGGTACGGGTACCTGAAGAACTAGGGCGAGCGCTGCTTGAGATTAGTCGTGCGCTCTTGGGGGCTTTTGGTGCTTTTGTTGATGAGTCAGAGCCTTGTGACACTGTGAAGGCGCGGCGTGCGTGTGTGGATTTTAGGCGGGAGGCTGAGCGTTTGGAAGCGCTTGGTAAAAGTCTCAGTGGTGGGGATCAGGTTGTACCTGTGGATCGTGGGGAAAGGTCGGCCTAAAACCCTGGGTGCCCCTATGCAGGGGGTTCTTGGGTGCGCTCGCTGCCGTGTTGGTGACGATTCGGGTTTCTGGGGCGAGCGCGGGAAATTTTTGAGTGTGAGGAGTGGAGTTTTGTGTCCGCCCACACTTGCACAAATACTAACTATATAATATAGTTAGTTATATGAGGGGCTTACAGATTCCCTACAGGGCGAACAGCCGAGGAGAACAGATAACACCCCCTCCCCCGACATCTACGACACAGAATCACTACTAAAAGGAAGATCTGAAATGACCTGCAAGCCGCTGTACAAATGGGACTCCCCCGACGTGCCCGACCGCGAAAAAGTCAATCAACTAATCCCCTACGTGCGGGAATACCTGGATACCGGGGAATACATAAACGACGAATATTGGAATAAAGATGTTGGGTACTCGGTAGCCCACAGTCTAGCCGTATACCTAGCACTAGATGAAGAGGCGCAGGAGGAGCTAAAGCACCTAGGAAAATCTGACGAGCTGACGCTAGAAACTCTCACTCCAAAGATTGACCAGAAACTATGCGTATGGGAAGCCTACGTGGATATCGAAGGTAACTCCTGGGAGAAGCTGACCGAAAGCATGGAATCCATGCAGAAAGCTCTCGATCAATTCCAAGGATACGACCCCGACCCATACAACCCCTTCATAAGGGGCAAGAACGAAATTCGAACCGGAATCCGAGGCGGCATTGCCATCTTCGCGGCCTAAACTTTTACCCGCGCACGGAACAAGTCAAATGTTAAAGGAGGAACGAAAATGAGGGCTATCGTTGCCATCATAATTTTGAGCATTTTACTGATGCTTATTCTAGGGAATGCCCGGCGCAAAAACCTCTTAAGCCGACAAGAACACGAACGCCAAGAACAGCGGGCACATGAAAAAGAACATGACCGAATAGAAAAACTCGCCCAGGCGGGCACTCTTGAACTCAAACTGACTAAAGTATGGAGTGTGAAAAGGGATGAACCCGCATCAGCAGACCTATGCATTAAAGAGTGCACTTACGTATATGGCCAGAACGGCAAGTTTGAGCTGCGACTGAACTATTATTGGGACAAATTTAAACCTGCATGGATTCTCAAAGGAGAAATCTGGTTCATCTACCCTGAAAAGAATATCAACCAGAAAATTCACGAAGGAAATTATTATCTTCCGATGGAATTTCCTCCAGAAGAGAGCACTCAGATATTCACCTATACCGATGATCCAGACGAGGAAGGAAGTAACCTTTTCTACTTTCGCAATGATTGCTCTATAGACCACAAAAATGGCCTATATATCAGGATCAATCACCCTGTTACACAGGAAGAAGAGTGATGTACCATCGAGGCAAAACTACGCTACAGTCCTGACATGACGTCAAAATAACGTCACTAG
>ERZ773007.91-NODE-91-length-43158-cov-10.963413_pt1 | contig 43158 bp, 38 predicted proteins | sample MGYA00580665_ERZ773007 | MGnify/ENA primary metagenome ERZ773007 (study PRJEB29015, sample SAMEA2738122) | human oral metagenome | biome: human oral; feature: human-associated habitat; material: saliva | place: China | collected 2167 ... | reverse complement strand
AAATAAAAAACAAATCAATTATGATAACTCCAATGACAGGACTGATTGCACTGCTAATCATCGCACTGATTGGCTGGGTAGTCGCAGAACTTAAAGACAAGTGTGTTACATTCGTTCACTCTGAAGAAGAGGCTGAGGGCGAGGAAGAAATGAGAGAAGCTTACGAAGCACATGGTGGCAGAGAGCTGAATCTGAAAGACTTGCTTGCACATAACAGTACGAACGGCTACAAGTCTATCTAAGATTAATAGCAAATAACATAAAAGACGGGAAAGGTATGGTTGTATCTTTCCCGTCTTCTTTATATTATATAATGTGGGATTAATCCTTAGAAGTTGGTTTTTATAGGAGTAAAACGCTTATAGCTGATTTGAAAAATCATTACACAAAAAGAGAGAAAAGAAGCTTCTTCTACCTTGGAAACATCAAAAAAGACTGCACTCATAACCATCAGGGTATCAAAGAGTTGTAAAAGAACATTATAAAAGGTGCTTAATTGCATTGCAAGATAATATCTAAAATACAACTTATTGAAAATAAAGAAGTTACCTTGTTGGTAAAACTGAATAGGTAACGATTTGGAAACGAGCGAGCTACTTGGCTTTGCTGTTTTCTGCCTAACAAAGAACGCTTGTTATTCTGTCTGCAAAGATAATACTTTGTTACCGAATAACAAGCGTTTATGCTAAGAAATTCTTTGTTTTGCGTTTTTTGTAAACTCGTGTGGCTTATAGTTTTCTCCCTCGTTTCTTTCTGTTCGCTTGGTATCTGAGCTTGCGCTGCCATGCTGCTTCGGCATAATCATCGCCCTGTGCAGTTGGTGTAATCAAATCGCCTAACCCTTCCACAACTTCATCGACTACGCTCATGGCAGTATCAGCCACTGCGTCAATGGGACTTTGCATTTGTGGGATGTCATTGTCTCGTGAGATAGAGGAACGGCTTTTGGGTACAAGTTGATAACCTGTATTAGGCTGTTCGTTCTTTTCTATCGGTTCCTGTATCGTTTGATGTGGTCTTTTTAATGCTTCTTTGTTAGTTGGTTCAAAGTTCTTCTTCAGGGAACGGTAGCCGAACTCCTTGCCTATTTCCGACGCCTTGAAAGATTGTCCTCCGTATGAGAACTTCAAGCCATAGACCTTTCCCTGCTTGTTCTTCACGCACTCTATGGTAATGCCGTTCTTGTTTAATTCGTAGAGGAACATGGAATGTCCCGTGATGCCTGTACATTTGTATTTATCAAGCAGGGTATAGCATATTCTTTGCAGTTCTTTCTTTGCTTCCTCCCTTGTGGGATTGGCTTTTACCTTTTGGTGTTTCCTCTCCGCCTTGACCTCCTTTGCGATGGTCAAGCCTTTCTCCCTGCTGATGTCCTCCGCCACCCTCGCTGCCCTGTTGCTCACAAAAGTGGTGTCATATACCTCTCCACACAGACTGATGCGGTTGGCGATGATATGAATATGCCTGTTATCGGTGTCCTTGTGGGTTACGGCTACCCATTGGTGATTGTCAAGCCCCATTCGCTTGGCAAACAGATGAGATATCCTCATCAATTCAGAAACAGGCAGTTTCTTCTCGTCCTGCGGAGCGATACCTATTTCGATACGGAGGAACTTATTCTTGCACCGTGTGTTGTAGTCGCTGACCACCTTCATTTCCTCATGGATAGCCTTCGGCTCCCTGCTGCAAAGATTGTGGAAGGCAAGCCGATAACCCAGTTTGCCCTCTCTGAAGATATAGTCCAATGCCGTGCTCCCGTGCGCTATCGCCTTACACTTTCCTATCATTTCTCGTCAAATTTAAGACCTTATAAATATCGTCGTCAATCCGAAAATGAGGGTCGTAAAAACGCTTAAATGCTTCCTTGGCGCATCTGGAAAGGTTCTTCGTTATCGGCACCCATGCCTTATCCTTGACCTTGATAAGGTTGGAAATCTGTCCGTAGAACATTCCCGTCCGCTGGAGTATAGCAATGGCTTCCCTCTCATTGTCCGTCATCTTTGGAACGGCTATCACTTCACCTCCTATTAACATCTCACGGCAGTAGTCGGAGAATTTACGCCCTGTGCTTTCCGCCTTTGCCTTGATGCGCAGCTTCTCCTCTATGGTACACCTCACCTTGATGAACTCCGTCTTGTTCATCCTCTGCTCTTCCTTATCCTGTTGCTGCCATCGGGCAGCTTTTCCTTTGTATCTGTTCATATAAGTTTCCTTGAAAGTTTATCATTGTATATGATTCATTGCTGCTTAATTCCTGAACGCTGACCGATGAGAACGGAGTGATTACGGTCTATTCTCCCCGATAATTTAACGAGGGGAGCAAGAGCAGTTTGTGGGTACAAACTGACGTCTTGCAATATCAGTTAAAATGCCGATAACACCTAAGAGTGTTGCTCCTACCGAAAGTGGATGCACGACATTCCGTGTTTAACAGCGTTCGTAGTATTCCCACCGTTCAGGCATTGGACTAATAATATGGTGTTATTTCTTTTGGGGAAGGGGCGAGGGTTTCAAGGAAAAGGGATGACCTTTTTGTGGAAAACCCTCGACTGTTTTTTCGTTCTTATAACTTTCTCCATTTCTCGATGTCTTCCCCATACTCATCCAAATGGCTGCGCACGATGTTCTCCACGAAGCTCGAAAGATTGCTGCCTCTGTCGCCCAATCTTCGCACGATGAAGTCGGCACGTTCTTGTGTCTCCCTGCTCAGATAGACAGCTTTTCTACTCACCAATTTGGTTGGAACAAGATAAGCTTGCTTGTATGCTTCGAGCGTTTCCTTTCTCATTTTGGCACTGATGCGTCTTTGAACGGCTGCATTCTCTGTGTGCTGTGATGGTCCAGAAAACCCTGATATAACTTCTGATTCGCTCTGCGGACTGTCATATTTCTGTTTCTGTACGCTTGATACTTGTTCTTTTTCTTGAACAATAGTTTCCGCTTTTGAAGTGGACTTGTCGTCTGCTTCATCTTCTACACCCAAAAGCCATGAAAAATCTTTGTCTGCTGTATTTGTATTCTTTTTCATATCTCTATTTCATTTTATGTTTAACTTGTTTGACCTTTATGGAATTGGTTTGTGTTTGTGGCATCTTCAGTGATTGCCCTTTCTGCTGTTTACGCACCCTGTGAACATGGTACTCGTTGAGGTCTTTGAAGCTCCTGTAATGCACAGACATATCCTCTACCTTGAAACCAGCCTTTGCGAAATCCTCCGTAGTCCTGTGTCCTGCCTCGTCATTATCAAGGAAGGCACGGATGGAGAAAACATTTGCATCATGGAGATAGCGAATACTCCTTGCCACATTGCTTACGGAGTTCATCACAAGACAGTGGTGGATAACTTCTTCTTTCATTGAAAGAAAGGATAGAAAGTCCATAAACCCCTCGAATATACAAACTGGCTCAACTCTGTCCGTAAATATCGGAGTAATATCCTTTGGTGCTATTGTGCCCTTGAATATTCCATTATCTCGAAGCTCATAGCCTCCCGATTGATTGGCAAAGCCGATGGCTTGATAGTGCAGCCCTCTTACCTCATGGCTGATACAACGCAGAAAGGGCATAGTTTTTTCTAAGTTGATGCAGCGGTCTTCCTCAAGATACTTTAACAAGTGTGGAGGTAAGGTGTCTGATATTTCTATCAGTCTCCTTACTCCACTTGTAGACACTGCTTGCCTGATACTTTCTTGCTTGGAAGTGCCTTGAACACTTTCTCTACGAGGAACGTGCGTTATATCGGGAGCATTCTGCCCCAAAATGCGGATGGCTTCCGACAGTGTGCAGCCCTCTAACCTCATACAAAGGTCGATAATACTTCCGCCTCTGCCTTCGGCATAGTCTATCCAAAGGTTCTTCTCTGTATCCACCTTGAAGCTCGGATGCGTTTCTTCACGGAGCGGTGAGCGGTAGAGGGCATAGGCTGGTGTCCTGCGCACTGGTTTGATACCTTTCCTTTCAAGGTACTCCACAATAGAGTATCGCTTGATGCGTGATAAATCTTCTTCTTTCATTCTTATTATAATTATTGGTTGAAAATTTAATTATTCTGATTTTAATATCGGATTATATTTTGATTATGCTGATAGGGCAAACTTCATTGATGCTTTTTCGTTTCCTAAAGTTTTTCCACAGTAAACTTTTTCTTCTTTCTTCTTACTACATACTATTTTGTGATAAGTGGTTGATTATCAGTATCGAATTGTGGTATATAATAATACTACTCATACTACTACATCAGGCTACTACAACTGTTAAGCAGGGGGCATGGCAGAATTTTCCTAATCTTATACACATAGACAGGACTACAACCTTCACGCCTCTTGCTTACCTTTTCAAAGCCAGTCCTTTTGAGTGCTTCGCCCATACGTTTGAGTGTCAAAGGCTGATGGGTATAGATGCCTAAGTAGGCGAGTATTTCAGTAGTGGTCATATAAGCACAATGAGGATTGTCCTCTGTTGGCTTTTCAAAACAGCGTAATAGTAGTTCCATTTCTGCGGTCTGTACTTGGAACTCCTCACTCTCTTTGTAGAGTTCTGCTATTTCTTCATCGTTAAACCAATATCGAAAACCTGCGGTTAGTAAGGCCTTCGCTTCGGTATAGACGGCATCCATAGAAATAGCTTTTACTCGTTCAATGTCAATGGCAAGTACCTCAAAGGGCAGGAAGCGTCTGCAGCCTGTCGGGTCGGTCAAGAAGTCATTGCCGTTTACTGATGCTACGAAACTCGCCAAGTGGGGATGTTCTTCCACATACTTGTCGTAAGGCATACGGTATTTAACCATAGGACAGGTAATAAGGTCCTTGAGTGCATTCTCATCACGCTTGTTGAGGGCTTTCAGTTGGTCGTCAATGTTTACGATAAGGTTCTGACCGATATAAGTAAGTGTGTCCTTCTCCTGCGGATATATTTTTCCTGTGTAGCTGTAACCTTTAAGTGCGGGCGGACAAAGCAAATCAAGAAAGGTAGTCTTGAACTTTCCTTGTTCCCCTGTTAGTACAAGACAGGTATGGTTACGGCATTCACGGTTGTCCATAGCGTTGGCAACCACTGCCACAAGCCATTTGGTAAGGTACGGCAGCCACTTCTCGGAGTTACGGACGATAACGCACGATGCAAGATTGGCGATGGCGCATTGGTTTATCTCTATCTTGTACAGCACTTCTGAAGCATCAACCGTTGGCAAAGCCTTGAAATACTCCTGTATGGGATTGATACGGGGAGAAAAGCTGCTTTCAATGATGGAATAGAGATTATCAGCGGAAGTAATAATACCTTCCTCGCTATCAAGTTCCCTGCGAAAGGTATTGATGTCATAACGGCTGACCTTACTATACACATTGGCATATTTGGGAGAAAACTCTGTTCTGCCAAGTACAGTGTTGAACCTGAAGTCATAATGGGTGGAGAGGTAGCTTTCTATCTCCTTGTTTTTGGAAGTTTGCCTACTATGCTTCGGCTTATCTTCTGTGCGTATATTGCTATTGTCTGCGCATTTCTTCATAATCGTCCTAAAATGATTTCTGAAAGTGAAGTTAAGGAAGATAATTCTGATAGCCAAGCATTCTCGGTGTGCTTGCATAATGTTGCATAGACTTGCTATAAAATTCCTCGTGGAAAATCATCAAACATCTTAGTTTTTAGTGGATTAAATGGAGAAATCAAAGGATAAAAGGAAATGATACAAATACCAATAATTGATTGGCTTTGTAACAAACCACATTCAAATGCGGTATTCTGCACATTTGGGTAGTGAGCTATAAGTAAAGGAATAACAAAGAACGGATAAGGCGAAAATAACTACCTATTTAAACAAAAAGCAATCCACAAAAAGATGTAAGCAAAAATTAAGAGCTTATCTCTATGTTCTCTGAAATCTTAGAACAAGGCAGAATACTTATGTCGAATGGTAGGTCGTACCTTTATAGCTATTGGCTGTGAAAGAAGAAAAGTGGGCGTACCAACGTTGATAACGACAAGGAATAAGGAAAAGAATTTCATCGTATTTCCTTTGTTTTCCCTGCTGTTCCTTAGTGCTTTGAGCATAAGGAAACTATCCATACTTTTGCATCGTGCTGGAGCGCAAAAGGCTGCAACACAAGAAAACAGTAACAACAAACAAAACAATAGAAGTATGGGGTATTTAATAATTACAGACCAGAACTGGCAGAAACTAAGAGACGAGATATTAAGTCTTGTCGACTGCTGCCACAAGGCATTTGGAGAGAAGTGTAAGCACACAGATTGGCTGCACAATGGTGATGTGTGCCAGCTGCTTAACATCAGTAAGCGCACATTGCAGCATTACCGAGATACGGGCGTACTGCCCTTCTCACAGATTGGGCACAAGTGTTATTATAAACGTGAGGACGTGGAGAAGCTGCTCCTTGCGAAGACGGATAAAACTAAAAAGCAATAGAATATGGAAACAGCAAGAGATTTGAATTTCGGCTCCGATGAAATGCAGGTGGTGATTACTGCGCTGCATGACGTGGGCAGAAGAATAAGGGAAGTGGCAGAGACGCACAAGCCATTGTTTGGCGGTGAGCATTTTCTCACAGGTAAGGAGGTGTGCGAACGATTATATATCAGTCCTCGAACATTGCAAGATTATAGAGATAAGGGGATTATACCTTATACGCAATTTGCGGGAAAGATACTATATAAGGTTTCGGACTTGGAGAGGTTACTGGAAGAGTATTACAAGGTATAACAATAAAAACGCCTAACTAAGCATAGCCTGTTAGGTGTTTTTTTGCTTTAATCTTTCCTAAGATTCTTATAATATATTCACTTCTGTTTATAAAGTATATAAATCCAACTTTTTGAAAGTAAGAGCCAATTTGTCAAAGTATATTATAACTTTCCAGTACAAAAGTTCAAATCGCTAACATCTGCAAAATTGCCATCTTTTATCTCTTGCAAAAATAGCCGAGCACACATTTCGGCATCATCGTCAGCACGGTAGTGTATACCATACGATATAGAAAAATGGTCGCAAAGATAGTCGAGCGTATTACAACCGAAATCATAGATGTGTCGGGCAGCACGGAGCGAACAGTAATAATCAATGTCAGGACAGGGTAGATGGTGTAGTTGTAAGGTATGGCGAATACAGCTCATATCAAAGGCTGCATTGTGGACTACTAGTACTGGACAATCCCTGAGATACGTTGTTATTTCCTCCCATACCTTTGGAAATGTAGGTGCTTAGGCTGTGTCTTGAGGACGTATGCCATGTATCTGTATATTCCAATGGCTATACCTGTCATCTTCGGGACGCACCAACCACGACTTGGTTTCAACCACCTTTCCTCCTTTTGCCACACATATACCTGCTTCACAGATAGATGAACGTTTGGCTGTAGCGGTTTCAAAGTCGATAGCTATAAAGTTTATATTGTTCATTTTTATTTCTTATAATGTGACAGTTGTCTATCCCCTCTAGGGCCATCTGGAGAGAATGCTACAATATGAGCAATTTGAGCAGACATACAATCTTCTGTTGTAATTTCATCCTCGTATAGTACGCAATTACAGCCTCTGAACTCGCACCTTCCTGCCGATTTTGCCCAAAGCCTAGCATAAGCTGCATCTTTTATTTTTTTACGAGGGTTGGAGACCTCCTGAACTGATATTTTTTTTCTTTGTCATTATCCCAAAAACATTTTATCTGGCTTCAACATAATGACATAGATGTCAGTAGTATTAGACAGAATTATTATACATTATTAAATACAAATACCGTGCCATTGCTATGATAAAAAACAGATATACATCACTTTAAACCTATAAATCTATAATTTTACATAGTTAAGCCTTTTGTATCATCAAAACATCTTCAATCGATACAAAGACCTCTCTGCCATAACGGCTTTCCTGGTGGTTGTAAGTGTTGAATTTTGCGCCATTGTCAATATCAATATCCAGTACATTATTCCAGTATTGACCTTCTTGAAGAGGATACCCCGGATTAAGGCAGAAGAGACGCAAATATGCCTTATGTTCTTCGTAGCCAATCACCGTTATGGCATGACCACCTTTTCGTTTCCAAGAAAAGCCAAGTTCTATTGGTGAATGTTCGTCTAACGAGGATTTGATAATAGCATATAATTCTTGCTTCTTTGCATTTTCAGTAGAATACCATGCGGTGGACACGCACTTTTTGAAGGCGTGCAACAATTCCGTATTCAAGACTTCTAACTCGTAACCTTCTCTGACCAATCCTTTGGCGTTATTCAAGAATGTGTCCACTAAACGACATTTAGAACTACGGCCATCATGTTTTTTGTCCAAATCTGTAACATCTAATCGTTTTATCGAGCGGTTGATTATTAAGCACATCATCAGACTATAAACAGCACAAGCTCCATCCATATCACCCTGATGAAGGTGAATGAGGTCTTTAGTTCCTGTGGCGACAAGACCATTGGACGTAAGGGAAACCTTATCGATTATATGTATCATAAGCCAAATCACATAAGTTCGACGGCTGTCAGCTCACTACTGGTTTTATAATTGCCAATCAAGTCACCTCGAAAAACTTTTCCAGCCTCCAGTCTTTTACCTTTCTCAATCTTGTGAATATAGAGGAGGTCATTGGGTTGAAGGCTACTGTTTACAGCTTTACCATCAATGCCTTTTTTTCTTTATGCTCAACGACTTTAAATTTGACTGTTCGATCCATGTACTTTACAAGTACCTCGGAGTCCAACTCTAATTCATGGATGTACACGGCGGAATCTTGGAATCCCCAAATACTATCTACGGAACGAGCCAAAAGATAATCATCCCATGTCGAGAAACCCAAGTATAAGGCTATGGTGTTAAGCGTATAAGAGTTGGTACGATGGTCGTCATCGATATAACCCATTAATCGTTTGAGAGTAGTTACACCGATGGAACGCTGCGTTACGTCCAATATCAACTTGGCTAGCATGTCAAAATCCTTTGCCTGATCAAAGAGCAAACCAGATTTATCTTTTAGGTCGTCAATTACTATATTGCTTAATATCATTATACTGTTACTTTTATGAATGAATAATTATCATCCATGTCGCGAGCCATATCATCCAAACACTTCAGATTTACCTTGTCGCATGAAACTGCGTATTCTTCAACAGGGAGCTGCTTATGAAATCCATCAGAACATAAAAGAAACGTATCTCCTTCTGCAATAGATAGGACTTCAATAGGAATCTCTTCCTTAATTTCATCACCCATGATGGCACGAGTTACAATCGCTGAATACTTCTCATAGATAGAAGAAGTAATGGCCATTTTGTTTGAGAGTTGCTGAACAATAGAATGGTCTGTTGTGCAGAAATCCATTTTGCTCTTGCTAAATTTATACACTCTACTATCACCAAGCCATGTTATGTATGCATAGGTACCTTTAATAAAAAGCACCGCAATGACAGTTCCCATTTTTTTACCACCAATTTCCATCCGTTTAATCATAAGGACATCATTAGCAAACACTATTGATTCCCTCAAAAGATTTTCAGGAGTATAATTGGTAGTATTCTGCTCCACATACTCCACAATACTTTCAGCCACAGTTTGTGAGGCTATCTCACCATGTGAGTAGCCCCCCATACCGTCAGCTAATACAAATATTGCAGAGTCTGCAGACAGTGAACGATGGATTACATAATCCTGGTTCACTGTTCTACTTCCTCTATTTGAATATTCTATTATGTTCATTCTTATTTTACAGCTTGTATAGTATCTCCACCGTGTTTGGTTACACGAGGACGAATGCTAATCTTTATCGGACGCTGAGTAATCGCTTTATCAGTCGCTTTGTTAGCCCATAGGTAGGCTTCACCCGAGCCCAATGCAGCCATTTCAGTAGCTGTCAGCGTTTGAAGTGGAGTTATAGCCTTTTGAACATGCTTCACCCATGCAGGTGAACTAAAGCGGTGCATCACTACCATCGAACTAAGTTCGATGATTTCTGTAGGCAAACTCATTGGATCCTGACTGGCTATCATGATTGAAACGCCCTTATGACGCATTTCACGAATCGCCGTAGTAATAGAATCTACTAGTTCCTTGTTGTTCATATACTTATGAGCTTCATCAAATACAATAAACTTATTGAATGCCTTACCATCCACAGTCATCACACTTGAGAATATATTGAGCATGACAACAAATAAGCCTAATGCTTCCTCTTTTTCGATAAACTCATCACGCAAGTCAACGATGATAAGTCTGCCCGGGCGAAGGTACTGCTGCAGCTTACAACCATCAGTAATATACTCTTCAGCAAAGTCCAATTTGGTATTGGCCAATGCTCTTTGAGAAGTAGAAATGTGGTCACTATTAGCAACGCCAGAACGTATGTTGGCCAGTGACATATTGTGACGACAAGCCTTCATAATCTGTTTCAGTTCTTTGATATAAGCAGAATCATTGCCCATCGCAGCTAAGAGGAACAACCAGTCACGAACCGATAATTCGCCTGAATCAAAGCCAATTGAATGAACTTCCAAATCAGGATATTGAGCTTTGCGCAATTCGACCTGAGCTTCAGGAGCAAGAAGGACTACATCTTTTACTGAATTGGGCTCAGCACCGTATTCAGCTTTCAACTTGGCCAACTGCCCAGCTTCATCATTAGGATATACCATTGATGTGAACTCAGGCGCATAATCCATACTTTCACTGAAATGGAATATCACACCTGCCATGGGTGCTGGCAACTTGTTCACGTTAGAGAACTGTTTGAGCACCATTTCTGTTACAGAACCAATCGTATAGCTCTTTCCTGCGCCTTGCACACCAAAGAGGCTGATGGTATTGCACTCATTGAGGTCCATACCAATAACACGACCATTGGATACCATCTTGCCCAGAACACCGAATTGAGGCGATTCGCTATTCTTACCAATGATAACATCCACTACAGGTTCTTTGTAGTTTGGATCAACCTCCGGAACAACGACTTCATCGTCATGAGATAGTTGCGACGGTATATCCTCTACAGGGGTATCTGTCACAGGAACATCTTTCTCCGGCTTTTCTTCCTTGGTCGGTTCTGTTTCCGAAGGCTGTTCTTCAGCTTCTGGAGTGACTGCAGGAGGCGTTTGAGGTTGCTCAACGTCCTCTTTAGGTTTATCGAATACCACAGAATCGTTATGTTCCTTCTTCTCAGATTTTACTGATTCAGCTGGATCATTATCCACCTTTTTAGGCACAATAACTTCATAGTCTGAATCATCAGTCGGAGCAACCACTGTAACAGACTTAACTGGCGATTCTTGAGTTGGGCTTGTTTGATCGGCAGGAACGAAAGTGGGTTCGAAGAAGTTCACGAACTCATTGTCCTGAGCCTCCAATACCTGTGTTTTCAAGTTGCTATTCTCATCAAGAATTTGCTCGATAACAGGATTGCCCATCGTATAAATCACCGTATCACCATAGAAATCTTTCTTTTGGCGCTCAGCCTGCATAAAGTCGAAGATTACGCCAAGACGCTTAAATCGAATAGTATAGCCTTCGGAGAGTTTACTCAAGAACACCTTGTACTCATGAGCCTTGTCCGGATTTAGCTGGCCATATCTCAGTGAACGGTTAATATAGAACTCCAAGAGAGACTTCAACTCAAGCACTTTCAGCTCTCGATCAAGTCTATCATTGCCATCCACTGCAATCTCGAAGTGAGAACGCAGGGCGAAGATGGTATTCTCAATTTGATTTACAATCTTTTGATGAAGTTCGTCTGCTTGGTAATAAGCATTTCTGCATTTAATCTCAACCACATTGAAAAGGATTTCCTTACGGCTAGTATCAATCTTAACCACCAAGTTGTCGGCTCGTTCTTGCTTATCACTATCCAAATCGACAAATAGTTCCTTATGAAGGTCAATAGGAATCATGAAGGATTCTGTTGTGATGCCCTTCTTCTCCAAAAAACGCTTCGTCAACGTGGTACCAATCACCTCAAAGCCTTTTCTCGACGTTGTATTCACCTGCATGATGAGTGAACTACTAATTGAACGAACATCCTCAAGAATCTGCTTGAAATTCTTCTTGTCCTCAATGTTGATGCCATACTGCTTGAACAGAGGAACCATCAGTGCTGCGATTTCACTAGTAGGTTTCGTCGTCAAGTAAGATGAGATACCAGTAGCTTCGTCGTTAGGCACATAATCCAACAGATATGGAACGTCAGAATCGCCAAGACAAGGAAGGTCATAGAACTCAGGTCCCATATTCTTGTCAAACGTAACCACCCAGTCGCTGCTATCATGAATGAATGACAAGAGCATCATATCATTCTCCTTCAATCGCAACGTTGTGGCTGGCACAGACTCTTCAATGGTTGAAGACAACATCTTACCAATCACTTCCTGCAAGCGAGCAAACAAACTAACTTCAAGGTTGGCAGACTCTGAAACAGGATTAGGCAAGCTCTTGTTAGAATAGTATCTATTCCACACAAAGGTTTTACCCACAGGCTTTGCTTCTACAATATCTCTGCAGATAGTGCCATTCAAGAAGAAAGAACGGCTTAGTTCGCTTGGACGAGCAGGCTCCGTGTTCACAACAAACGGATTCACTAAGAAAGAAAGATGAGCCTGATAGTTATCATGCTTGTTGATAAAATCGCTTGTCTTATTCAAGGAGAAGCGAAGTTTAGGGAACAAGCGATTAGCAGAAGCTTGTGAGAAAACCTCTGCATCGTTTGCAACTGCTGATTCAGGGTCGAGCAAATCCTTGAATGCTTCACCAGATTGCAACATATTCTCATCGGTAAACAGTCTGATTTCATAAGCCAATTCATGACCAATACCAATCTTCTCCAGTCTAACCAACGCCTCTGCAAACGTAGCCGCATCACCTGCATTAAACAGGTTGATAACCAACTTATCAGTATAAGGGTGAGAAACGCTGTAATTAAAAAGATGGCGTACCACCAAATCCAAGTTCACATCGCTATCAATACGCTTTTCTCTTGCTACATTCAGCAACATCGAAACGTATGACTTCAACTGACGACTACCTGAAGAGAATGCCTCCTCTGACTGCGTAGGTTGTGCATAAGCACCCCAACCAAAGGTAAGTTCACCAATGTACTGATATGCTTCCTTTAGAGGGTCATCGCTAAGCACTATCGGTGCCACGTTCATTGGTATTTGCCCTTGGAAAAGATTATCCAGTTTACGATACCAGGCTTTTCTATACTTAGGTACTTCAATTGTACGATCTTCCCAATCTTGATAAAGTTCGTACAGATTCACCATCCAAGCTAAACGCAGCGGATGTAAAGGACTTACCAACTTAATTTGGTTCTTGCTGCCGTCAGGCATTTCTACGGATAATAGAACCGTATCGATGTTCTGCAGCTTAACCACATCGTCTGTATTTAAATCCTTCTCCAATTCCTCATTGAGCCAAGTATTGTACTCAGCAAGATAGGCTTTAATCAGACCCAAATTGGTTGTGAAGTCCAAAGTGCTTGTTAAGCCACTTTCGTCCTCGGCCGATTCTCTAATGATAGCAAAGAGGTCTTCTCTTAAAGCAATTAATTCATTGGGAATATTGACATCTGAGGCAGGCACAAACAGCGGTTCACGATTAGCCGTATCGTTCGGATTCATCAAATAAGCATCTGTTGGATTTCCGCCTAACAGTGCCTCGACATGACCAAACACATTGGCATTCTTCAAGAAAGTAGATTCCAACTGAATTAACTTCTTTGACAGCTGTATCTGATAGGCGTAAGCAGCACCAAAGTCAAAATGATAGGTATTATTCAAGTTACCATCCACCCACAGATTACGGTCAACACCATCTGTAGGAATATCCAAGTCTTCATTCTTTGCCAAATGGGCCGAACGATATAGAATAATAGCTTGTGTAAAGCTATTTACCTTAGCTCGTTTATCAATTTGACCTTCGGGCACATCACCATCGTTTACAATGGTGAATACAGCAGATTCGTTGCAATATGCCACGTGGTGTTCCAAACGATATTGTTCCATTTGGAGGTTCGGGTTCTTTTCCTTTGCCTCTTCCCAAGCTGCTTGTACGAGGTCTTCTTTGAACTCTTTCTTCTGTTCAAGTACAATGCCATTCTCATCAAGCGCACGAACACGCAGCAAGTAATCACCTTCATCAAACATGCCATCTGCAATGTTCACAGACATCTTACGTGACGCACGCTTATTCGTGCCAACTTTGGCTTTCTTTATAACACCAACTTCTGAAAAATCGCTGATGTCAACCAGTGCTATTTCAAAAGAAACAATCGCAGGATTATCCTTTGGAGCAGGATCAGTAGTAATGGTAAAAGATACCTTCGACTTCTTCTCGGTAATGATGTTTAACACAAAATTGCCTTCGTCGTCTCTAACCAATTCTTTCTTCGAATCCTTACCCGTGTTTAAGTCAACCATTACCTTTACTGGGCCTGAAGACCCAGTTTCAAGCCATGGAATATTGGCATAGTTAAACTCTGGATGATTGCGCAGAATAGATTCAAACAAAGAATTAGCATCTTCTACAGAATCATCAGAGGTAAGAAAGCTCATAAGGGCACGTTGAATTGTTCCTCTCTCAATAGGAAGAGAAGAAATGCGATCAGCTGCAGTCAAAGAAAAATCAGAGATAATAACTGAAGCCTTTTCTTTGTTCAGCATGAAACGTCTGCGCACAGCATTCTCATCCCTGAGAAGCGCCATGTCAGGCCACATGCCAAACACAAATAATCCATTACCCCATGCTTCATCTGAGAACTGGTTTAGTTCCAAATAAAGTATGTACGAGATTACATCATTCTTGTAGGCATGAACCTCGTCTCTAAGCAGTTCAAATATCTGTGCCCAGCTATATTTCTTTTCCTCTGGAATCTCGTCAATCAACTTTAGAATGAAGGAATCCTGTAGGTCTGATGCTGACAAATTTTGGAACGTAGCGTCACCATAAGAGTCTTCTGCTGACGTTCTGCTATTGGTCGGTACCAAGATGAGCACTGCCTTTGTGGGGTCATTTCTCAATTCAATAAGCTTGGTTGCATGGATAAATTCCTCTCCCTTTTCTTCTTCAGAGAGAATGAACACCGACAAATCCTTATTGATGGAGCGCAACAAAGGAAGCAGAACACGAAGTTCTTTCAGCGCGAGGCCTGTAATCTTCATACAATGCCCCGGACGAACTTGCTTCAACTTTGGTGCATACGTTTCAACAACATGTTGTATGAAACGCTCGTAATATAGAGTTCTTATTTCTTCCATTGTTTACATTTTATAGCGTGGGCGAATCTTCTGTAGGATGCAAGCGTCACTCATATCGGTATAGAAACCAATCTGACGTAGTTTATCCTTAAAAGCTTCAACATTTTTACGGAATGCTTCATTCATTTCCACATCCGCATTGGCAAAACGCTTCTCGTTTACACCATTGATGATTAAGCCATACCGGTCACGAATTTCACTGATTAATTCGTCAATCGATAAAGAACGAGTTTCGTAACCACCAGTAGGCTTTTCCTTTAACACAAGGAGCTGCACCAATGTCTCTAAGAGCTTCGAGCCGAGTGCACCACGTCGTGGATGGCGGCGTGAGCGACTATCAGCCAAAAGCATAGATGAAGAGTTCTTCATTGCCACTGCATCAAGAAACTCGTGTAAGTAGCGATACTGATAGTTACCCAAGTTTGATTTTTCTAATACATGAACCAACATATCGAAGTAGTCATCTTCAGGAAACAGCTCAAGCATTTCTCTGAAGTCTTCTTTATCAAACTCTTTCTCATCCGAGTTGGGAAGATCCTTCCGGATTCCATTCAAAACGGATTCATAGAAACCATCTGACTTATTGTTCTCTTCTTTCAGTATTCTCAGCGCTTTGTCAATAGAGCATGGTTTTCTGTCTTGAATGATGTCAGCCATGTAGGTAGAACGAATGTATTTGCCAATGCCATTCTGCATCCTTTCTACATCTTTACAGGCGTATGCAGAAACAATGCTGTCCAAATCGTCAGTCACATCAACGAGCATCGACCAGTCGTCTTCTACTTGACGTGAACCTGCATCCACCATCTTCGGAAGCAAGTAAATCAGTTTCATTGCATACAAAGCCAAATGAAAACCACAAAGGATTCTCAGATAGTCGATGAATACGGCTCTTGGGAGCTTATCCTTGTAAAGAAGCAACCGACGAATATCGTCATTGAACAACGTAGCCTGGTCACGGAGGAACGGCTGTGGAATAGCCTCTGCCACTTTATTTAATGTCTTACGCTCACGCAAAGGCTTGGTGATATAAAGAATACCTGTAGTATCTACATCCAGATTTTCACTTGATACGATTTCTCCCGTCTGCTTATCCCAACCCTTACTAAGGTAGCGTACCAATCCATGCATTACTTCCGGATTGCTTCGCAACATGAGATAAAGTTGATCTGAGGCACGGTAGTCACGACAGAATTTACTGTTCTGAACACGAAAACTTAGCAAATGAAGCGGCTTTAATGTTGAGACATGCTCTTTCACCACGTTGCCGCGATTCACCAACTCCAATAGCGAACTGCGGAGCCAGTCTTCCACGCCATCAGGGTTGTCGCTTACGCCATGCATCACACCTTGATTTTCCAAGGTCGCCAAGTTCTCTTTTAGTATGTCAATGGTATATTCTTTACGGAAAGCCATTGATACCGGAGCACCGTCAGCATACATCTTAATAAAAAGATTGGTCAGCACACGGTCTAGCTTTACCGACTTAACATCGACATAGAATATTTCCTTATTCAGGAAGGCCTGTACGCCTGTTCCTTTCTTTAGTTTTAATATCATATCATTGCACGTTAAGAGGTTCAATTACTATATGCTTTTGACCATCCAATCGTATAGCAGTGAACTTGCGATTATTCTTTGTCACAAGTATCTCCGAATACGTTTTTGCCTCCAGCAAATTCTTAAATATCTGAAGTTCTATGAAGCGACCACGCAAGTCGTTCACAGAAGGGCTAAAGCCTGCGTGAATGTATTCCAGCATTTCATACAAGTCGAGACTTACCGTCAGTTGGATAAACTTATCCTTTTTATGGCGGAATATCAAACTGTCGCTTTCATACTCGATGTACTTTGTCAAGTGTTCAGTCTTATTCACATAGAGCTCGAACTCATCCAATGAGAAACGACGGTAGCTCTTTGAAATGGGGTCTGCCACATTTGAACTTGCCAAAAGAAGATAACCCTTAGTTAGCATTTCATTAGAACAGCCCTCACTGGCAGAAATTGCACTCGCAAGGTCTTGCATAGTTTTGGCCAATTCCTTTGGATTTTCAAGGCGCAACTGCTTTTCAAAAGCACTGGCATATCGATAAGGTAATCTTCTTCTGAAATCAATGGCTCCTTCAAAATATTGATGACGCACGAACGACTTATGACGACTTGTAACAGCCATACGAACATCATCCGACTTCACTTCGTATGCAGGGATAATTTGATTGCAATCATTGAAATCCTTCAGCAAAGAGCGTGTACGGTCGCTGAAGATAATATAGTCGTTCGGACGTTTCGTGCGATAGTACAAATCACGGTCGAATGCCGGCAAAGCCACACCTGCAACGTCTGTTTCACGAAGTAACTTTACCAAACGGTCGTTCGATTCCGGTGTCGGCAGCTCGAAGTATTCTACCTTGTTGGGGTCCGGGTATGTAACAGGCGCAGTCAGGTTGAAATAGTAATATTGCCAATAGTACTCAGGTACATTGTCGGCATTTACCAATTCAATCAGTGCCTTTACTTCCTCACACGAATAGTCGCGAGTCAACATCCACGCAATCATCGAGCGCAAGTCGCGCATGGTGATATGGAGTTCACGTTTATAAACGATGGTGCGCACCAACCATTCCAAACGGTTGATGACCTCATCACCAGCGCTGGTATCTTGGAAGGTGTCCACATTGTATTTGATGAAGCAACGGTCGGCCACAGGACAGTTTTGACACTTACCCCACAATTCAGGGCGTGTCAACTTCTTCATCTGTTGAGCCAACAAGCTCGGAGTCTTTGTTTCAGCATCGCGAGCTGTTACAGAGCGGAGGTTCAAGTTTATCACCATCAAACCCGGCAATAACTCAGCATGACCTTCTTTATAGAAGTACTCCTCGATGTTGTCCTGCAGCACACGCAATTCAGGACGTATTGACAAAAAGTCCACCAAGCGACCCTCGTTGATAGCAATCACACGTCCTTCTTGAGCTTGCGTATAATCATTCAGACCATAGAAAGGAGAAAGGAACTCAGCCAATACATCATCATTAGCTTTGTCGTCTTCATCCTGTGAACCATCATAATTTGACTCGAATCGAACACCAGAAATATAGAATTGCGAACCATTGTTCGTGTCAAATTGCTGCTTATCCACGCCCTTATCTTCTATGCGATGAATAAAGGCAGTCTTACCATCACCTGCATTACCAGTAATGATAATCAATTTGTACTTCAAAGCTTCAATATCGGCAATTAACTCTCTGTCCAAGCGAGTTTCAGAATAAGTTAACGTATCAAACGCATGTTGAGCTATGCCAGCACGTGTACCTCCATTGCCATGGCGACTTTGGCTATATAATGAGTTAATGTAGTCCACAGGATTCCCAACATCTTCTCCATTGTGAGTAACAGAAATGACAGATGAATCCTTTTGCATACCATCCAATCCGATAGCGTTCAGTGCATCCAGCATCTCTTGTGCTGTTTTGAAACGATTATTTTTATCGGTAATGATCGACTTCATCACAAAATCAGCCATCTCATTGGATAGTTTATCATTATAGTTTCGAATATCAGTAGGCAACTTGTGAATGTTTGGACGCAAGTTTCCACCAGGCCATGGATAAGCATGGGCAAGCAGTTCGTAAAGCGTGATGCCAAGCGCGAATGTGTCGGCAGAGCAATCCCAGTCAATCTTATTGCCTGAAACGATAAGGTCAGGAGCCATATAAGGGAAGGTTCCTCCAAACGACTTATCATCTGTCGTAGCCGAAATATTGAAATCAATCAACTTGTACAGCTGGCGTTTGTGCCACATAATGTTGCTGGGCTTGATGTCGCGGTGGTACACAGGAGGCTCTTTGCTTTGCATATAGACCAAAGCATTAAGAATCTGTGTTGCCATCTTGAAAATTTCATCAGCAGGAAGGCGCAAATCACCCTTTGTGTATTCTTGAAGGTTTTCGCCATCAAGCAATTCCATCAAAGTAAAGAACAAACCACCGGGAACGGTTCTGTCGTTATGTTTGAACTCTACAATGTTGGGATGATGTAATTCTTTAAGCGCATTAAACTCATTGATGGCATTATCAATAGAGGCATCCTTCTCGAATATCTTGATGGCCAAGAACTGCTTCTGCATGTCGTGCCATACCTTAAATACTCGTCCAAAGCCACCACGTCCTAATATTTCATGAAGTGTCATGCTGGGAGAAACTTTTATACCAGGCTTCATATCCTTCAGGTACAACGCCTTCTCCGCATGTTGGGTCGAAGTCGTATGAGAAGTTGCAATCGTTTTATGTACTTCTTCATCAATCGCCGCATTGAGGAAGTCAAGCACTTCATCCGCTGTTTGCCAACGTTTATCTGCATCAAACACAATCGTCTTCTTTACAAACTCATCCATCCATGCAGGTAGCTCTTTCAGCACATGGCTGGGTAGATGATCTTCAGGAAGTTCACCACCCAAGGCGGTCATAAATGTCAAGACGCTATCAAAAGGTAATTTGCCCACCATCAGTTGGTAGAATACCACACCTAAAGAGTAGATGTCGCTGGCAGACGTTACATCGCCATCCAATAGTTCTGGAGCAGTGAAAGGAGACGACTGATCGCCCGCTGAATTTACTGAGAAACTCAAGTCGATATGCTCTACAAACCATGACATTCTAAAGTTAGCCAAGGCTGCTCTGCCGCCTTCATACACATAAATATTCTCAGGACACACATTACGATGATATACCTGCACCTTGTGGGCTGCCTTCAAAGCGTTCGCCACATCCATGATGATGCTAAGCTTATCGGTCTGCTTAAAAGTCTTTTGATTGAGCTTTGCACGCAGAGAACTCTCATCTTGATAGCGACTTATCTCATAGTAGTAAGTCTGCTCTTCGTTCATCTGGCACTTTGTATTGACAATATAAGGAGAGTCGCCAATCTTCTCCTGTGCCATATAAGCATTTTGCACAGACAGGTTGAGCTGCTGTAGTTCCTTCGGGCTCTTATCGGCTACATCCAGAGGATATTCGCGCACACGATAACGAGCCGTAGCGATAAACTGCGGAACACAGAGGTACTCCGTAAACTCTTCCGTTTCTTGAAGTTTCTCTTCGATGGTGTAGTTGAAAATGGTGGTGCGTTCTGCACGTCTTCTTTCCACAGATTCTCCTGTAAGGAAATCGGTAAGTTGCGCCATCAATGGCTGAATGCCGTTTTCCGAACGTGCCACGAGTTCATGGTTGGAGATAAAATCAACAAGCGCATCCTCAAGTGTGAACGTCTGCTTGTAAGTGTCACAAGTTGGATCTAAACCAAACTTTGATTGCTGAGGATGGCTCAACGTAACCAAAGTAATGATTTGGCCAAAGTTCCAGTCGGGATGTTGATTCTTAATTTTAGAAGCGAGGATGCGACTCTTTAGTCCGGCTGTCTTATGTGGGTTTGCCACTTCTTGACCATTACGGAACCAAGCATAGTCGTCGCCTTCGAGATTTCCTGCCCAATCCTTATTTTCAATATGGTAGAGGGCATGAGGAGTCACCACAATACAGTCATACTCCCAATACTTCATGATACGGTTTGGTCCCGTAATGGCAATGTTGCAGTTGGGAATGATGAAATAATTGTTGGGCAACTTCACAGACAGATAATCGAGCAAACGCTGTTCACCGGCGTTTACAGGTCCATCATTATGAGGAGGTCTTTTGATTATTGCCATAATTATGCTGTTTTTATTTGTTGTTATCAAGTATATTCTTTAGCCTGTCAATGAGACGTTCTGCTCGTTGAGGAATTTCTTTCTCGCAGAAGTCTAAGTACTCATCTACAGCCATCAGGTATGTTTCTCTGCTAAGGTCTTTATCCATGCTACCTAAGCCTGCAAAGCGCTTTAATGGATGCCCCATTCCGTCCAGATAATCTTCAAGTAGAAGTTCCTTCATCAGGCGATTGAACCCTTCTTCCGATTTGCAATGAACGTATATCTTTCGGTTTTTATAAAACTCCGATTGGAGATACTTGTTGCGATGTGTTTCATCCACGAACTCTTCTCTGAGCTCTTTAATGAATGAGTCGGGATAGTTGCGCCACAAGCGTTTCGCTCTTGATAGGCTGAGCTCTACCGAATTTTGCGTGAGCATAGCAGGAAGGAGAATAATGTTACCAATACTTTGCTGCAACTTCCAGAACGCAGGAGGCGGTCACTCAATATTTGTCCCCGAAGTTCGGGATCGAGGTCCACATTCACCGACTCCCAAAGGTCAAACTCACCTTTATGATGGCAGTGCGGACACTCTATTTGTTCTTTATGATACTTTGACATGGGCTATATGTTTTATATTAGGTGGAAGATGTTAAACAATCCGTTATCTTATCTCAGCAAATGACCGGCAAATAGAATCTACTTTATAAAGCATTGATACTCAATGTTAGCCCTAGTACATGGTGCACTTCAGCAAATGGCCAGCAAATAGAATCAGTCAAGTTCGCTACTGATTATGAGCTATATTCTATATTCGCTTTAATATTCAGCAAATGACCAGCAAATAGAATTCTTATCCCCATATAGGGATATATTTCATATAACGCTGGCCTGTTTCAGAGTCAATAGGCTTTATCAACTTCTTTTCCAAAGCTTCCTTAAGGAGTCTTGAAATGCTTGCTGATGAAGTTGGCTTAAGGCCAAATCGTTCTCTGAGCGAACTATTGGTTATGCCATCTCCTTCTATGTATTTTAAGCAAGCGTGCATATAGGTTGACCACATTCTATCATCCATCTGCATGCTTGTAAAATCTAAGTGCGAAAACAATGTTACTTTGGTATCGTCCTGATAAATTTGTATGCGAGGAGCTGGAATCTGCTTCAGTTCGCAACTAATAACCATTCTGTCCCAACCACGACCTAACTCTTCGCACATGCCCAAACGTCTCATCAGAGAAGCAAGCTTTTCATTGCGCGATTTAGGCGGATTATCTACAATACGCATGACATCTACCAAAGGTGTACCAGGATTGGTGACCTCTACACGATTTTCAAATAGTTCAATGACTACACCAGCTCCTGTTACATATAGGTCTTGGTGAATGCAGGCATTTGCGATTGCTTCTCTAATGGCTGGGAGAGGGAAAGCGCTTGTTGAACTACGTTGTACTTCGTTGATGTCTTCTTTTGAGGGAAGCAGCATATTTACAATCTTAACAGCCTTTTCAAAAGAAATAGCATAACCCTCTTCAAGCGTTTCTTCCTTGAGAATTGCTAAACGATTCAATTTGTCATACTGCACCACTCTAATAGCCTTTCGTCCTAAACGAGAGAAAGAAGAAAGTTTCTTGGCAAAAAGGATGGCGCCTAAATTCGTTATGGCATAGAGTCCGTCGTCTTGCTTAGCCAAAATATCTTCTTCAAGAAGATAGTGAGCGCACTCTTCAGGTGAATCAGGCATTGGAATGCGCATTATAGTGAAGTATGCTTCATAGTTCAGTAGTCGCATTGCCTCATGGAGCTTCAAACCAGTCTTCGTACAAGTTTCTTCAAACTGTTGATGACGTAACTTATCCCATAGTTGGGTTTGTAACATTGGGAACTCAATAAGTTTTTTGGTGTAACTACCAGAACGGATGTAATCTACTTTCTGAAAGGTCACAGGTGTTCCTTCTGCCTGCGTTATGACAATAAGTTCTACGTGCGCCCCATCAATGTCAACATCATGAAATTCAAAATTTGCATTTTTAGAGAGTAAATAACGTAACCAGTTTTCTATTTCCTGATTGCCCTTCTTTTCGCTCTTTAGCCGAACAGTTGTACCGATAATCTCATGGGTACTATCATCTACACCCCATATCATGTAGGCATTGTTTCTATCGGCAAGCACAGCACTATTAGCAAGGGCACTAATGTCCTCACCAATCACTTCCGGTGACCAATTATTGTGCTTAAATTCCACCCATCCTGATTCATTGGGTTGTTTGCACAATTCTTTTACGAGTATATCTAAATTCTCCATTGTCATTTTACTTAGTCCAACTTTCGATTTCTGATTCGACTTTCTCTATTGCCTCAATTTCCAAGAATTTGGATTTAGAGTTCAAATCAATGTATTTGCTAACCAGTTCTACTATTTCTTCATAGTTGGAATCAGGTGCAGGAATCAACATATTGCTAACACGCTCAGGTGTAATAAAAGGTATCATAGTACCCGTTGCTAATCTTTGCAACATTTTTATTGCACCATTACTCCGTAAAAAAGCAAAAGCCCAATAAGCCATCTTCTCATCGTTAAACACTATGCGTATAACGTGATCTGATAAACAGCAACCATCTAACTTCTTGTCTGCAATGAAGACGTTGCCAAGAATGCCACCGTCAGTTGTACCTGACTTATACAAAAGAAGCATACCCTTCTTAACAACATAGTCTTTGATATTCTTCACACCTCGTGGAGATAACCAACGATAATATCTCATATTGAACTTTGTCAGTTCACTTCCAGTCATAAATGGATAACCATTATCTTGACTGAGATATATGTGTTTAAAAAGAGGTGGTGCAAAAACTGAAGTTGTAATGTCCGCAATTCTAAGTGAATTGGAATCGAATTTTGTAATAAAATCATCAACTTCTATATTATTATTGTAAGCTGCAAAACCTAAACCAAGAGATTTTAGCTTCTTCGTGTAACACACAGAGGTTCTATCTTTAATAGGATATTGTTGATTAAAGTACGACACAGCTTTATCCAACGCATCAGTGGCCTCTTCTCGCAATCTTGCAGACTCTTGAATCAAGCCATCTACTTCTTGCTGAAATGATTCTGGAAGCACAGGAATCGGCAGAGAAGCGACAAAAGCAGGTTCAATATGCTGAATAACTGCACCAAAAGTACCTTGAGTAAGTAATGAATAACCAGGTTTTGATGCTAGGTATGCGTAAATATACCCCTGCTTGAGGATGTTATTCGGCACAAGCCGAATAACATCCTCAGAAGCAAGCTTCTGAGCATGTTTCGCGTTAGCGAAGGCACAATTTCCAATTGTGCCTGAACGAGTTATCAAAGTCCATCCCTTTTGAAGAGTCATTTCTTCAATATTAGGTGTGTACTTCTTTGAAGCTAATTTGACATTCTCCAAATCAGCTTGCAATATATCAGAACTACTCAAGAAAGGAATACCATGTTTTTTGTCCTTGACATATACACGTCTAGCTCTACCTCCAATAAAGATACGCTCAGCAGCCTTTCCTATAAGCATAAGAGGGTACGGTGAAGCTGCAATGTCGCGCTTTACCGTAACGCCATCACTTAGGTGATAGCTTGAGTCGAATCTGAGACCGCAAGGGTTCATCGACATTCTATGTATGTGACCAATTTTCATTGTTGATGCTCCTCCACAAATTTAGCATAAGCCGCAGCCACTTCGGGCAGATCGTCTGCCAAACGCTTGATGCGCTCGCGGCGACTGCGTACAATTTCACGTCCATTATCAGTACGAACTAACCATTTCTTTTCGTGGACAAAGAGAATCTCTGCACCGTCCTCATCCTTCTTATAGATGGGTACACCACGACGGTCTTTACCGACTTGCTCTACAATGGCCATAAACACATCGTAGTCTTCCTTGTCCAATGGAATGAGTAGTTCTTCGGCAGTCTTCTTCTGAAGGAATAGCAACGATGCCTGTACACCCACCTGAGGCAAGAAGGTCTCAACAGGAAGGTCAACTGATGCCAAGAGCTTGAAGTGCTCTAAAATCCATTTGCGCACGCTTTCGGTGTTGGGGTTACCCAAAATGCCATCAGGTAGCACAATACCCATCTTGCCGCCAGGCTTCAAGAAGTTGTAGCAGGCTTCAATAAAGAGAACTTCGGGAGCATTGCTATTCAGCGCATAGCGACGAGCAATCTCCACATCCACTTCCACTTTGGCTCCAAATGGCGGGTTAGTGAAAATCATGTCAAACTTGCCTTGTGCGTTGTCTGCAGACGTGCCAAACGGGAAGTCCTTGTCCTTGCTGTGCTTGATGCTCTCATTGACAGCTTCTGCAATAAGTGGACGGTCGGGCTTATCACCTTGCGGATAATCCAGTGAGTTGATGTTGAAGATATTACTATGACCATCACCTGCCATCACCATGTTCATGCGGGCGGCCTTCTTCAAGTCGGGGTCGAAGTCGAAGCCAAAAATCATCTTCTCGGCATAGTTACGTACCAAATCATCCACTTCGGGCGTGTTGACACGTGCGTCCAAGCGTACCTCGTCCAATTCAGGATAAAGGTTGCGCGTAATCTTGTGACGAACATGATCGAGCACAGTCACCAAGAAACCGCCCGAGCCACAAGCGGGGTCGAGCACACGGGTGTTTTGGTCGGGGTCGAGCATCTCCACCATACACTTGATGATGTTGCGAGGGGTAAAGAATTGACCAGCCTCTTGTTTCAATGTGTTGCTCACAATGGTTTCGTAAGCCGTACCCTTCACATCAACCGTAGCATCAAGGAAAGAATACTTTGCCAACTCAGCTGCCACGAAAGCAAGGCCACGGTCGGAAAGCATAATCTGCTCCGAACCGTCAAAGACATCACGGAATACTTGGCTTTCTTTCAATTCTTCAAAAAGGCCACGAATGCGGTTGGCCACGGCCTTACGACCTTCTTCGGTAAACTGCTCCTTCACACCTACCCAGAAACGGCGACGATAACTGATGCCTTCCTTGGCATCCATATTACGACGCTTTTCATCGTAGAGTTTGCAGAAAATGAGGTTCAACAGTTCCCAAAAGGCCGTCTTCTTCATACCCTCATTGCCATAGATGTAGTCGTGGCAGCGTTTGAAAGTCTTGATAAGCGACTCATTGGCCGGCTTACGCGGCATGGCACGGTCGCCCTGAGCTTCAAGGTCGGCAAGTGTTTGTCCGTTGGCAGGAAAGTCGGAAATGTCTTGGGTCTCAGACTGACCAAAGTCGTCCTCCGTGTAATAGCGATAGTGTAAGTCCTCACCATTGGTCCAGCAGCCAAACTCACAGTCGGTGAAAGTAAGGATGTTGTCAAGCATGGCATCCACACCCTTCTTTGCATCGGTGGGTTTCACCTTTGCATCCTTAGCCACCACCACAAAGCGAATCAGATTCTCTACCACATGAGCCATGCCTGCCTCAAAGATAGCCAAATCAACCGCTTGAGCCCGACGCTTATCTGAATCAGGCTCTTTGTAAGTCACCATAAAGTCACGTTCCATGTCTTCAGGGGCAAATCCATATTCTTCAGCCATCATATCAATCATTGACTGAAGTGTGAGTTCTTTATCTGTCGCTTTCACGACCTTATTGGTGAGCGCACAAACCAGCTGGTTATCTTCCAATACCAGCTCGTCTTTTTCTTGTGCGTTATCTACCGCAGTTGTCTTTTCTGCCATAATTTACAAATTTACTGTCTTTGTTCCACATAACCATATCCAAGTTAGTCCATCCTCTGATTAGCAGAAGATTAGTCTGGATTGGTCTTTATCTCACTCTTCGCAAGATGGAGTGCTCGCTGAGCCACACTGTCTGACTCGTCCTTTGTGACATTGATGATTTTATCTGCCGTCCACAAGGAGCGCAGTTCATCCTCATCAACCTTGAGTATCTTCGCCATAGGCTCAATATACTCATCTCGGAAAGGTCGAATACCTCTCTCTATCCTGCTATACATCGGTGCATCTACACCAATTGCGTCTGCCATTTGACGCTGCTGTACATTCAGCTCTTCTCGGAGCTGCTTAATACGTGCGAGTAACATGTTTGAGTTTACCATGTGACCAAATTATATCATTAGTACTCTACAAAGATAATACATAATTGTCAAAAACAGACAAGTTTTATCCAAAATCTTCATTTTCAGCTTTATTTTCCTTCATAAACATGCTATTCAGCATATATCTATGGCTATAACCTTATTATATAGCATTTTATCCATGTTATATAGATTCCATGGTTATACGAAATGTTTGCTATAATCTTGCTTCCAAAAAGAACAAATAACCCCAAAAGCAATGGAAAAAATAAAGTTTAGACCTCTGTTTGCAGTTCTCATAATGTGCTGCGTTTGTATGATCACATCTTCGTGCAGCAACGATGATGAAGATGAGCTTAGTCCTTTTACTTCGCTCTTTAGTAAAACCGACCATTTCGTAGATATGCTCGATACTGTGTATGAGCATTACGATGCCTTCGGTTCTAAAGCAGCCGATTCGAGTGACGGCAAGTACCGAGTAACACCGATGGGACGATTGATTGTCGTAAAGAAAAATAGTTCAAGTAACAGTGTCTCTTATAGTCAAATTGAAGACGCGTTGACTAAGCACTATAAGAACAACAGTAAAGTGAATGATGTATTCCTCAACAATGAAGGAACCGTTACCATTGATTGCAGAAAGTAATTCAAACAATAATACCGTTATGAAGAAATTTATCTCAATGATGCACTCGTGTTTTGTGCCATGTCAATCAATGCGCAGATTTTGCGTACCGAAGAACTGGAAGAGTATGCCAAAGAAAATTATGGCGAGAAATGGGTGGATGCAGCCGAAAATCTGGGTGGTCAACTCAAGTTGGACAAAAACAACGCCTTAACCTTTGTGCAGGTAATCGAAGCTCCGGGTAAGACTAAGGATCAACTTTACGTTTTACTAAATTATTGGTTTTCGGCTACCTTCAAAGATGCGAACTCTGTTATTCAGCTCAACGACAAAGATCTTGGTTCAATCATCGCTCAAGGCTATATGGAAGGTATCGCCTCTCACGCAGGCGGTATGAACTCATACGTTGTAAACATTAAGCCAGTCATCAAATGCGACCTCAAGGACAATAAAATACGTGTAACCTATACTGTTCCGTTCTATTCTGTTGTCCGCTTTGTTGGCGCTGGTTGGGTTGGCGCCATGGGTAGTGCAGCTCTCACACGTTCTGATAAAAGTTGGGTACTTGATGAATGCTTCCCATTTACTACAGAGAAGGATTCTCACAAGAAGACTTCCAACAAAGCACTTGTTATGTCTTATGCCTACTCTAATGTAGTCATGGACAAAATTGAAGAGTGCATTAAAAATGGTCTGGTTGGTAATGAAGACGACAACTGGTAAGCAAATCTACATATAGAGTAAGAGCATGTAATCGGTGATAAGCTGATTACATGCTCTTTATTTTTCTATCTATGACCTCAATCATCGCCATCGGATCAACATGCTTTCCCTTCAACTTGCAAGTAATATGCAAGTGTTCACCAGTGCTGCGGCCAGTGTTACCTGTTATTCCAACGATGGTTCCAGCTGAGACAACACCCCCTTTCTGAACGGCAACCTTTGAGAGGTGACAATAGCTAATGGTGATGTCACCATGGCGAAGTATGACGAAGATGCCGGAACGCTTGTCGTAGCCGACTTTGTGGACGATGCCTGGCAGCATGGCGAAGACTTTGTCGCCGCGTGCTTGTAGGTCAAGACCGTTGTGCATACGTTTTTTGCCGGTGAAAGGGTCACGCCGATAACCGAATGGACTGGTGACTTGAATGAATATGTTTAAGTGGATAGGCCACGCTCTTGCGTAGGTCTATCCGCTTTTTGGGTTGGCCAGTTTGGAGAGAGTTCGAGTTGGTATTGGTTGATGCTAAAGGTGCGTCAAGTAAGCGTGGAGTTGGCTGAGAGGCTGACCTCACGCTTACTTTGTATTTGGGCACGTCTTGCGACATGGTGTTGAACTGAGTAAAAGCTGTGTTTGCAGTCAACAGTGAAATGGCAAATAGTAGAACTTTATAGGGTTTCATGACTGCAAAAGTAGCCCACTAAAAGCGTAGTGAAGAATCTTACCCTGATTTATATTTCATCATTTCATATTATGGTTGAATCATTCGCAAAGTTATTCTTCTAATGTGCCAATTTACAGCATAGCATCAAGAAAGTAATGTGTTAGATATAAAATCATTTTTGTATGCTTTATTTTGGCATAACCTTGCTCATATCTTTGCAAAAAATGGTTGAACAATAAAAACAGATTTAGAGAAGAAAAGTTATTCTATCGTATCTTTTGGCTATCATGTCAATCGTATAATGAAGAAATGGGAAAATAGCTTTCCCACGTTTTCTTCAGAAAACCTTCCATACAATTATATCATTTTGACGGACGATGCAGATACTTATGCCTCTGTTATAGACGAAAAACTCAAAGGATATAATAGCCTTTTTCAGAGTGTCTATATTATAGACTTCAACGAACGTGCTGACCGTAAAAGGCACAGCCAACACTGGGACTATTACAACATTCTGTTACATCGGCACGAAAGTATAGACGATGCCGCGGATAAGCTCTTGTGCTTTATTCATCAACATTTGATAGGACTTATCAGTTTTGATACCGAAGATTGGGAATGGCTTTTAAAGAAAGGCATTTTTCTTTCGGCAGTGCAGCAGAATAATCATTATTCTTTTTCCAACTGGAGTAAAGAGGGGGGATGACAAAGCAAGTTTAATAGGTATCAATCATCCTAACCCTTTCTCTATATCCGCTATTGATAAGGAGGAGTTATTACCCCTAGTTGGAGGTTCTCTTTACCAGCTACAAGATTTTCGCTATTCTGTATCTCAGGGCAACAAGTCAATGAATTTGCTTATTGCTTATAGCGATAGACCTTCCTGCGCATACGATGAGACAGATCATCATGGCCGTCGTTCAATTTCACTGGTCAATAGCATCAATACGCATTACTCTTTTAGGGCATTTGGGAGAAATGCTCAATGGGCACTTGCACAAATGTATCCTAACGAAGAGGATATTATGTTTCCATTCGAATTTATCCTCACAGATGGCAATAGAAAAGACAGGAAAACAATTAGCAAACTTTGCCAAAGCAATCAAAATAATGGTATTATAACCTATATTGTAGTATTGGGCAATAAGGAAACTGCTGGTCTATACGCAGAGATGGCAGATGAGGTTGTTGTGGCTAACCATGTAGATGACGCTGGCTATGCCATTGAAAATATAATGAAACGCTAGAAGAAAGATGCAAACTTCCTTTATTATTAATCAATATTGTTTATGAAAGATATAGAAAAGTATAAAGAGATTTTCAATTCTCCATTAGTTGAAGCCATAGAAAGAGAACTTATATGGACTGGGCACGATTGTGAGCGTGTGGGCGGAGAACAATACAAAGAGGCAGTTAGAAGTTTGCTGCGCATAAGAAAGCAAGTGCTTGATGACCTATTTGCACCAACTGCAGAACATAAAATACTATTGGAGGAATTTAATCAAGTTGCAAAATCTGCCCTCATCAAAACACGCACGCAAACCATCAATACCTATCGTGCATTACGCAAAGCTAATTGCAAAGGCGATATAGAAGTAAACGGATACTGCTTCTTGGGTTACGAATATCCAGCAATGTATCCTATACAGACGGATAGGGCTAAGAAGGTGTGGGATATACTAAGTGGAGTTATCGATCATTATATGCCTAGCTATGACAACGGTATTTCTGTTGGATATCGTATTCAAAGCATGGCAGACTGTGAGAGTATAATCAAAGAAGATGAGGAAATATGGATGTCGGATAATGATAATTGGAACGAGGGATTGGATATGGAATGGAGCAAAGACATGCACCTTATCCATGCTTGTCATAAATTGAATGATACATTGGATTTTTCAACCTTCGATTCATTATGGGTGAGGAAGTTTGAAGTAGAAGTTACGGTAGATATAGACTTAACCGTATAGTCCAAAGTGGTCTTTATAAACAGAACACTTTAGGCTGATGGCACATTTTATAATGGTCGTCAAGAATTGCAGCATTTGAGAATATTGTTTCTCCATGCTTTATTGTACCGTATGCCTCGTGTGCATGACCAAAAAGGTGATATTTGGGACTTATTTCCATCACCTTGTTTCTCAAAGGAGCATTACCCCAATGCGTCCCATTCGATTTGTCTAAAATCATACAAGGAGGTTCGTGTGTCACAAGGATGTCTATGTCGGTTGGTATCAATTGTTCTGAATGGTTGTAACCTAAGCTATAGAACTTCATCCCTTCTATCTCACAACCTCTATCCTGAAGAAAATGCACGTTGCTGGGCAAACCCTCAATATCAGCTGCTTCCCATAAACAAAGGTCATGATTACCAGTAACAAACACCTAGTGCTTATATGGCAATTCTATCAGCCAGTTAAGGAAATCGAGTACCTATTGCTCTGTACCCATATCGGTAAAGTCGCCACAATGCACAAGAACATCGGCAGCTTGCAGATTAGCCAGTTGCCGATGACAGTTGTGCGTGTCAGAAATCTGAACAATAGTCATACTCTTAGTCCATTTGTTCTATTCTGCCTATCAACTCATCTAAGACATCTCGAACTTTTTCGTTGTCTAATTTATAGTCAATCATTTTCTTCCATCGCTCTCCATTCCATTCCCATTCAGGCGTTGAGCAGATAGAGCTAAAGTACTTTCTGATGTTCTCTTTATCTGTTTTTCTACGGAAGAGTGTAATTGTACATTCTGTAACAGAGCAAACAACGTCTATTGCTATATTTCTTTCAGTATTTTCTATTACAACGCAATTGCCTATTTGTCCTTGATAATACCAAACCCTCCACTGAGGATATTTCTCATCGAACAATATGTTACCATTCCGCCACGTTGCACCTAATGAATACAATAAGTGGGCATTCTTTACTGCAAATGGCTTGCTCCAAGAGTTTTTGACCAAAATATGGTTTTTGCCATCATTACAAATAGTGTGTTTCGTGTTGCAATACTCAAGCAGATAAGGACAATGCACAAATTCTGCCCAATCTTGCTCTAGTGGGAACTCGTCGCACAATGATTTCAAATAGGCTTCAAGATCTGTTTCTGCGTTCTTTATACAATCATCAAAAAACTTTCCGAACGCTTCCGAGTTCTCCCGTATCAGTTGATGCCAATCAGCCCAGCTCCATCCGAAGTTAAATCCATTACCTTGTTTAATTGGGTAGTTTGCTAATGAGCGAGTTAGCAGCGCACGCCTAACAAGATCGATGTTATCTTCGCAGTTGCCTTCAAACAATCTATCAAACATATTTAAATAGCCATTGAACGCGTCAAGATGAAAACCGTTCTCGGCAGTAGCCCAGTCGATAAGTGGTTTTATTTCGCCTGCCCAGATGTAGTGGCTCTTTATCTCATCTCTATTTTGAGCCTTCCAAAAAGCCTCTTCTATCGCTTCTCTATCACCAATATTCTCCTTCAGGATGGTTAATTTCAGCCTTTCTTCATCGGTCAGAATGGTTTCAGAGATTTTAAGACACTTTTTGTTTTCTATTAGTTCCAAAACATCTTGATAGCTTTTAACCATCTCGATAGCGTCATAAACCAAACCATTGACAGCTTTACCGACATCGCTTTTCCTTGCAATATTGTGCAAGAAATGATACCAACGCAGCAAGTTACGATCTTTTGCTTCAGTAACATTCCATTGTAGACAGTAGGTCATTAACGGAAGCAATTGGAAGCAATCAAGCTGACTGATGGCTTTCTCACTCTCTTTAGGCGAAAGAAAATCTTTCCTTGGATATATGGTGTTACCCCATTCATTAAACAGAAATTGTGTTACCTTCCAACACTCATAAACTTTTTCAAAAGCTATCTTCTCGTAAGGAAAGTGAGCAGTCTTTTGCTTCAAAACTCGTTGTAATGTTTCTTTGTCAGCGTAAGACATTGTCACCCATCTCAGAAACTCATCAAACCCAGCTTCTGCCGTATTGTTGCCGTTACCTCTATTTTTCCAAAACCATGTTTCTATCTCTTCCCAGTCGATAGCTATTGTAGATGTATGCCCATCAGCATCAGTTCTTGCATATCCCTTATTGATGTCAGCATGAATAACCAATGGTTTCAGATTTTGGGTTGCCGTCAGTGGTTCGCCCGTTGTATTGATTACAACAAAGGTTTCTTCTCCGTTCTTACGGTTGCCCATATCATAATACATAAAGGTGAGTTGTGTCGTGAGGAATTTTCCAAACTCACAACACCATTCGGCTGTCTTGTCCCCAAGTATGGTTTCCATCTTTTTCAATGCCCTCAACATACTTTGGATACTTGCATCGTCCTTATAATCGTTGAAAAACCATTGTGCGCTTTTGATGTTCTCTACATACTTTACATTCTCCTTGTCATTCGCTTCTTCGATAAAGAAATGGCAAACTAAATCGATAAGAAAGTAGAGCGACGACTCGTGAATGGAATATTGCAAGTAAGGTTCTTTATCATCTTCGAGATATTCATAATCAGAGATGAGGAGTTTTCTAAAAGGATTACCCTCTACCTTTTTATTAAGCATTCCTATCAAGAGGTACAAGGTTGTGATGCGTTGCTGCCCATCACAAAGCTGAATATGGCTTTCGAGTGATTCATACCCATATATTAAGCCAAGGTTGAGTTTATTGCGTTGCTCTTGCTCAAATGATTGTATTAGATTGGTTGTAAAATCACTAACCAATTCAATCTTGTTTTTGGTATGCACCTCATCTCCCCAGCAATAATCTCGCTGCAAATCGGGTATGATAATTTTTCCTTCATCAGAGAATAGCTTTGACAAAGTGTAGTTTTCCCCTGTTATAAAGTTTATCTTATTCATCATACTTTTCTTTCAATTCTTGGTAATCGTTTTCGAATTTCTCTATCATTGCCTTCTTATTTTCTGATATGGCTGTTCCGTCCCAACCGCCTCTTTCAGCAAATACACATATTGTGTGTAAAAGATGACGGCTCTTGAACAGTTCTTTTCGGCTTGGGTTGAAGAACATTATTTTTTTTTCCTCAAAATCACTGTTGTTAAACATCGAATTTTCATTCTTATAGAGCAGTACCAAGTTGCCGATGCTATGCTCAGTTGTTGTAAGTCCGTCTGCGGTCGTAATATCCTCACGTTTTAGCGTAATATCTTCCTCGGTACATTCTTTATCATCGCCTCTAAACCATTTGCCCTCTTCGTCTTGATGTCCTACTTTCGATTTAGGATAGATATGCTCCAAAGAACGATTGCTCCATATATCAAAAATGAAGGCTCTCTCCTGCTTGATGTCTTCATCTATATTCAGCCTAAGCAAGAATTGAAAAGCTTTTTCAGGATTTTGTATATACAGGAAGTCATCGTTCAAAGCTTTCAAAGTATTCTCATATTTCTCGCTAAAGCTTTTTGCATCTTTCTTTATAATTTCATCGTGCGTCATACCCAAGAAAGCAAGCATATAATAATCCTTCAAGGCTTTTTCATCATTTTGCTTATTTGCAAAATAATGTTGAACAAACTTTCTTCTGTTGTCCTCTTCCATTATCAATAAGATAGCACCTATTTGGTTGTGGGTGACAGGGTTGTTAAAAGCATCTTCAAACTGCTTTTGTAATCGTCGAAGCCCATCAAACGCCATCTTCGCATCGTAAGGTGTGCCATTGGGTAGACAAGAATTTCTGAAACTTTCAAAGTTGAGTACTTCTTTTGTCTTCATCGAAAGATAAGTGCTGATGAGCAGTCCCATAGTGTTATCGCACCTAAACAAGCGTTTCACGTCTTCTCTGTTCCACCAGTGTAGCCACTTATCCCATTCACGAGCATAACGACTTCTAAGCACATTTAGTTCCCATTCGTGCGCTATACCGCCTGATTTCTCTTCACTTAATGATGCAAGGCGCAGTATCTCTGCTTTGATTATTTCTTCTTGCTGCATAACAGCCTTATTGCCATTCATCATGGTAAAAACTCTCTTGGCTTGCTCTTCATTGGGAACATTGATGTACAAGAATGTTACTTTCTTGAGTACGAAGGCTAAGAACGCCTCTTTATCTATATCCTGAAGCTTGTCTGCAATGATGCGAAGCGTTTTCTTAAAGAAATAATGATCTTGATAAGGTTCATTTTCATCAGCCTCAATATCTTCCAAGTTAAGTTCTTTAAGAAACTTGCTCGATGCCTCACGAACCTTGTACATTATATCAAACTTCTCGCTATATCCCAACCATTTCAGTAAAAGATAAAGAAAGGTGGTGCGTTGCTGCCCGTCAATGAGTATGATTTCATCTTCGTACTCCGTAACAGTAACCCCTTGAAGGAATACCTCAAATCCGTTCTCATACCGTTGTATCAAATCATTCATCAGATACTCTACGGCGTTTGTCTTGCTCCTACCTTCTTGTCCCCAGATATAGCCACGCTGATAATCAGGAATGACAAAGGTTTTACCCTTAGAAAGGTATTCTTGTAAAGTAATAGTTGATTTCATTTTATCATCAAGTTTTATCTACCTTGCAGACCCCCAAAGTGCTTTTTCAACACAGCACATATAGTGTATCTATAACTTTAATAATTAAAGTTTTTTACGTTAGTGTTACAAATATACGAAAAATGCCTCATTAACCCAAGCCCACTTAATTTTTTATTTTCACATAGAGCTTAAAACATATTTCTCTCGTACTTTCATCTACTGAATGTATTGTCCATTTTATATCACAATCATCTGCAAAGGTTTGTTGAAAGAAGGTGTCAACGCTTTCTACAATGACTTTCCCTCGCTTATCATTAGTATATGCCACGATGTCGAACATGATACCATAAATATGCTCTCGTAAGAGCGAAGTAAATTGTTGAGCATCACTTATAAACGTTTGTGTTGAAGCTTTAATATCATTTATAGTGGCAGCCTCTGGCAATGAGTATTTATTGACAAAAGGAATAATTCTTCCCTTTTGTCGGAGCATTACCATACAGAAATCATTGAGGTCAAAACAAAGCAGACTGGGATAGAATACTGTGTGATACATATCTGCAAGGGTTTCTATCACATAGTTGTTAGCTTCTCGAAACGCCTCTACTATTCCACTGCTATTCAGTTGCAAGGCGTTAAACTCCACAAGTATATACCCATCAGCAGCATTGCGCAACAGTTCAAAGTCATAATATGCTTTTTGCATCCTCTCCCTATCTTCAACGGCAAAGGGCAGTGTGAAGCACACCAGCACATGGCTTTTTTGTTGCTTTGCCATTTCTATATAATAAGGTAAAAGCGCAGGCACGGTATCGCCACCCAAGCAAGCTATGAACACGGTAATACGAGAGAAGGAAACTTGTGTAACTTTTCCTTTCACCTTATTTATTACACTTAGTTCTTTTAAGTCCCAAGCGTTGCCTATAGCCATAATGTCGATGGCACTGGTTGCTGTTGCATTTTCATCGCTTACCGCATATTGCTGATAAATACTATCGGCAATGATACCACCACCATTACCAATTCCACATACCGTAAGATATTTTTCCATACACATAAGATTGATGCTATAAAGTATTAATCTGTTGTATGATTTTATTATATTCTTCCTCCCTCATCTTTTTACGCATTGCTGCCCATAGTTCTGTTTCAACAAGAAGATCATTTGGTATATACTTCTTATAGCGATGGTAAAACAAGAACGGGTCTACCATATCATCTAAAAAAAGATTTTCAAGTCGGTCTAACAACATTGACCAATCTAAATGATTGGCATATTTATCTATTTTTTCAGTAGTCCATATCATCTCAAGGTTGTTGGTAAGTTTTGTCCAATTCCAGTGGTCAATAAACTTATCAATGATATTTTCCTGAAGCAATGCAGGGTTATAGTTGTCCGACAAAGTGTCCCAACAGATGTATTGTTCAAAACGTTCTAATAATGGAAGCGACCACAATACAACAAAACTTTCAGAAACTTTTTTCCAATCGACTTTGTCCTTAAATTTCTCAAGTAGCGGTATATCCCACTGCACCATCATAGACGCCTCCCCCATGCTTCTTTAGTTATCTTTTCAATTAATTTCACATCGTTTATAATTCTTTTTTACTCATTTTATTTCCTTCTAATTTAATTTGTTTGGATTGTTTTTGAATTATACGGGAGGGGACATGAGGGCGTACCAAATGCCAAAAATGCCCTCTGCTTTCTGAATAGAAAACCCCTTTGCTTGTCCATGCAAAAAGAACATTATTTCCACATTCCAGTTTATAGAAGTGGCCTACTTCTCTTTTGTTATAACAAAATTTCCACGGATGTGTTCCTATGTCCGAACATTCTAGTATCCTACTATCTTTAGGGGATATGCGACAGAACTCTCCCTCACAGTATATCAAATTTGGCATAAGTTTATAAATCTTTAATTTATTTTGGTTGCAAAGTTACATACTGGATATGCCAAAACGTAGCATACCTTTAGAAAAGTAGTCATATTGTAGTTTCTGTATATCCTATATTGTAACTACTCGTTAATCCTTTCTCTTTCAACGCTTTACCTTTAATGTAGTTATGTAGTAAGATATAACAGTGAAAGAAAAAGAATATAATCAGTAATCTGTATAACTGCCAATCAGCACCCCTGTACGCCACTTGTATCAACAATAATAGGAATGAATCTTGGCGCAGGAGATTGCAGCCTTTGGCAGAGATATTTCCTAAACATACCTGCCTCTATGCTGTCAAGATGAAAGGAAAGGGCGATGATAATGGGCAAGGGGCATAGTGGCGCATAACTCTCCACGTTATCCCCCTACTTACTTACGCTACTGATGGCATTAGCTGCTTTTATCTCATAATGCTTCAAGCACATAGTCTGTTTTATAAGCTTAACCTTGTGATTAACTTTTTGCCAACTAACTCCGAAAAACTTTGCAAGTTCGCCCTCCGTCATAGCAATCTCTCCTTTCCCTTGACGAATAACACACATACCATCGCTCCACTCAAAAAAGCAACGCTCGATAGCTTTTCTTATATTGTCATCGGACTGATTACACTCTGCCTTTCTCTGGTCGTCCTTTTGATTATGCTTTGCTTTCATATTCACACCTCTTTCATTGATTATCTGTTATTATTTTGTGATGCCTGAAAGTTTATTTTCCTCTCTGACCTTACACCACTGTTTTATATGCTTCCTTTTCCATTATCTCATTAGTACACTTATGCTTGGCAATGAGCCTGTCCATATCTTCCGAAATCTTGCAGTCCGTCACCTGTGCATAAATCTGCGTACTTGCAATTGATGCGTGTCCCATCATCTTGGCTATGCTCTCGATAGGGACACCTGCGCTTAGGCACATCGTACCGAAGGTATGTCTTCCCATGTGATAGGACAAGCGTTGCTTGATACCGCAAGCCTTACCTATGATGCTTAACTGTTTAGCCAACACATTTCTGCTGCAACAAGTCTGAAAGATAAGGCGATTATCCATATCCGTGTTATTATCTTCTTCTTTCATCGTCTGTACCTCTCTTTGTTGTTCGATAATAGTCATGGCGATAGGGTGTAACGGCACAATGAACTCCACTTTGGTCTTCTGACGCTCCTTTCTGATATACATCTGTCCGTCCGCTGCACTCTTAATATGCCCAAACTTCAAGCGTTCCATATCTGCAATGGCTAAACCTGTAAAACAAGAAAACACGAACATCTGCCTTGTAAGTTCGGCATCGCTATCACATATCTTTATTGCCATCAGTTTTACTACATCGCTCTTGTTAAGAAAGCGGATAGTCTTTTCTTCCTTTTCATATTCTGCATGCTCAAATGGATTGTAGCAAATGATACGCTGGCTTACCGAACGAAACATCAAACGGCTCAGCCAACAAAGGTAATTGTTGATGGTAGAGCCTTTCAGTCCCTTCTTTTTAAGAAAGAAGCGGTATTCCTCAAACAAGTCCTCCGTAATGGTGGAAATGGATATGTCCTGCAATCCTTTATCTTTGATAAACTCGCGGAGATTTCTGTCAGAATGGGACAGGTTCAGATAAGTTCCCTCCGTCCTTGACTTGCCTACGCTCTCCTTGACAGATTGCAGTTCTGCCTTGCTCATGGTAAGGAGCGTGGTGGGGTTAGTAGCTATACCTTGCAAGAGATTCTTGATAAGTTCCACGCTTACCACTCCGTCTTCTATGAGTAGTTTCTGATAGGTCTTCTCGACCAGTTCTCTGAATGCTTGCAGGCGAAGATTTGTTTTCTTATCCGTAGTTGTCCCCTGCTTGGAGTTCCACTCTGTGGGCTTGCATTCTTCGTTTGTGGTAATGACTGACTGCTTACCGTCTATTGTGATACGGCAGAGTATAGCGGTCATACCATTTGTTTTGGACTTTTGTCTGTTGATATAAAACAGTGTCTTGAATGTACTTCTCATCATGATTTTAGTTTTAATACTACTATTGCTAAATACTCATCTGCATATCCTCCGTGAAAGAAAGGAAACGCTCAAACTCCACAAACAGCTTTTGTGGCGTAACCTTTGCATACCGTTCGGTCATACTCACGTTGCTATGCCCCAACATCTTACTTACCGTTTCTATTGGCACTCCTTGTTCCAGTGTGATGAGCGTGGCAAAGGTATGTCTTGCCGTATGCGTGGTAAAGGGAAAGGCTATGCCGACTCTTAGGCGCAATGCTTTAAGATACGATTGATAGGTGGCATACTTCATAGGTGGCAGCAGCCTTTCTCTTTCATCGCTTCGATACTTCTCTATTATTCTGATGGCTTCGGGCAACAACTTGATACGGCAAAGTACACCTGTCTTCTGCCTGTTGAACTTCAGCCAAAGGCTTCCCTCATCATCACGGACAAGATACGACCTGTTTAACTCCATCAAATCGCAATAAGCTGCACCCGTATGGCAGGCAAAGACAAACAAGTCCCTTGCTGTTTCCATTTCCTCCTCCAACTCTCCAAACTGTATGTTCATTAGTTTGTCAAGCGAACACCTGTCAAGAGCTTTGGGTAGTTTCTTGTCGCCTTTGCTTACCTTGACTTTGTCAAACAACAAAATATCGGCTAATCCTTCACGGTAAGCCAATCTGCACACCGTTTTCAAATGGGTTGCAGCATTATAGAACGTACTTTCTTGAAACCCGCAAATCCCCATAAAGTATTGTTGGAAGTCGTAGATGAACTGCTCAGTAAGCTGTGAGAAAGCCAAATCAGAAACCTTATACCTACTTTTTATAAAGTTCTGTAAATGAGTACGAGTGGAATGGTAGCCAAATATGCTTTTTCCCTTTATGTCAATGCCTATATGGTTTTCTTTCTCTTTGATGAGTCTATCCAGTCTTTCAATAAGCATACACTTAGATTGAACGCTTCCTTGAAATTCCTCTTTTATATCAGTTGCATCAAATGGACAACCTTTGGATAGCAGAGACTGATAGGCTGTTTGGACGGATAGCAGAAGGATTTCCAATCTGCCGTTCACTTCCACCGCCTCACGGCTCTTTCCGCCTATTCTACGTTCACGGGGATTCCACAAATCAGGGTTACAGGATAGTTTGCAGCTGAACTGCGCAATACTCCTTCCAAGCGTGATACGTCCCATGATGGGAGCCTTACCCGACTTGTCAATGCTGCTCTTTTTGAGATAGAGCAACACCTTCATCTTTACTGTTTTCATACACTTTAATTTTTATGGGCAAAGTTACCCGAATTAAAGCGTTCTTCACTTATGCAGAAAACTGCCGACCAATGCAACAGGCACACGAGAGAAAATAATTTCAGTTACCTATCTCTGCTTTTAGTTACCTACCTCAAATCTTGGTAATGATTTAGTAACTGAACTTCTACTTAAATCCGCACTTTCCTGCCTTTTACAAATAGAGCAGTTTTATGCAAATCATTTCATATCCTGTTCATTATCAGTTAGTTTGCGCAAACTTCGATTTTTCTTTATTTTCAAGGATTAATTGCATTGCAAAAGGGCGTTAGTTCCATGCTAACTAACGCCCTTTTGAACCTCAATTAACGCCCAATTGGAACGCAATTAAGCATCTTTTAATTTCAAAGCTGTGAATTTATTTTACAATATTCCACCTTGTAGAACATCAACACTATGATATACTCTCTATCAAGAGCCATATATTAAGTAAGGTGACGATGCCCGCCAACGAGTAAAGGAAGACCATATTCAACTTACTATTGGCATACTTACCCATCACACGCTTGGAAGATGTCAGACCCACTTGTAAGAAAACGGTGAAAGGAAGTTGAACAGAAAGGAACATCTGTGAGACTATCAATCCCTTAAATGGGTCACCAATAAAGAATATCATCAGAAGGGCAATACCTAATGAGAGGACAATTCCAGCAATAGAGTGCGTATCTTTTGCATTATATGACTCACCAAAAAGTCCAGAGAAGATACTACCCGCAGCCATTCCACTGGTTATCGTACTTGAAATACCCGCTAATAGTAAAGCAATAGCAAATATATTCGCGGCATTATTACCCAAAAGTGGCTGTAGCATTGCTTGCGCCTGAGACAGTTCATCAACGTGCTGACCATGAGAGAAGAACGTACTTGCTGCCAAGAGAATCATCGCAGAGTTGATAGCCCAACCCACAATCATTGAGAAAAGTGTGTCGACAAACTCATACTTTAACATGTGACGGATACGTTCGTCACCCTCCAAATAGATCTCTCGACTCTGTACAATCTCAGAGTGAAGGAAAAGATTATGAGGCATCACAACCGCTCCCAACACACTCATGATAATCAAGAGAGAACCTTGTGGGACTGTTGGAACGAATGCTCCCTCAATAGCTGCAGGCCAATGAATATCAACGAGAAAGAGTTCATAAACAAACGAAAGACCTATCATTGACACAAAGCCAATGATGGCACGTTCCATCTTCTTATAGCTATTCGTAAAAAGCATTATCAACACAGCCACTGTTGTTAAGACAGAGCCTGTAGGAATACTAATACCAAAGAGCATTTGTAGTGCAATAGCACCACCAAGAATCTCTGCTAAAGAGGTAGAGATACTGGCAAGAATTGCACTCAAGATGATAGGACGACCTATCCATTTAGGTGCATACTTAACTGCAGCCTCACTGAGACAGAGTCCTGTCACAATTCCAAGATGGGCAACATTATGCTGTAAAGCTATAAGCATAATTGTCGAAAGGGTTACTACCCATAACAATGCATAGCCATACTCTGAACCAGCAGCAAAGTTACTTGCCCAGTTTCCCGGGTCGATAAAGCCTACGGTCACCAGCAAACCGGGACCAATAAACTTAAATATATCTAAGGCACCCAACACGTGTGGGTGGTCCTTACGTCGTAGTTCTTTTAATATATTCTTCATTCTAATTAAGTTTTATGCAAAGTTACAATTTCTATATGAGAAACTACAAGATGATAAGAGAATACTGAAAAAAATACAAACAATTAGGTAGGTGGATTTAAGGAAAGTTCGTTTCAAACTAAATGTACAATATTACCATATATTATTCTCTAATAAAATGAATAATAAAAGGTTGGTATGAAGCGTTAAAATGTACTTTGAATGGTCACAATAACACCTAAGTTTAAATCAGAAAGTCGCTTAAAAGAACTATAAAGAAAAATATAAGACTTTGTTTAAGAAACCTAAAACAAATCTACAAAATACTGTAAACAAAATTACAGAACCAAAAAGTTACTAAAAACAAAAATGCCCTACGCTTCACAGCGATGGGCATTCAATCTCAATAGGTATTAGTTTCTTTAAGGTAAAAAGATTGTATTCAGGATAACGTTTGCAAAGATAGGGCATTATTTTTATATGTGCAAACTTTTATGCAACTTTTTTATTAATAATGAAACATTTGTTACCATACATACACCTATCGCTGAAAGCCGTTCACATTCACTTTTATTAAACACTTTAAAAAGATAAAGAAAATTGGTTTTATTTCGTTACTGAAAATATACAAAACGTTATAAAACATTACTCGAAAAGCATTTTGTATGAATAATTTCAAACTGCATAAAAGAATATACATTATTATTTAGAACAAAGTGCATCATAAACAAGAAAAAATGAGTAACTTTGCAGCATAATAATAAATAGGAAAATATGACTACGATAGAGAACAACACCAATGA
>ERZ773007.90-NODE-90-length-43198-cov-5.849709_pt1 | contig 43198 bp, 39 predicted proteins | sample MGYA00580665_ERZ773007 | MGnify/ENA primary metagenome ERZ773007 (study PRJEB29015, sample SAMEA2738122) | human oral metagenome | biome: human oral; feature: human-associated habitat; material: saliva | place: China | collected 2167 ... | reverse complement strand
GCGAGCTAGGCTTTGACATAATCCTAGAGACATCAAAACTAGACCAAGCAGACGCAGACTTCATAGCTAAAATCACTAGTGACTGGAAAGCTTACGAAGAGAAGGCTCTCGCGGATCTCAGGGAAAAGCTAACCTCAGAGCCAGAGCTTTTCGGGCTATCAAAAGAAGATGCAGAGAGTCTACCAAAGCAAAACTCATTACATTTTGGCTGTCCACAGTTTACCTTCTATGAAAACAAGGAATGGGCTATTATATTTCTTGAAAATGAAATGGGCATAGGTGAGCCGTTTGGCATATCGGTGAACTATGATGGGGATGAACTCATTGGGATATTTGATTTATCGAATTCGGAAGAATTTGATTGATTTAGATTTAAAATAAGCAAAAAACCTGATGTTTAATACCATAACATGATTACAAAACTCCAGCTGAATGCTGGAGTTTTTGCTTGAAATCTATTTTGTCAAACCCTATCTTACTTCAGAAAAGATAAAATCGATACAACTACTGAAATATCAACTGTTATGTCGGTTTTTACACACACTTTTTGTCCTATAGCAACTATAAAAGATTAAATCGCCACAGATATTGATTTCTCAATGTGCATGGCGATTTTTATCAACACTTTTTGTCCTATAGCACCGTTTCCAATTATGTACATAAAAAGAGCCAGGAACTTCCTGGCTCTGTTGGGATGTCGCTGTATATCGCTACACGCTAAGCTTACCGCATCCCTTACGGTAATAGTTCTTGGCGAACACTGAATTTCTGGACCCCAATGTAGGGTGTAGGTGACTACTACCTACAGTACTCTCATTACTAAATAAAATTTAACACTATTTGAGGTAGATGGCAATGGGTTGTATTTTAAAAATACATAAAAGACATATGGGGTTGACAAATTTATATATTTAGTATATATCGAATTAAAAGAATATTATCAGTTTGTAATCTAAAATATGTTTTTTAGAATGATTGATTGAATATATCCAAATTGGATACGAGGAGGAATTTAATGAAATATATTTTAAAGATACGATTGGATGAGCCTGAATTTAAATTGGACTATAGGCGTACAATTATCAGCTTCTTCAAGAAGTCAATTTCTGAGTATCAGGGAGGAATGTATTACGATGAAATATATAACTCCGGAGCTGTAAAAAAGTCGTTGGTTTGGTCTATAGGATTTGGCAAAGCAAAATTTAGCAATAATATTATAAAGCTTGTTGATTGTAATTTAGAAATAACATTGAAAATTTCAGATCCTGAAACTGCATTGATTTATTATTCTGGCTTACTGGAAATGAAGGGTAAGGCTTTCCCTTTAGAAAATGGGAATCATATGGAACTTCAATCTATTAGAATGGTTCGTGAACCAAAGATAAATGATGAACTTGTTATTTTTAAAATACGATCACCTATTTGTCTAAAAAAACATGTCGATAGAACTAATAGAGATTGGTATGTAAGTATAGGTGATTCGGAATTTGCACTTGAACTTGAGAAAAAGCTTTTAGAAGATCTTCCATACATGAAAGATAAGATAAATGAGTTAAAGTTTAATTTTGATGGGCTCAGAAAAATAATCATAAGCTCTTATGGGATAAAAATTCCCGTAACTATTGGCGAGTTTATTATTCAAGGAAATACTGAGATTTTAAACCATATATTAAAAAATGGCATCGGTTCAAAGAGAAATTCCGGATTTGGATTAGTCGAAGCTATTGTGCAGAAGGAGGTGATGTAGATGATTACAGTTGTAGAACAGGAATTTGATAATGTCTCATATAATCGCTGCCTTGTGTTATCTGATTGGAGATTTTCAGCTTCAGCCGTAGGTCTTATAAGATTTTTTGATTACTGTAGTTTGAAGTATTATAAGGCCAAACGTAAGTTATACTATAACTTTGAAGATATTGATTTAACACAAAAAGAAGTGCAAGATAATTATTCGCGTTTTGCTGAATTTTGGTTTTCCGAGTTAATGCATCATATGTTATTAGCAGAATTTTATGAAAAACGGAACCTAAGCGATAATGATAAAAAAATAATAAATGAAAAATTAGCTGCAAACTCAATCCTAAAAAAAGTTTTTAAAGGGATTAAGTATGGGGATTTAACTCCTGAAGAAATTAAACAACGAATAGCTGACAATAAGTCAGACATAATCTTAAGCACATTTGTCAATTCGATAAATGGATATAGAAAGTATGCGACAATTTCGTGCTTCGGCAAGGAAAGTCAAGATTGCTGCAGGTTGTTAGGACATTATGTAGATATCGGACGCAAAACGAAATCTTTAGGCTTTAATTTTGATAAATCGTCTGCAACATTTACTGACGAAATCGAATTTGATTTTATTCCATTTGCATTTTCAAAGGGACGAGAATCAATATTTGCAAATAATAATATAGATCTTAGAAGATTACTTGAAAGTAACAATAGAGTCAAGGATTATTTCGATAAACTTGTTGATAAAAATGCTTCGTGGAACAATATTTTTTATAATTTCTTAAACAGCAGCAGATTTATAAGACAGGATACGGAAATTATAATGAAGAAAGTGGAGACAGATAGTTACGAAACTATATTTGTTAGAAAACCGGCAATTAATACATTTATTGAAATCACGAAAAAAAATTCTGTTGATAATCTAAGTAGCCTGGATATGTTATTAAAAAGACATATTAAAGTCAATGAAAACTATTATTTAAATATTTCGGAGCTGATTACTAAGTCAATATTAAACGGAACATTGCTTGATGATTTGATAGAACGTATTTTTAAAATAGAATCAGTTGATAAAGATGGAATTAGGTATGCATTTGTTATTGGTCAATTAATTCGAATAAACACAGTGGTGTACAAGAATTTTTATAGTTTGGAGGTAGAAATGGATTCGGAAAAGTATTTAAAGAGTACGTATTTATCGGCAAAAGATGTAACGAGGTATTTTAAAGATATGAATCTAGATAATAAAACTAATGGCTATAGACAAAAGTTGATTAGTTGTATCATAGCAAAGGATTATGATAGATTCATTGAGATAATGCTTCAATTATCATCATATACTCAGAAAAGTTTTGGCTTTATGCACATGTTGATAAAAGATTTTGAAGCAAATAAGAATTTGGCATATGAATTTATAAATTCATTAGGGGATTATAATAAACCTGTATCCAGCGATAACAATACTACTGAGGAGGGAAAGAAAAATGAAAAATAAAGCACTTACATTAACTATTATCGCAAATATGACATCAAATTATGGTGAAGGACTTGGAAATATAGGAAGTGTTCAAAAGGTTTATAGAAATGGTAAATCATACGCTATACGCTCCAGAGAAAGCATGAAAAATGCAATAATGGTTCAAAGCGGACTTTACGACGATCTCGAAGTGCAAGTTGACAAATCGGTAAATCAAAAAGCAGTTTCCAAAGATATAAATGCAAGTAACAACCGCGCTCTCGAAGGTGGATATATGAACACATCAAATGGCACAAAAATTAGAAAGAGCTCTTTTTATCTTACTGATGCTATTTCGTTTAACTCTTTTGTAAATGAGACGCGTTTTCATAATAACCTGTATTTAGCGCAAACATATGCAAAAAAGACAGGGATTAGTGTTCAGGATAAAGCAAAAGAGGCCGGCTTGATGCCATATCAATATGAATATGACAAGTCATTGAAAAAATATAGCATTACCATTGACTTAGATAGGATTGGAGTTGACGAAAATTATAATGCTGAGGCAAACTTTGAAGAAAAAGTCTATAGAGTAAATGCACTACTTGATACAGTTAAGACGCTAACAATGGTTGTAAGAGGGAATTTAGATAATGCTGAGCCGATACTTATTGTCGGTGGAATAGGAGATAGAAAAACTCACTATTTTGATAATGTAGTTCAGATGGATAATTTGAGATTAAAAATAGGAGATGATTTAAAAAGAAAATTATCGGAAGGATATAAACTTGGTCTTCTTGAAGGATATACTTTTGAAAATGAAGATCAAATTAAATCAGAACTAAAATCAATTTCAATCGAGAATTTCTTTGATAATCTACATGAAGAGGTGAGAGCATATTATGAAGGCACTGCGAATTAAATTGTTGCAAAGCCAAGCTTCATATACGCGCGAAGAAACCGTAAATAATAGGATGACGTATCCTCTGCCACCATATTCTACAATTATCGGAGCTCTACATAATGCTTGCGGTTATACAGAATATCACCCTATGGATATTTCTGTACAGGGGAAATATGGGGCAATGCAGCAAGAAATATATGTTAATCATGCATTGCTAAACAGAACAGAGGATGATCGAGGAATTCTCATATGGCTGAGTAACGCAAATTCTTTAAATACGGGTTATATTACGGTTGCAGAGGCATTGGCAAATAATGCAAGTTTTATGAAGGAAGAACTCATATGTGTAAACAATGAAAATCTTTTCAACTTATACAAGTCACTTAAAGAGAAAAATCACGAATTAGAATCTAAAAAAAGTAAAGAGATCAAACCGCTTAAAAATGCGTGGAAAAATGAGAAAAAAGAACTTAAACACAGCTTAAAAGGGTTAAAGAAGGATAGTGATGAATATAATAGCATAAATGAAGTGATTACAAATAGGGAGGAAGAATTAAATAAACTTATTAAGAAATTTGAAGAACAGAAATATGATGAATATACAGAACCATACAGTCACTTTAGAACCTTGACAAAAGGTCCGCAAAAACAGGAAGTTCTCTATGAAGTAGAACTAGTTATTCATGTATGTGCAGATGAAAAAGTATTGCAGGATATTGTAAACCACAAATATGATCTTGTCTCACTCGGAAGAAGTGAAGACTTTATTGAGTTAGCAGAGGTGGAATATTGTGAAGTTGTAAATTCTGTAGATAGTGAATGTGTGCTACCTAAGGGATACTCCATGTATGTCAATATTGATAGAGTTTGTGAGGAACAATATAATCAATATTTTGAACAAGATAATATGGGTAATCAAAGCAAAGTGGATTCAGATGGAACTGTATATTACGTAGCCAAAAGATATGTTAAGCAAAATGGCTATCGTGAATTTGATAGAATTCCTTGCCTGTATTCTTCAAGTTTCACTATTGACGAGGAAAGTGAAAATATCCTGTTTGATAAGTCAGGAGGATATTTGGTAGATTTCAATTAGGTGAAGTAAATGAAAGTAGATTTAATACCTGAATGCTATAGAAACTTTATGGCAAAACCGGATGAAACGCTTTTTGATCACACAATGTCATTATTGGAATGTTTGGAGAAGTTTAAAATCCACTTAACTGATGATGAGTTTGAATTACTGAGATATTGCTGTATTTATCATGATATTGGTAAGATGAACTCGTTTTTTCAAGAAAGGGTTAGTAGTGAGATTAAACTAAAATTTGATCCGACAAAGGAAATAGGGCATAACATATTATCATTCCTTTTTGTGTTTAATAACACTGCAGATATTCCGATAAATAAAGATTATTTAAACCTATTGTTTAACATCATTCTTAATCATCATCATTATGTCAATAATATTTCTGAATTAGATAGAAAAGATAATTTAGGAATCATAAATTATAAGAATACATTTGAAGTTCAAGAATGTAAAATGCCAAGTAAAAGGCAAAAAGGTAAGCTGATGCAATTATTATATAAGCCTACAATAAGGCAGGCTGTTCTGAAGGGATTCTTTCATAAATGTGATTATTCAGCAAGTGCTCACAGCGAGGCGGAAATTAAAAATGATGGATTAATAAATCGCCTAAATAGCAAAGGTTATGAATGGAATGATATGCAGAAATTTGCTATGGATAATTTCTGCAATAATATCATTATTATCGGTTCAACCGGTATGGGAAAGACAGAAGCTTCTCTTTTATGGCAAGGGGAAGGGAAAGCTTTCTATGTATTACCTGTAAGAACTGCAATAAATGCAATGTATAAGCGAATCATAGAAGATTTTTACACAAATGATTATACAAAACAGGTTGGCTTGTTGCATAGTGATATGAAAAACATATATTTAAAAGACGAAAGTTTAAAAGATGAAACCTTAGAAAATATTGATTCTTTCTGGGAATACTATGAATTGACTAGAAATCGAGCATTACCTCTGACTATATGTACACCTGATCAGATATTCAGATTTGTTTTTAAATATCCCGGATATGAAGCTGACTTAGCAACATTTAGTTATTCGAGAATAATTATTGACGAGATTCAAGCTTATTCACCTGAATTGTTAGCTGTTCTTATTTATGGACTTCAACTTATCAATAAAGCCGGTGGCAAATTTGCTATAACCACCGCAACTTTTCCACCAATCATTAGAGAATGGCTTGATTATGAGAAAGATGAAAATGGAAATAGAATAGAAAATAAAATAAATCTTGCCGAACAACAATTTCTTAAGAAGCAAGTTCGTCACAAGGTAAGGATTATTGATGATTATATTAATGCTGAAGAAATAGTTGATTTTTACAACAAAAATATAGATTTGCAGAGTCTTAAAATATTGGTAGTTGTCAATACAGTGACATCCGCGCAGAACTTATACCTGCACATCTCTAAGCAGATTGGAAAGGAAAATGTAAAATTACTACATTCAAAGTTTACCGTTGAAGATAGAAAAAATTTAGAATATGAAATTATAGAAGATGGTAAGTATGAAAATAATAAGCATATAATTTGGATTGCTACGCAGGTTGTAGAAGCAAGCTTAGATTTAGATTTCGATTTTCTCTTTACAGAGTTTGCTGAATTAAGCAGTTTGTTTCAGCGTATGGGTAGATGTAACAGGAAAGGATTGAAACACATAAGTGCACCTAATATTTATGTATATGAAAAGATTGCCGGAGGACTTTTATGTAGAGATAAGGTCGGATATGGAACTGAGAAAAAAGGATTCATATATTATTCACTATATGAATTAGGAAAAGAAGCCTTACATAAATGGAAGTTGCAGACTTCTTCATCTGAAATGAGTGAAGAAGATAAGATATGTATGATAAATGAGTTTTATAACAGAGAAAAGATATGTGAAATTGAGAAAAACAGTTCATATTCATCATATATAAAAGATTATTATGATCGCTATGATAGGCTAATAGAAATATCAGGAATGGACATTCAAGACAGTGAAATGCAAGATAGTTTTAGAACTATTGTATCCATTAATGCAGTGCCATATGATGTGTATATGGATAATTTTAATTTTATTAGTTCAATAGAAAATGGAATATTAGCAAAGAGGACAGAAATCAGGGAATCAAATGACAAAGCAGCAAGAGAGAAATTGAAGACAGATGTATTAAAATTAAAGGATGAGATAATCAATTTTACATTATCAGTTGAACCTCGCAAAGCTGATTTAAATCAATATATATTAGATAAATGGGAAAAAGTTTATATCACAAGGGATAGTTACAGATATAACAATGAGATTGGACTTCATAAATCAGATAATGGAAATTGTGAGGCAATGTTTTGGTAGAACAAAAAATTACAGGAATGATGATATATTACTATTTTGTTTGCAAACGTAAGCTATGGTTTTTCTTAAATGGAATATCCATGGAATCAGAAAATGAAAATGTGCAAATTGGTAAAGCCTTAGATGAATTCACATATTCAAATGAGCGAAAACATCTTTCTATAAATGGTGAGATAAATCTTGATTTTGTAAAAAAGTCAGGGGTTATCCATGAAATAAAGAAAAGTAGAAAGATAGAAGAAGCATCTATATGGCAGGTTAAGTATTATTTATACTATATAAAACAAAAAGGTGTGAGTGGAATTTCTGCTAAAATAGATTATCCTCTGCTTAGAAAAACAATGGATATTACACTGACAAGCGATGACGAATTAAAGCTTAAAGAAGTAATAGCAGATATAAAATCCATGCAAGAGAAGAAACAATTTGTAATTAATTCTAAAACAAAAAAATGTGAAAAGTGCGCGTACTATGATTTATGTTTTATATAGTGGGAGATGCGTAATATGCGAAATAGTTTATATATTTATCAAAATGGAGAACTCAAACGAAATGATAATACACTTCAATTTGCAAATCCGGACGGGGTGAAGCGTTCAATACCTATAAATAACGTTTCAGAAATTTACTTATTTGGTGAAAACATTTTTAATTCTAAGCTTGTAGATTTCTTATCAAGAAATGATGTGTTAGTCCATTTTTTTAATTACTACAGTTATTATTCGGCAAGTTTGATTCCGAGAAAATCCAAGGTTTCAGGCAAATTACTTGTAAACCAAGTTATGCATTATTCTGATAATGAAAAAAGACTTAAGCTGGCTAAACAATTTGTATTATCTGCTGCAAATAACATATACAGGAATTTGAGGTATTATAATGGTAGAGGTAAAAATGTTTCTCAAGAAATGAGAGAAATTCAACTGCTTATAAATAAAATTAATGATTGTAATGCAATACATCAACTTATGGGAATTGAAGGTAACATACATAAAATATATTATAAAACATGGAAAATTATCATTGATCAAGATATTGATTTTGATAAGCGTGTAAAAAGACCACCGGACAATATGGTAAACACTTTGATTTCATTTTTAAACTCTCTTGTATATACAACCGTGTTAAGTGAGATATATAAAACACAATTGGATCCGACGATAAGTTTTTTGCATGAACCTGGAGTAAGTAGATTTTCACTGAGTTTGGATATAGCAGAGGTATTTAAACCGATTATAGCTGACAGATTGATTTTCTCTTTGCTTAATAGAAACCAAATTCAGGATAAGCATTTTACACAGGGTTTGGAATATTTACATTTAGATGAGAACGGATCAAAAATAATACTTTCAGAATATGATAAGAGACTAAAACAAACAATTAATCATAAAGAGTTAAATAAGGAGGTCAGTTATAGATATTTGATAAGGCTTGAATGTTATAAGTTAATAAAACATCTTTATGGAGAAAAAGAGTATGATTCATTTGTAATATGGTGGTAATATGTATGTGATTTTGGTTTATGATATTTCCCAAACTGATAAAGGTCAAAAAAGATGGAATAGGGTATTTAAATTATGCAAACAGTACCTTATTCATGTTCAAAATTCAGTTTTTGAAGGAGAAATATCAAAAGCAAATTTATTTAAACTTGAGCACAATATCAATGATGAAATTAATCAAGAATTGGACTCTGTAATCATCTTTAAAAGCAGAAATGAACGCTGGCTTGATAAGGAAATCTTAGGGAAAAGTTTAGATGACCCTTTGTTTATATAGTTGTCGACTATCAATATAGTAAAAAACGCGTGATATCGACAAACATTGAATTTATAAGTATTGTTGTAAAGTTGTGTAATTATAATTTTACAAATAAAAAAAGAATGTTGCAAAAATGGAAGGTAGACAATAGATATAGCTAAAAGCATTTGTTTTACTGCTTCTTAGCTGCAACGTATTCGAATTTAGACAGACTGGAATTTAAAGATTGATGATTTCAATCACCTTATGGATGCTATGAGATTCGAATTTAGACAGACTGGAATTTAAAGGCAATTATTATGGCAATTGTGAGGTCGCTCGGTAAATTCGAATTTAGACAGACTGGAATTTAAAGGTTAATGCTGCTTGGTTTGCAATTGTATTCTCATTAGCATTCGAATTTAGACAGACTGGAATTTAAAGGCTGTTGCCGCTCCTCTATCGCCTGCTGTTGCCGCATTCGAATTTAGACAGACTGGAATTTAAAGGTTATTATGTCGCCATCACCAACTCCCCTCGCTTGCATTCGAATTTAGACAGACTGGAATTTAAAGTTGAGAGCTCACGAGGGGTAGTGTTCACCGACACATTCGAATTTAGACAGACTGGAATTTAAAGTTCGACATGGTGGTTATAGACGAGTCATCTAGCTTATTCGAATTTAGACAGACTGGAATTTAAAGGCTTCTTCTCCCACTCGGCAAACTTCTTGTTCAGATTCGAATTTAGACAGACTGGAATTTAAAGCAACACAGAGGAAGACGAAGATGTCGAGGAGGAAGAATTCGAATTTAGACAGACTGGAATTTAAAGAGGCTTGCCCGCTCCGAGTGTTAGCTTATTTAACATTCGAATTTAGACAGACTGGAATTTAAAGAGATACATCGATACATGGTGTACAAGGGAGAGATTGATTCGAATTTAGACAGACTGGAATTTAAAGAAATTTAAGCCGTTAACGATAGATGTTGAGGACGAATTCGAATTTAGACAGACTGGAATTTAAAGAACACGGAGATTAGTGCGCGTGACTACTTCAACGGATTCGAATTTAGACAGACTGGAATTTAAAGTGAAGAGTTACATAGCAACTCGACAGAATGGGCGCAAATTCGAATTTAGACAGACTGGAATTTAAAGACGGAAAGAAAAAGCAATACTTTGCTGCGGATGTAGATTCGAATTTAGACAGACTGGAATTTAAAGTTTGTTGATTCAACAATGTCACACTTAAGCTCGTTTATAATCCAGAGGAATTTGAGGGCAAGACGCCTGAAGAAATCAACGCGATAGTAAAGGCTGATGTTGAGAAAATCAATGACAAACTTCCTCCGTACAAGAGAATCAAGAGAGTATACACAACTGATGAACCTATGGAGAAGACAAGTACCCAGAAGGTAAAGAGATTCGTTGAGACTCAGAAGATTATCGATGAGGAGAAGGCTGAAAAGCTACGCAGGGAAGAGGCTAAGTCTGAAGAGGCATAAATAAAAAGAAGGGGGCTCAATCTTAGGAATGCAAAAGATTTAATAATAGCAGCGGGGATATTTGTTGCTATTGTAGGAGTAGCTTTTTTGCTCCCGAGGCGCTCCCAGGAGTATTAGCATTGATTTAGTTAATGTTAATACTAATGCGGAGGTGGTTATGAATATAAAAAAGAGAGTTGATAACAACATACCATTCAGTCTTCATGATAGTAGAATCATCGAAATCAGCGTAGAAGCAAAGCGTCTTACTCTGACGCTTGACAAAGTGTATGAGTATAATGGTGATAATGAGAGAAGCTATCCTGCTACTATGCTGTTTGAGGGCATTGATTACGAAGAATGCGATGTCATAGTTTTTGATTCTGAGCTTGGATATGGATCATTCACCGGAACAAGATACAGAATGAGAGAATTTGTAGATAAATTTCCAAATGGGATTTTTGAGATTATAACGGAGACATACAGCGGGTATGATACGATTTTTCGAGGATACATATATAAGAATGGTTGTGTCTATGGTTCTGGAATAATAAGTATATGGACTATGGGAGATGTCATATTGAGTACGAATTATGCAAGCAATAAGAAAGACAACAGAATTTAAAAGATTTCGTATTGACAGTAAAAAAAATAAGTGAAGCTTATAATTAAAATAATCCGAGGGTGTGAAGCTTTTCTATAACTAAATGGGTCATCAAAGTTTTTTAGGGTTTGATGACCCGTCTTTTTTTGTTTATTGAATTCTTGTATCGCTCAGCTTTAAAGCTGTTCTAGGCATTGATTAGCAGCTCAGCAATTTGCACTGCGTTAGTTGCAGCACCCTTACGAACCTGGTCGCCAGCGCACCATAGGTTAATGCCGTTTTCGCATACGAGGTCACGTCTGATGCGTCCAACGAATACGATATCCTGATCGCTAGTATCTATTGGCATTGGGTAGCTAAGTGATTCAGGATCATCTACGAGCTTGCAGCCTTTAGCACCTGCGATAGCCTTTCTAACGTCATCAAGCTCTAGTCTATCTTCTGTGATTACGTTTACAGAGATTGAGTGCGAACGTTCAACAGGAACCCTTACACATGTGCAAGATACCTTTAGTTCAGGAAGGTGAAGGATCTTACGACCTTCGTTCTGAAGCTTCATTTCCTCAGATGTGTATAGGTTGTCTCCAAAACCACCAATCTGCGGAATTAGATTAAAAGCAATCTGGTGCTGGAAGACCTTTGGCTCTATTGAGCTACTCTCTCCATCTAGTACCTGCTTCGTCTGCTTGAATAATTCAATCGGTCCACCTGCACCAGCTCCGCTCACCGCCTGATAAGTCGAGGCATAGAGTCCCTTGATAGGGGAGAGCTTATTGATTGCGTTTATAGCAACAAGTGTGATTATAGTCGAGCAGTTTGGGTTCGCAATAATTCCACTATGCTTAAAGGCGTCCTCTGGATTGATCTCTGGAACAACTAGAGGTACGTTATCATCGAGCCTATATGCACTAGAATTATCAATATACGTAGCCCCTGAAGCCTTAATTGCATCGGTAAATCTAATTGAAATATCGTTCTCTGCAGCACCGAGTACGAAGTCTAGTCCTGCAAATGCGTCATCAGTTGCCTCCTGAATCACAACTGTTCCGTACTTCTCAGTTTGAACTTCCTTGCCAGCACTTCTCTTGCTAGCGAGTAGTCTGAGCTCTGATAGAGGGAAGTCTTTCTCTTGAAGTACCTTTAGCATCTCTTGTCCAACGGCACCAGTGGCACCGAGTATTCCTAATCTGTATTCTTTCATATCTTATCTACTGGAATCTGACCGATCCCAAACCCCTTTCTTGCTACTTTGCAAAGCTTTCGTATAGCACGCGAATCGCTTTTTCAAAATCTTCGTTAAATACGCCGATCATAATATTGATTTCATCCGCACACTGCTCGATGATACGAATGTTGATCTTGTTAACACCTAGCGCTCCGAATAGCTTGCCGGAAATTCCTGTCTTGTATGCCATCTGTCTCCCGACAATTGCAATCATGCTGATTCCTTGGTCGATTTCCGCGTCTACACCACATTCCTTCTTGATAGCCGCTAGCACATCGTATTTACACTGCTCGAGCTTGGATGAAGGAGTGATGATTGAGAAGCTGTCAACGCCGCTAGGAATCTGCGATATAGGTACATCGTGCTGCTCGCATATGTTGAGAACCTTACGCAGTGTATTTAGATTCTCTCCGATATTGCCCTTTGTTATCTTGATCAATGAGAAATCGCGTTTGCCGGTAATTCCCGTGATGAATCTGTTGCTCTCCTCTGGGCTATCTTCGCCGAAGCTCTCGCGGATTATAGTACCTGGATTATCAGGTTCGTTGGTATTCCTGATGTTGAGCGGAATATCCTTAGCTCGTACAGGGAAGACTGTATCTTCATGGAGAACCGCAGCTCCCATATAAGAAAGCTCTCTGAGCTCTGCGTATGTAACGCGGGCTATGCTCTTTGGGTTTTCAACTATGCGAGGATCTACCATCAGGATGCCGCTGACATCGGTCCAGTTCTCGTACACATCTGCATCTAGTGACGCTGCAGCGATTGCCCCTGATACGTCGGAGCCTCCTCGGGAAAATACTTTGATATCGCCATTTGGAAGGCTTCCGTAGAATCCCGGAATTACGATTTTGTTATATACATCGAAGATTTCTTTGAAGTTCTGCTCTGTCTTCTCCATATCTACATCGCCGTTGTACTTGAAGCTGATGAGATCTGCAGAGTCCACAAACTGGTATCCAAGATACTCAGCCATCAGCTTAGCGTTCAGGAATTCACCCCTCGATGCTAAGTAGTCCATGGAGATATTCTTGCTTAGCTTACTTCTGATAATCTCAAACTCCTGATCGAGGTCGAGTGACAGGCCACATTCAGAGCGGATGTCCATGTAGCGTTGCTCAATCATCTCAAATATACTGTCATAAGATACATCGTACTTGATGTGCGCTTTCACTAGGTAGAGAAGGTCTGTCACCTTGTTATCATCCGAAGTGCGGCGACCTGGTGCCGAAACTACTACCACTCTGCGACTAGGGTCCTGCTCAATTATATTTTTTACTTTGGCAAATTGCGCACCATCACTGAGCGATGAGCCACCAAACTTTGCAACTTTAATCATTAGTATATATCTACTCCCTTATTCCTGCCATGAAGAAATGCTCGTCACTGCTCTCGGAGGCTAATCTGTGTGCCTCGGTAACGCTCAGTGGTTCAGTAATCTTGCATGAACCGTTTTCCCTTACGTAATATCTATGAGCTTCAAGGCTGTTGTCTACAGATACATCGTTCTTCTCACTCTTGACTGAGAACTTCCAGCCGTTTTCAATATCTAGCACATCCTGAATCACTGAAGTTCCGGTAGGGTACTTGCCAGCACCTTGTCCGTAGAAGCTTAGCGTACCGATGTGATTACCCGTCAGGCTGATGAGGTTGTTATTCGCTGGAACGCTGGACTCGAGTGCGCCTCTGCCAACAAGGGTAGGCTCAACATATGCGTAAGCACCATCTTCTGTCTGGCCTGCATTCATGAGCAGCTTACAAGTGTATCCGTGTTCATTAAAATACTTGATGTCTCCAGCTGTGATATTCTGAATTCCGAACACAGGTACATCTTCTTCGGAAATACTTGTGCCAAAGGCGAGGTTCGCTGAAATCACGCACTTACGCTGTGTATCGAAACCTCCGATATCCGCAGTCGGATCCTTCTCTGCATATCCGAGCTCCTGTGCCTTTGCAAGGATCTCTGCAAAATCAACTGGCTCGTTATGCATAGTATCCAGAATGTAATTGCATGTGCCGTTGACGATACCGCTTATAGATAAAATGTCATCACTTCTCGACTGGCGCTGAAGATTGAAAAGCCATGGGATGCCGCCGCCAGCAGAAGCCGTGTAGCGGAATTCAGCTCCATGCTCTCTAGCGAGATCGTGTAGTTTGTCCCAGTATGCTGCAACCAGGTTCTTGTTAGGTGTTACTACGTGCTTGCCACTCTTAAGAGCAGCAGATACATATTCGTATGCTGGGTGGAGACCACCTATGCACTCTGCAACTAGCTCAATCTCCTCATCCTTCAAAATATCTTCGTACTCAGTAGTTACGATATCTCCGAGTTCATCTATCGGCCTCTTGTAGAGCACGCGTTTTACTTCTATATTATGAGCAGCCTGTGCGACTTCGTATGCGCCGCTTCCGACTACTCCGTATCCGAGAATTGCAATCTTCATATTTATATACTCTTAAATCCTCTCTATGTCCATTTTTTGCATATCGTGTCCTTGTGTGAAAAACACTTGTATTCCTACGAGGAATAATGTATCATAAAAACACAAAATACGCAACAGAAAAGAGAGATAAAATGTTGAATTATATAAGTACAAGAGATGTGAATCACAAGGTTTCTTCGTCACAGGCAGTACTCGATGGACTTGCTAAAGACGGGGGACTTTACGTTCCAGAAGATTTAGCCGAACTAAAGCTAGATTATAAAGAGATAATAGCCGAGGACTACCGTGGTATGGCTAAGAAGGTGTTCGGAAAGTTTTTTCCTGATTATGGAGAAGAATTGATAGATTCTATCGTCACGAGAAGCTACAAGGATAAGTTCACAGCAGAAGAGATTACTCCTCTAGTAAGCGTAGATGGTAGATATATACTAGAACTCTTCTGCGGGCCTACTTGTGCGTTTAAGGATGTTGCGCTCTCTGCGCTTCCTAACCTAATGTCGGAGGCGGCAAAGCTCAATGATTTCCATGATGAGATCCTAATACTTACAGCTACTAGCGGAGATACGGGCAGCGCTGCACTTCATGGATTTTCAGATGTTCCAGGAATTAGAATAGCAGTATTCTATCCGGATAAAGGTATATCTGAGACTCAGCGTCTTCAGATGGTAACTCAATCAGGCGCTAATACCAAGGCGTTCGGAGTGAGAGGAAACTTCGACGATGCTCAGACAGGGGTTAAGAGATTATTCCAGGAGATTCCGAGACCTTGCGAAGGAGTTTCGCTGTCGAGCGCTAACTCCATCAATATAGGGAGGCTAGTTCCGCAGGTGGTATATTACTTCGCAGCTTATAAGAGTCTTGTGGATGCAGGTGAGATTAAGCTAGGTGATGCAGTTGATTACACAGTTCCTACTGGAAACTTTGGAGACATCATGGCTGGATACCTCGCTAAGCAGATGGGGCTCCCGGTTGGAAAGTTAGTTTGCGCCTCCAATAAGAACGATGTTCTCACAGAATTCCTCGAGACGGGCCATTACAATAAGAAAAGGGAATTTTACAAGACATCATCACCATCGATGGACATTCTTGTATCGAGTAACCTTGAGAGGCTGCTATTCTTCGTGTGTGGCGCCGACAAGACAAAAGAGTATATGAAATCACTTGCTGAAACTAGAGAGTATCAGATAAGCGAAGATGAGCTATATAAGATCAAGAGAGATTTCGTAGGCTATGCTTGCTCGGATGAAGAGGGGGCAGCTGCTATCGGGAGGCTGTTTAAGGATGCGAGCTACGTCATGGATACACACACTGCCATAGCGTGGGCCACATCAGACAAGTATTTGAGAGATGGTGGATTACAAACAAAGAATGTGGTTCTATCAACCGCTTCACCTTATAAGTTTACGGGTGCTGTACTCGCTGCACTTGGAGAGGACGCATCAGGAGATGATAAGGCAGATATGGAGAAATTGTCTGAAATTACTGGCACAGAAATTCCTGGTCCTCTTAGTGCGATATTTGAAAAGGAAGTTAAGCACAGGGATATCATCGATGTGGACGAGATGATGGATGAAGTTAAAAAATATGCTAGTGAAGGCAAGGAGTAGAAGGTGGATAGCAGATATCTAATAGTAGATAAGAAAATCCTTCCTGAATACTTTGAGAAGGTCGTTGAGGCTAGCAGGCTACTTGCAGAAGGCGAGGCTCCAGATATAAGTGAAGCGGTGCGCAAAGTGGGAATTTCACGCAGTACGTACTATAAGTACAAGGATTACGTGATGGAACTCAGCGCCAAGAAGACAAGCAAGAGGGCGATAATCTCTATGCAGCTACGACACGAAACTGGCGTGCTGGAGAAGTTAATCCGCGTGATTGCTAGTCATTCATACAGTATATGGACCATCAACCAGAGTCCACCTGTAAATAACATTGCGACTATCATGATAGCCCTCAATATGGATGATGCAACATGTGGTCTTGAGCAACTAATACTCGACATGAGGGAGACAGAAGGTATAAAAAAAGCTAATCTTATCGGCGTAGAATAGAATTTTTCAATAGCAAACCCGTATATAATGCTGTTTGTTTGACACGAAATTACAAATAATATAGTATTTACATTAGCTAACAGGAGTGTTTCATTAGCGAGGCGCTCCTTTTTGATTAAGGGTTAGTGGAGGAAAGATGGATTTTAAGCAAATTGAAGCTTTTGTAAATGTTGTTAGGTTTAAGAGCTTTAGTCGTGCGGCAGATGCGACATTCTTTACCCAGCCAACTATCAGCACGCATATCAGTTCGCTGGAGAAGGAGCTCAACACTAAGCTGCTCGATAGAAAGGGCAGAACTGTTGAGATGACACCTCATGGCCAGAAGTTCTATCAGTATGCAGTCGAGATGGTAAATGCTAGAGCGCAGGCTATTGAGGCACTGGATAATGGTGATGATAATCTGGACGGAGTTTTAGAGCTTCAGACTTCGACAGTGCCGGGGATCGCATTCCTGCCTGAGATTATCCGCAAGTTCACAGATGCTCATCCTTTCACTCAGTTCTACATCGAGATGAATGATAGCAAGGCAACGGTTGAAAGTCTTCTAGAGAGACGTGGGGAGATTGGTTTTGTTGGAGAGTATGTTGCTGAACCAGGTATTGAAGTGCATGAAATCTTCCATGACCGCCCAGTACTGCTAGTTCCTGGTACTTATGAAACTGATAAGGATACGATTACACTAGAAGAGATGTCGAAGCTCCCGCTTATCTGGAGAGAAAACGGATCTGCTACCCGTAAGTCTTTCGAGGACACGGTTGCATCTAAGGGTTTTGATAAGAATAACTTCAGAGTTATTTCTAGAACTAATGACCTTAACATGATCATGCGTCTCGTTGCAAATAACGTTGGTGCATCGATACTTTCCGAGAAAACCGTTAACAAGGTTGTGAGGTCAGACGAATTTAAGGTTCTTAAGATTGATGGCTTCGACAAGCTTCGCAGCTTCTATATGATTACACTCAAAAACGTATTTCTTTCACCAGTTGCCGAGGCGTTTAGGAAATTCGTACTTGAGAATGCGGAGCAGCACAAGTAGGATGCTTCGAAGGATATTTGAATGATATTTAATTAAAATCAAATTAGAAAAAAGCAGGAAGACGATGAAATTCGCTTCCTGTTTTTTGTATGTTTTGAGTTTGTATACTAAGTCCTGAACGTTATATAGCATCAGAGCTACTTGTTCAGAATTTCAATGTAATGTGATGTACGCTTCTTGAACCTTCCGATTATGGCGTTCTCACAGCCCTTCTCTCCGAGTTGGTACTGAAGTCTCTCTAGCTCAGGCTCCTTTACAGCAAGGAGCAGGCCTCCGGAAGTCTGTGGATCGTAGAGCATGTCAAGCTGAGCCTGTTTTAATCCGACACTGTAGTCGATTACATCCTTCTCTAGGTATGTCATATTGTTATGAGCGCCACCAGGAAGAATTCCCTGCGAAGCGAAATCGAGTACCCTGTCCATGAGAGGAACCCTTTCTGCAAAAATCTCAAGAGTTACGTCACCGGATTTTGCCATCTCAGCGCCGTGTCCAAGTAGACCAAAACCTGTAATATCCGTGCAGCCGTCGACCTTTACGCCTGCGGTTGCTTCAAAGGCATATCTGTTGAGCTCAGCCATGGTGTCGCTTAACGCTTTGCTTTCAGCTTCACTCAGAAGACTTACTTTTTCGGCACTTGTGAGCACTCCAGAACCAATTTTCTTAGTGATTACGAGGTAATCACCCTCGGAAGCACTGTTGCTCAGGATATCGTCAGGATGTGCAAATCCTGTTACACTGAGTCCGTACTTAGGTTCTTTATCGTTTATGCTATGCCCACCAGTTGTCATAGCCCCAGCTTCGTTCACCTTGTCGTTTCCGCCTTCAAGAATTGCCTCAACAGCTGCTATTGGAAGCTTTTCAGGGAAGGTGAGCAGGTTCATCGCTAGCTTAGGGGTTCCGCCCATCGCATATATATCGCTGAGTGAGTTAGCTGCGGCAATCTGACCGAACATATATGGATCATCTACGATTGGTGGGAAGAAGTCGATGCTGTTGATGATAGCGAGATCATCACTTGCTTTGTACACGCAAGCATCATCGCTGCTATCAAATCCGACCAGAACCCTCTCATCTCGAATCTTAGGTAGCTTAGATAATATGTCGCTTAGGACTCCCGGCCCTACTTTAGCTCCTCATCCGCCAGCGGCAGTCATCTCTGTAAGTCTAACATCTTCCAGTGCCATAGGCATGGCACAGCAAGATTTCTTTTCGTTATCTCCCATTATCCTTTTCCTCTTTCTGTTATTGAATCTAGTTAAGTCATACTCTGGTAAAAATCACAATGCATTAAAATATCTATACGTTGCTCGCCAGCGCAAGTTCCTCGATTGCCTTAAGAGCTGTATCAATTTCATCCTCGGTGTTGAATGGTCCAATCGAGAATCGAACCGTTCCTTCTGGAAACGTATGTAGAGACTCGTGTGCAAGCGGTGCACAGTGAAGTCCAACTCTTGTGTTAATCCCGTACGTATGCTCAAGGTTGAACGCACAGATGCCGTTATCTTCCTCTGTAAAATCGATGGAGACTACGCTTACTCTGCCGTCTGTATTAGGTATTCCAGCAAGACGTACGCCTTTTATATTAGCGATTCCTTCTAGCATCCTTGCGGTAAGTTTCTCTTCATGTGCGTGAACCTCGTCAAAATGCTCTTGAACCCACTTGAGAGCCGCATGAAGCCCGAAGATTCCTGGTAAGTTGAGAGTGCCGCTCTCGAATCTGTCCGGAAGTTCTGAAGGCATATCAGCCATATCAGAGTGACTACCGGTACCCCCTGAAATTATAGGGATGATATCATCTTTGATCGCTGGGTTGATGAGCATAACGCCAATACCCTGTGGACCGAGAAGTGACTTGTGGCCTGGAACAGTAAGTCCGTCGATATGGCACTTCTGCATATCAATAGGGGTATTTCCTGCTGTTTGCGCTGCATCTACTATGAAGAGCACACCTTCCTCGTGACATTTTCTTCCTATATCTTCGATAGGAAGTATGGTGCCACTCACATTAGAAGCGTGAAGCATGACAACAGCTTTGATATCTGGAGTGATCATATCTAGAGCTTTATCAAGATCGAGCTGTCCAAGTTCGTTACAAGGCATGCATTCATACTCAATTACACCATCTTCCTGAAGCTGGTGCAGCGGTCTATAGACTGCATTATGTTCCATGTGACTAGTGAGGAATTTATCTCCTGTTCGAGCTAAACCCTTTATTAAAAAGTTGAGCGCATACGTGTTGCCAGGTGTAAATATTGCATTGCGCGCGCCATATCCATTCATCATCGAGTCGATCATCTCTCTGGTCTCGAGGACTACTTCGGCTGCCGAATAAGCTTTTTCATAACCCCCTCGGTTGATATTGCTTCCAACCTTAGTCATGTATTCATAGACTGCATCAGCAACTTCCTGTGGTTTAGGGAAGGAAGTGGCTCCATTATCTAGATAAATCATCAAAAGCCTCCCACGAAATAATAGTTCCATTATTAGAAATGAGTGTTTATTATTATATCATAAAGATGTTATATAGTTGATGTGGTGCTTATTAATATACATGTGAATCTTTATAAAAAGCGATGATAAATGAGTTATGCGCTAATACAAAATTTTCGTTATAGTATCTGAAAATGGCACATATCCATTCAACTATCTGTTGATAGGCTTTAGCTTTGATGATATAATGACAAAGTATGTAACTTGGGGGTGGATAGGTGCTGGTGTGCCTTACGGTCTTCAAAACCGATATGAGGAGCTGATACCTTCTCGGGTGGGTTCGATTCCCACGCACTCCCGCCATTTAAGTTTGCATGGGAGTAATAATATGAAAAGAAATGAAGTTTTACGACAGATTCCGAAGATAGATGAGGTGCTTAAAGAGCACCTCTTTTCTAATGCTTTCGAGAAAAGTGGAAGAGATGTTGTAACATCTATGGCCAGAAAGGTTATAGATGGGGTGCGTGCGGAAATTCTTGCTCTAAGCGATGATGAACTAGAGCATTATGACGTAAAGAAACTAAGCATCTCGTATATCGCTGATGAGATTAAGGATAGACTCGAAGCTGACGAAGTGAATCATCTGCACGGAATAATTAACGCGACAGGAACCATCTTGCACACAAACCTCGGTAGAGCGCCACTCTGTGAAGATGCAGTGCGCAATGTAGAAATGGTTTCGCGAGGATATTCGAATCTCGAATACGATGTTAAGTTAGGAAAGCGTGGTTCAAGACATGATATTCTGCAGGAACTCATGGTTGAACTTACCGGTGCTGAGGATGTCATGATCGTCAACAACAACGCATCTGCTACGATGCTTGTGCTTTCTGCTATGGCGGAGGGCCATGAGGTCGTGGTATCGAGAGGTGAGCTAGTTGAAATCGGAGGAGCGTTTAGAATTCCTGATATCATGGAGCAGAGTGGTGCGACTCTACATGAGGTCGGAACAACCAACAAGACTAAGCCTAGTGATTATGAGAAGGCGATAAATGAAAAAACTGGCGCCCTCATGAAGGTACACACCAGCAATTATAAAATCATGGGATTTACTGAAGAGGCTGAACTCGATGATTTAGTTGCTATTGGCAAGGAGCACGATATCCCGGTTATCTTCGATATGGGTAATGGACTGATGGTGAACCTCGCTGATTATGGACTTGACGAGCCTAATGTGCCTGCGTCCCTAGGTACGGGAATCGATGTCATTCTATTCAGTGGTGATAAGCTTCTCGGTGGTCCTCAAGCTGGGATTATCGCTGGAAAACGAAAGTTTATCGAGAAGATGAAGAAGCATCCTCTGGCACGTGCACTTAGAGTGGATAAGATGACTTTTGCAGCGATGGAAGAGACGTTAAAGAAATATAGGGATACAAAAGTTGCGATGCGTGATATCCCGGTGCTCCGCATGATTACGACAACTCACGAAGTTCTGCTCGAAAGAGCTGAGAGTTTAGCTGACAAGATCCGTACATCAAATAGCAAGCTCAATGTTAAAATTGTTGATGCAGATGACCAGATTGGTGGTGGGTCTGCTCCGATGGTATTTTTACCAGGTGTTGCGGTAGCTGTGACATCAGATAAAACTACTACTAAGGGACTTGAGAGGACACTTAGAAAACATGAAATTCCTGTAATCGCAAGAATTCACGAGGATGAACTGCTGTTCTCGGTAAGAACTGTGCTTGACCGCGAGCTTGATGATATAGCAGCAGCGCTAAGGGAAGTGGAATAGATGAAGAACGTAATTATTGGCACAGCTGGTCACGTCGATCACGGCAAGACGCAGCTGATTAAAGCTCTTTCTGGTATCGATACAGATAGACTATCCGAAGAGAAGAAGCGTGGAATTACCATCGAACTCGGGTTTGCTCACATAGATAATGATGCAGGCTATAATATCGGTGTAATTGATGTGCCAGGGCATGAGAAATTTATCAAAAATATGCTTGCTGGAATCGGTGGTGTTGACTTCGTGTTATTTGTAGTTGCAGCAGATGAAGGTATCATGCCACAGACTAAAGAGCATTTTGAAATATTGCAAGCGCTCGGAATCGATGATGGCATCATCGCAATCACCAAAAAGGATATGGTGGACGAGGAGTGGCTTGAGATGCTAGTCGAGGATGTAAAGGAATATTTTAAGGGCTCTTTTCTTGAGGGAAAACCCATGATAGCTGTTTCATCCAAGACAGGCGAAAACATCGATGTTCTGAAAGCAGAAATATTAAAGAAATGTGACCGTGAGTCAAAGAGGCGCGAGGAGCCTGAGCTATTCAGACTGCCTATAGATAGAGTTTTTTCTATGCAGGGATTTGGAACTGTCGTCACAGGAACTCTAGTGGATGGTGTGTTAAAACTCAATGATGACCTGAATATATATCCTGAGGAATTGCCTGTGAAGGTAAGAGGAATCCAGACTTATGGCAACGATACTGATGAGGCGGTTGCTGGACAGCGAACGGCTGTGAACCTATCTGGTGTCAAGAAGGAAAATGTGCTTAGAGGCTCTGTATTAGCTGCATCAGGTGCGGTTACTGTGACCAATATGCTCGACGTGGAGATGAGCGTTTTTAATAGCAGCGATAGGCAGATACTTAATAACAGCAGAGTTCATCTTTACACTGGTAGTACGGAGGTTTTAGCTAAGGTCATTATCATGGACAGAGATGTTATGGTGAGTGGGGACAAGGCCTTTGTACAGTTAAGACTCGAAGAACCTATAGCAGTTAGAAGAGGAGATAAGTTCATTGTCAGATTTTACTCACCAGTAATTACAGTTGGTGGTGGTAGAGTGCTTGATGCAAATCCAGAGAAACATAAGAGAAACCGTGACGATGTCTTAGCTGACTTCGAGATACTTGCTGCTGGCGATATAGGAGATATCATTCATCTAAAGGCCGGAAAGTGGAAGTATTATAAAGAGTGTGAGCTTGGGCAGGAGCTTGGACTCACGGCTTCTGAAATAAAACAAGCTATTAAATCACTCGCAGGCCAAGGCAGGGTGGTAATACTTGCAGATGGCTCTATCGTAAACGAAGATAAGTTAAAAATACTCGAGGATACTGTTTCAAAGATAATCGAAGAGTATCATAGCCAGAATCCTATGGTAGATGGAATCCCTAAAAGAGAGCTGCTAAGCAGAATTAAGGAATATCGCCATATCGAGGATGATAAGCTAGGGCAGGCGATTATTTCTAAGTTCTTAGATTCGGGGATGCTCGAGGACAAGGAGAAGACGATTTCGGTTGCAGGTTTCAAGGTTGAGTTCTCAGATGAGCAGCTTGCCCTGATGGATGATATTAAGAAAATGTATGATAAAGCTGGCGTCGAAACGATTAAAAATGAAGATATATATGAACTCGCAGGGAACAAAGATATTGCTAGCGCCATTCAAAATGAGCTCGTGTCACGAGGAGAGATCTTTAAACTCGATGCAAGCTACTATATCGATACCAAAGCATGGGATATAGCAACTGCAGCTGTACGTGAACTTGGAACTGAAAAGCCAGAAGGATTCACTCTCGCTGATTATCGAGATAAGCTTGAAATTTCAAGGAAATACGCCTCTATCTTATTATCCGCACTTGACAAGTACGGTATAACAGTGTTTAATGGAGAGTGCCGAAAGGCGATAAAATAGTCACGAAAGGGAGAACTATAATGAAGAAAAAGACACTACTTATTGTGAGCATGCTTGTACTAGTTATGTTTGCGCTAACAGCTTGTGGCAGCAAGTCACCTAAGAGCGTTGTAGAGGATAACCTCAAGCAGATTAAGACTGAGAAGACTTCTTCGAACGTTTCTAAGCTATTCAACGACAAGACTCTAGAGCAGAAGTATGGAAAAGAGTATGACAAGTTCATCAAGAAGGTTCAGGACTTCGATTATGAAGTAAAGGACGAGAAGGTTGATGGAAAGAAAGCAACTGTAAAGGTTGAGATTAAGACATACGACTTCGGTGCAGCTTACAAGACTACTTATGATACCGTAGTAGCTGACGCTAAGAGCGGAAAGATCACTGCAACAACAGATATTAAGGACTATGTTTACAATCTGATGTTCCAAAACCTAAACAGCGTAAAGGATAAGTCTTACAAGAAGACAGTTACTATCAACTGTACAAAGAACGACAAGGGCGAATGGACAACTGATATTAACAGCAACGTTGACTTCCTAGATGCAATGATGGGTGGAATGTTCACAGCAATCAAGTCTGTTCAGGCAGGACAGGCAGCACAGTAGCACCTGTTTATCGGCTATCCGATGGATTAAGCAAATAATAAAGACCGTGGCTGCAAAGCCACGGTCTTGTTTTACATAGAGATTATGTGTTTGGATTTAGCATTAGAAGTACAAGTCCCCGCTGTCATGATATTACTTGGCAGGGGAAGCAGCTTACTTCATGAGCTTACAGATTCTCTCTCCAAATGCTAGCGGATCTTCAACTGGCATACCTTCGAGCACAAGCGCCTGATCATACAGGAGATTTGCATAGTCGTTCACTTTGTCACTATCTCCGGCTTCTACGGCCTTCTTAATAGCATCAAAGAACGGTAGGTCGCCGTTAAGCTCAAGGACTTTATCTGCTTCAACGCCTGATAGCTCTTTGTTACCAGACATTGCTGCTTGAGCTTTGAGGATTTTCTCCATCTCAATAGACACTCCGTCAGATGTTGCGAAACATACAGGGTGATTCTTGAGTCTGGTCGATAGGATTACAGATGATACCTTATCGCCTAGGGCTTCTTTGATTGCACCCAGTGTACTCTTCGCCGCTTCGTTTTTATCCGCTTGAGCTTTTACCTCCTCTTCAGTTTTCTCAAATCCTAAATCCTTGTCGGATATATTCTTGAACTTTTTGCCATCGTATTCTCTCATCGCCATAAATGCGAATTCGTCAATATTATCAGTACAATAAAGAACTTCATAGCCCTTATCTTCAAAGAGGTCCATCTGCGGCATCATCTTAATTTTACTTCTCGACTCACCAGCAGCATAGTATATGTATTTCTGGTCGTCAGCCATCCTTGAGACATAGTCTTTCAGTGTAGTCATGCTTTCGGTGGTGCTACTATAGTATAGAAGCAAGTCCTTAAGCTTATCCTTATCTGCTCCGAAGTTATCATATACTCCGTATTTGAGCTGGATTCCAAAGTTCTCAAAGAACTTTTCATACTTCTCGCTTTCTTTATCTCGCATCTCTCCGAAAGTCTGTAGCAGTTTCTTCTCTAGCCTCTGTGCGATGGCACGAAGCTGTCTATCTTGCTGGAGCATCTCTCTCGAGATATTTAGCGATAAATCAGGAGAATCAACTAGACCGCTGATAAATCCAAAGTAACTTGGTAGAAGATCCTCGCATTTATCCATGATTAGGACGCCACTCGAGTATAGCTGAAGTCCTGGTTTAAAGTCTTTGTTATAGTAATTAAAAGGCACGTCGCTAGGCACAAATAGCAGTGCATCATATGATATTACACCTTCAACATTAGTGTGGATTACTTTTAGCGGATCGCTCCATGCCATGTATGTCTTTTTGTAGAAGTCACTATACTGATCATCTGTTATTTCGCTTTTTTTCATCTTCCATAGAGGCACCATGCTGTTGAGTTTTTCGTCCTCAGTATAAGTCTCGTACTCAGGCTTATAATCCTCAGAATTCATCTCTTCCTCAGAGGCTGGTTTCTGTCGCTGCTTTGTAACGTTCATTACGATTGGGTAACGGATGTAGTCGGAATACTGCTTAATGATGCTTTTAATCCTAAACTCGTCTAGGAACTCGGAGTATTTATCGTCTTCAGTATCATCCCTAAGATATATGATTATGTCAGTTCCAACATCTGTACGCTCTGCCTTGTCGATTGTGAAGCCTTCGGCACCTTCGCTCTCCCACATATATGTCTGGTCGGAGCCATAGGCCTTAGAGATTACTTGAATTTTCTTCGCAACCATAAACGCGCTATAGAAGCCGACACCAAATTGACCAATGATATCTACATCCTTCATCGATTCAGCGTTATCTGCTTTAAATTTAAGAGAACCGCTGTTGGCAATTATTCCGAGGTTATTTTCAAGTTCCTCTTTGCTCATACCGATTCCGTTATCTGAGATTGTAAGAGTTCTCGCGTCTTTATCAACTGCAATTCTGATTTCGTAATCATCTCTAGATTTTCCTGTACAGCCATCTTCGGCTTCCTTATAATAACGCTTATCAATCGCATCGCTCGCATTGCTGACAAGCTCTCTCATAAATATCTCGCGGTTGGTGTAGATAGAGTTGATCATCATATCTAAGAGCCGCTGCGACTCTGCTTTAAATTTCATTTTTTCCATATCAAAACCTTCTTTCATAAGATTATTTATCTCACTGTTAGCACTCTCTAGTGCTGTCTGCTAATAATATACTACTAGTCGTCAGATAATTCAAGAATTTATCAACAAAAATGATATAGTTCTAAACTATAAAATTAGATTGCGCAAAATTAAAAATCACAGAATTTTCATAATCCATAAAGTTCATGAGGTATAATGAACTTAAGATAATAACGGTGTGCTATAGGTTCATCGTAAGAATACATACATAAGGAATCAATTATACGGAGGTACTAGAGATGGGAAAGAAGTATGATGTTGCAATTATTGGCGGAGGACCGGCCGGCCTTACTGCAGGAATTTATGCAGCTAGAGCAGGCAAGTCAACTGCAGTTATCGAGCGTGGACTTATAGGAGGGCAGATTACTTTCACAGATTCTATAGATAATTTTCCTGCTGCGCCAGGAATGAACGGTGCAGAGTATGCAATGAAGATTCAGTCGCAGGCTGAATCGTTCGGCGCAGAAATCATCATGGATGAAATAACTGAAGTTACTGCGCCAGAGACTGAGGGAGGAACGTTCAAGATTAAGGGTAATAGCGACGAGTATGAAGCTACAGCCGTTGTGCTTGCCACTGGACTTGATAATAGAAAGATGGGAATTTCTGGTGAAGATGGTCTAATAAGCCGTGGAATTTCTTTCTGCGCAGTGTGTGACGGTGCGTTCTTCAGGAACAAGGAAGTCGCAGTATATGGCGGGGGAAATACAGCTGTAGAAGATGCGGCATTTCTCGCCAATATCTGTTCGAAGGTCACTATAATTCACAGGAGAGATAGGTTCAGAGCGGAGCAGGCAGTTGTAGATGAGCTGAAAGCACTTGATAATGTTGAGTTTGTAATGACTAGCAATGTTGTAGGCGTGAACGGAGATAAGGCGCTGGAGTCGATCACCGTCAAAAACAACGAGACAGGTGAAACTAGGGATATCGATGTCAGTGCTCTCTTCGTAGCTATCGGCAAGATTCCGAATGGAAAGCCTTTTGCAAATCTTGTAGCTACTGATGAGGCTGGGTATTTCGATATCGGTGAAACCTGTGAAGCAAGTACTCCTGGCGTGTTCGTAGCTGGAGATGGCAGATCAAAGGAATTAAAGCAGTTAACTACTGCAGTGTCCGACGGATCCATTGCTGCAACGAAGGCTTGTCACTACGTTGATAGGATGAACGGACAAGAATACGTTTAGGAATTTCTGAATTTGTAGTACAATAAATGAGCACGATTAACATATAGGTAATTGGATATATAGGAGGAATGAAATGGCAGATAATATGCAGACACCTGAATCCTGCAGCCATGATTGTTCAAGCTGCGGGTCAAGCTGCCCATCAAGAGAAGGCGGTGCGCATGGTGGTCATGAGAAGCTAAATGAGCATAGCAGTGTTAAGAAGGTTATAGCAGTTGTCAGTGGTAAAGGTGGCGTTGGTAAATCGATGGTTACCGCATTATCAGCTGTAACGGCTAATAGAAACGGATGCAAGGTTGGAGTTATGGATGCTGACATCACAGGACCTTCAATTCCAAAGATGTTCGGTATACATGATAAGGCTTACGGCAGTGAGATTGGTATTATTCCAGGTAAGAGTGCATCAGAGATTAAAGTTATGTCGCTCAATTTGCTCACAGAAAACGAAAGTGACCCAGTAGTGTGGAGAGGCCCTGTAATCGCAGGGGCTGTAACACAGTTCTGGACAGATGTAGCATGGGGAGATCTCGATGTGATGTTCATAGATATGCCACCTGGAACAGGCGATGTGCCTCTCACAGTGTTCCAGTCACTTCCAATCGATGGAATCATCGTAGTTACATCACCACAGGAGCTCGTATCTATGATAGTTGAGAAGGCAGTAAAGATGGCGAAGATGATGAATGTTCCTATCTTGGGTCTTGTTGAGAATATGAGCTACTTCGAGTGCCCGGATAACGGCAAGAAGTACGAGATCTTTGGAAAGAGCCATGTAGACGAAATTGCATCAGAGAATGGGCTCAAAGTGCTTGCAAAGCTCCCAATCAATCCTGATTTAGCTACACTGAGCGATCAGGGACGAATCGAGTTTGCTGACACGACAGCTCTCGACGAGTCTATAATGCAGATGCTGCACGATATTGAGAAGTAGTGTCACGCATCTATATTGATACTATATATAGAAAAAAAGCCTCAGAAATCTCGAGAGAGAGGACTGGGGCTCTTTATTTGCCTAGATACTTTGTTTAATATATTGAGATTAGAGATTAATATATTGACACTGTAGTTAATGTGATTATAATAGTGATGTTGGTTTACAAATACTAAACTAATTATTTATTATAATGCATGGCAGTAAATAATATTACAAGCATTTTTATGTGGATATACTGCAAATACAAAGCATTTAGATTGGACGATAGATGGAAATCGGAGAGAAAATTAAAGAGCTTAGAATAGAACGGGGACTCACTCAGGAGGAACTCGCAGATAGAGCAGAACTATCGAAAGGGTTTATTTCACAGGTAGAGAGAGATCTGACCTCTCCATCGATTGCGACACTAGAGGACATCGTTATATCTCTTGGCACAGACCTCACGTCATTCTTCTCAGAGAAGGAGAGACCGCAGGTCGTATTTAACAGAGAGGATTACTTCGTTAAGGAAGATGAACGACATAAGAGTACTATAGAATGGATTGTTCCAAATGCTCAAAAGAACAACATGGAACCCATAAGAGTGACCATAGGTACTGGCGGCACAACGATACCTGATAACCCTCATGAAGGCGAGGAATTCGGATACGTCATCAAAGGTAGTATAGATGTACATATAGGTAGTGATGCATATCATGTGGGAAAGGGCGAGTCGTTCTATATATACCCAGAGCAAGAGCATTATATAAGCTCTGGCAAGGGTGCTGAGATTATATGGGTGAGTTCGCCACCTAGTTTCTAGAACTATAGGATAATGCTTTACGACAGCAAAATTGGAGGAAGATTTTGAACGAGTTAATCAGACTTGACAACATAGGGAAGAGCTACGGTGACCACGAGGTGCTAAGCGATATCTCGCTCTCAATCAGGGAGAACGAATTTGTAACGCTGCTAGGACCATCGGGATGTGGCAAGACCACGACCCTGCGTATCATCGGAGGATTTGAGACTCCTGATATAGGGAAAGTAATTTTTGACGGCAAGGATATAACCAATGTCCCACCGAATCAGCGTAATGTAAATACAGTATTTCAGAACTACGCGTTGTTCCCGCATATGACAGTGCAGGAGAACATCGCTTTTGGACTGCGTGTAAGCGGTAAATCCGAACAGTACATAAAGGATAAAATCGCATACGGACTTAAGCTCGTTAATCTCGACGGTTATGGAAATAGAAGAGTCGACAAGATGTCAGGTGGTCAGCAGCAGAGGGTTGCAATGGCACGTGCGATAGTTAATGAACCTAGAGTTCTGCTACTAGATGAGCCACTTGGGGCTCTTGATCTTAAGCTCAGACAGGAGATGCAGTACGAACTCGTTAGACTCAAGAAAGAGTTAGGCATTACATTTATATTCGTTACTCATGATCAGGAAGAAGCCCTGACGATGTCAGACACTGTCATCGTCATGAACAATGGCTACATTCAGCAGATGGGAACACCTGAAGAGATTTATAATGAGCCTGAAAATGCTTTTGTAGCAGACTTCATCGGAGATAGCAATATCGTCGATGCCAAGATGGTGGATGATAAGCTCGTTGAGATAGACGGGCATGTATTTAAATGTATTGATGGCAGGGAAAATGGATTTAATGTCGGTCAGCCTGTCGATGCGGTAATTAGACCCGAGGATATAGAGATTCGCGAGTATGGAGAAGGCATCATGAACGGCAAGATTATCAGCAAGCTGTTCATCGGAGTTCACTACGAGATGCTCGTGCAGAGTGAGGATGGTAAGGTGGAGTGGCTACTCCAGAATTATGATTCTCATGAAGTTGGTGAGACGATAGGTATGTATGTAAGACCTGAAAACATTCAGATCATGCACAAGCCTACATCAGAGGACGAGGAGGCACAGGAAGTTGATATCTAAAAAAGGATATACAGCACCTTTCGTCATCTGGATAATCGCAGGGACTATAATCCCGATTTTGACAATTGCGTATTACGGAATAACCGATAGAAACGGTGCCTTTACATTTGAAAATATCACGGCGATGTTTAATTCGCAGCACCTAGAGGCGCTCGGCATGTCTCTGCTGCTCTCAGTTGTGAGCACGTTGGTATGTCTTGTGCTGGCTTTTCCTATGGCTTTAATTTTGAGGGAAAGCAGGTTCGGCAAGCAAGGTTTTATGATATTTGTCTTTATACTTCCTATGTGGATGAATTTCCTGCTCAGAACTATGGCATGGCAAGTTCTCCTCGAGAGACAGGGAGTGATCAATTCTGTGCTCGCATCCATAGGACTAAATAGACAGGAGATGATGGGAACACCTGGAGCAGTGGTGCTCGGTATGGTATACGACTTCCTGCCATTTATGGTGCTTCCTATTTATAACGTCGTATCCAAGATCGATAACCGCCTGATTGAGGCAGCATATGACCTTGGAGCAGGCAAATTCTATGTGTTCAGAAGAGTTATCTTCCCGCTAAGTATCCCGGGAATTGCAAGTGGAGTGACTATGGTCTTTATCCCAGCACTCACTACATTCGTAATATCTAACATGCTTGGAGGTGGCAAGGTTAATCTGATTGGAAATATTATCGAACAGGAATTCACTGTGAACTCAAACTGGTATCTAGGCTCTGGACTTTCACTAGTTATGATGGTATTTATCATCGTCAGCATGCTTATAGTCCAGAAGTTTGGCGATGGAGAGGAGGAACATTTATTATGAAGAAATTCTTCGGAAATATGTATTTGATAATAATAATGCTCTTCCTGTATCTGCCGATTCTAACGCTCATATTCCTATCATTCAACGAGAGCCGTTCGATGTCGGTTTTTACGAGATTTTCGCTGAAGTGGTACCAGGAGATGTTTCACAGCAGACTCATACTTGGAGCTATTGTAAATACATTTTCGATAGCTATCTTAGCTTCACTTATTGCAACTGTAATCGGTACTTTGGCAGTGCTCGGAATTGAGTCGCTAAGACCTGGTGCGCAGCAGACTCTCCTAGCAGTGAACAACATACCTATGCTTAACGCTGATATCGTAACTGGTATCTCGCTGATGCTATCGTTCCTGCTATTTGGAGTATCGCTAGGCTATATGACTATACTATTCTCACATGTTACGTTCTGTATACCGTACGTGATACTTTCAGTACGGCCGAGACTTAACAAGAGGACGGATACCCTTTTTGAAGCTGCGATGGACCTAGGGGCTTCACGTCCAGATGCTTTTAGAAAGGTCGTTCTTCCTGAACTCATGCCGGGAATAATGTCTGGTGCGCTTCTTTCGTTTACGATGTCAGTAGATGACTTCGTAGTTACACACTTTACCAGGGGTGCAGGCATCAATACTATATCGACACTCATATATAGCGAGGTAAAGATCGGAATCAGACCATCGCTATATGCGCTATCTACAATAATATTTCTGATAGCTCTAGTAGCATTATTGATCGTCAACGTGAATAGGGATAAGGAGCCAAAAAGGGCATGAAGAAATTGATAATGGGTTCTCTACTACTACTGCTACTTCTTACAATGACAGGATGTAGAAGTGGCGAAAATGGAGAAGTTTATGTATACAGCTATGGAGATTACTACGACCCGGAGGTTGTTGCGGATTTCGAAGCTGATACTGGAATAAGAGTAATTCAGGATACATATGATACTGCAGAGGAGATGTACCCTATAATAAAGAATGGTTCTGCGAACTATGATGTAGTGTGCACGTCCGATTATATGATAAGCAAGATGAAGGGCGAGAATCTGCTGCAGAAATTGGACAAAAAGAATATTAGAAACATTAAAAATCTTGATGAGGACTACATGAGAAAAGCCGAGGAGTATGATCCAGGCAATGAATATTCTGTTCCATATCTGGTTGGAGTATCAGGGATTCTATACAATAAGAAGATGGTGAAGGGTAAGAAGATAGACTCGTGGAACGCACTATGGGACCCTGATTTTAAGAATAACATAGTCATGCAGGATAGTGTGCGCGATGCCTTTGCAATCTCGCTCCTAAGACTTGGCTATTCACCTAACACCACAAATCCTAAAGAAATCGAAGAGGCGAAGAACGCACTTAAGGAGCAGAAGAAGCTAGTATATAAATACGCAAATGATTCGGCTAGAGATCTGCTAGCCGATAAATCAGCTGCAATTGGTGTTGTGTGGAATGGTGAATACAACTACACGCACGATCTCAATAAAGATATTGAGTTTGTAGTTCCGAAGGAAGGATCGGAGTTCTTCATCGACTCTTGGGTTGTGCCTAAGAGTGCCCGCAATAAGCGAAATGCAGAAAGATTCATAAACTACATGTGCAAAGCGAAAGTAGCGAAGCGCAATTTTGACTATTTATATTATACGACTCCGAATACTGCAGCGATCAAAATGATTCCTTCAAAATACGTTTCTAATCCAGCGCTATTTCCTACCAAGGAGACGATTGCTCGCTGTACGCTGCTAAGGAATCTCGACCCTGATACGACTAAGCTATATGGCGATAGCTGGAAGGAAGTAAAGTCAAAATAGGATATACATAAAGCGGAGATAGACTATGAACGATAGACAGATAAAAGCTTTTGTAGAAGCAGCAAGGCTTCTTAATTTCACAAAGGCCGCTGATAAGCTATACGTGCCACAATCCCAAGTCAGTCGTGCGATTAAGGGACTCGAGGATGAGCTAGGGGTGATATTATTTGACAGGGAAAACTCTAGAAGTATTAAGTTATCACTCGCTGGTGAGAAATACTATAGTCTTTTTAAGAGATTCGATGCTGAACTTGCCAAAACTAGAGAATCGCTTAGGGACGAGACACATGAACTAAGACTCGGATATAATATCGGGTGGAATATATCGCATTTTCTTACGGAAGTGATATATAGATGCCGTGAGACATATGATGATTTCTCGGTTAGAATTGAATGCCTTAGCTTTGAGACGCTTATGAACAAGCTTCAGTCAGGACAGCTAGATGCAGTGTTGTCACTAGATGATTATATGCAGGGCACTTCGGAATTGGGAATTGAATATGAAGTCGTGACCGAAGTTAATCGGTCTATAATCTATTCACATAAACTTCTAGATAGGAAGGTGAATAGTCCAAAGGAGTTAAAGGGTGCAAAGATGTTTGTCGCCGAAGATCCAAAGCTGCGTGAAATTATCTCGCTCATAGGATTTAATCTTAGACCGTACAACTTTATACCAGAGATTGAAGTGGTTCCTAATCTTGAGTCGATGTTTGCAAATGTGCAAAATGCAAGAGGTATCATACTGGCAGACGAATGGGTATCTGTTGGAGGTGGAACGGAAATTCACTCGATTGGGATAGGCAGTAAAGCGAATGTCGCTTTGGCTTGGCACGAAAATGCACCGAACAGAGAGGTTAAATTATTTAAAGAAGAACTTAAGCGACACTTCAAAGGCTAGATAGTCGTAGAACATAAATAACAAAAATGTTGAAGAATGATAGGTATCAATGCAAAATGCGCATTGATACCTATTCGATTTTTGTGGGTTCTAATAGGGCTATTTAAGTGATAGTCTATAGTCATCAATTAGTTAAGTATGAGATTTATATATAAAATATAAGGAGGGTAACATGTCTAGAAGAGAACAGATGCTTTTTAAAAACACTGAGTTCGTCGGTTATTCAGATCTGAACAAGAAACCGGGTTTTCAGATGGGAATGCATCGTACGAAGGATGGCAGATATTATCTTTATACCGCTTGTTTCCGCGACAACGGGTTTAATATCATCGATGTTACAGATCCTGCAAATCCAGTTGCAAAGTGGGTTGAGGGAGATTGGGTAGGTGAAGTTCACGACGGACAGAGCCTCGCTAAGCTGCAGGTAGCTGATGGCAAATTGATCACTTGCTATGGTGGTACTATGAGAGTTCTACATGGCACTCACGAGCAACCATATTGGGGTGGATTCAAGATTTACGACATAGAGGCAGATCCTTTAAATCCTAAGCTGCTCGGACAGTTTGAGTGCGAAGATGGTCCTGGAGTTCATCGTAGCTTCTATAATGGTGGAGACTACGCATATATTATGGGTAGTAAACGTAACTTCAGAGGGTATATCCTAAGAATTGTAGACATATCGGATCCAACTAATCCGACAGAAGTAGGAAGCTGGTGGGCAGATGGACAGTATCTCGGTAACAAGAAGGCATCTGACATGCCGGAGGTTGGGACTGAACCATTTATGAAGCTCCCTAATGGACATGCAATAACGGTAAAAGATGATGTCGTATATGCAGCTTTTCCTAATGTAGGATTTTGCATGATCGATGTGCACGACAAGAGTAGACCTAGACTTCTTGGAAACGTCTCTCTAAATCCTCCATTCAGTAACGGTCAGTCGGGAGCAGCTGTGCATACAGCAATGCCTCTTGGGGATAGACCATTTGCCATTGTTACCACAGAAGGCGAGAGAACATGGTACTTCGATAACAATAGAGAAGAAGGAATGTTCCATAAGATTACTAGTCAGCCTATGAACATCATTGGAATGATTGAGACATCTGATAAAGAGAACCCAGCACTCATCTCTGTATTTCCATACCCAGAGGTACCAGAAGCGTATAAGAAGTGTCACGGAGAGAACTTCAACATCATCGATGGTCAGAGGGTGGTATTTGGACCACATAATATGTTCGATGCGTTCGGACAGGACTGCCTCGAGAGCAGAGATGACAGAGTGTATAACTGTCACTTCCAAGCGGGTCTTCGTATTTATGATGTTTCAGATCCGTTCGTACCAAAGGAGATTGCCTACTTCATGCCACCAGATCCAGAAGGTACTTGGTTTGATATCGATGAAGGTACGCTATTCCCTGGACCACATGTTGGACATGCTGAGGACTGCATAGTAGATGATAGAGGGTACATCTACGTGGATACATATCAGGATGGACTCTACATCGTTCGCTGCACAGTATAGATATAGCTTCTATGATATTACCTTTGTAAATATCAATAATATGTCACTAAACTTTGGCGACTTCCCCTTATTAGGAGGTCGCTATTTTTGTTACTTTTCTTTGATAAAGTGTCCAAAATAAAAAGGTATTGATTATTTTTATTTTAAGCCCGATAAATCACTGTAATTATTGAAGTTGTTAATATAGCTAAAATTTTTTAGGTATTTAGAGTATTGTTTGTTACAATAGTCAAGAATGTATCACAAGGATGATACGTTTGAAGGTATGAAGGTATGATTGGAGGTAACAAAATGAAAGTAAATGCAAAATCTATCGATTTAGCGAAGGTGCAGGCTGAGGCTGAAGAGTCATATCGCAAGGGATTCTTCTGCTGTGAGGCAGTTATGGAAGTTATTATGGATAACTTTGAGCTAGATGTTCCACATGAGATTATCAAGATGGCATCTGGTATGGCAATCGGTGTTGGTAAATCTGGATGTATCTGCGGTGCTCTCAACGGTGGGGTGCTGGCAATAAGCATGTTCTTCGGTAGAGATGAGCAAAGGGGGCCTAAGGATCCAGAGGTTGTAAAATGTATGAGCATGACGAATGAGCTTCACGACTGGTTTAGAGAGAATAACACAAAGAAGGCAGCATGTTGCCGTGTTCTTACAAGAGAATTTGATATGAGCCAGGGTGGTCATAAGTCGCAGTGTATCTACTATACAGGAATGTGTGCTGCAAAGGCCGCAGAAATACTCGCTCGTGAACTTGGGATCGAGACTACTGGGGAAATCAAAGTCCTTTCTCATGACGACTATCTCAAGACTAGAACTACGCCACTTGAAGCTTAAAAATTGTTTTTGTAGAGAACGGAGAATGTGATTATGATTAAGAAAGTACCTTTTCCCATATGTGGTGTGATGCTTGGAACAGCTGCCCTCGGAAATCTACTACAGAGTTATTCGGAGACGGTTCGAAATATCTGTGGAATCTTGGCGGCATTTTTACTGGTTTTAATACTGTTAAAGCTCGTAAAATATCCGAGTACAATAAAAGAAGATTTGGATACTCCTGTAATGGCTGGAGTAGCAGCAACTTTTCCAATGGCACTGATGATACTCAGTACCTACGTTAAACCATTTATAGGGCAAGGCGCATACTTTGTCTGGATATTCGCTATAGTATTACATGTCATATTAATCGTGTATTTCACAGCGAAGTTCTTGCTAAAATATGACCAGAAGAAGGTCTTCACGACTTGGTTCATCGTATATGTAGGAATTGCAGTTGCAGGAGTAACTGCACCTGCGTATGGAAAGACTGGATTTGGAGCAGCGACATTTTGGTTCGGCCTGATTACACTGATCCCACTTCTTGTAATAGTTATCAAGAGGTATGCAGTGCATCCGCTGCCAGAACCGGTAAAACCACTTAGTGGGATATTTGCGGCCCCTATGAGCCTTTGCATCGCAGCATATATTCAGTCGGTTCAAGTGAAGAACTTTACGCTGCTTATGGCGATGTTCGTAGTCGCAACAGTACTGTATGTATATTCTCTAGTTGTCTCTCTTGGATTGCTGAAGAAGTTCTATCCTAGCTTTGCGGGTTTCACATTCCCTTTTGTAATCAGCGCGATTGCTACAAAGCAGACTATGGCATGTTCTGCCCTCATGGGGCATCCACTTCCATGGCTAAGCAACATAGTTCTAGCAGAGACAGTAATAGCAACGGCGTTCGTAGCATTTGTGTATGTTAAGTATATGGTGTTTATATTTGCTGGGAATGCAGGTCATGAAGGTAAATAACGTAGATGAATCAATAAGCGGAAATGCCCGCCAGAAGGTAAGGAAATAATCTTCTAAAAGAATCCTTTGAGATGAATATAAATAGACCGCGGCATATGCCGAGGTCTATTTTAGTGTGAACATACACTGATGTGCACTTCACGAAAAAAACATATAGTATTTCATTTTATATGTTGACACATGGGGGCTGTGATAGTAGACTATGTGTAGTGATTAGCACTCCATATTGATGAGTGCTAACAGAAAATTTGAGGACAGGAGGGAGAGCAATGGATATTAGTGAGAGAAAACTTCAGATCCTCCAGGCAATTATTACTGATTATGTTAAAAGTGCGGAACCTGTTGGCTCGCGGTCACTTGCTAAGAAGTATGGACTAGGCGTCAGCCCAGCTACGATTAGAAATGAAATGGCTGATTTAGAAGAGCTTGGTTACCTGACTCATCCTCACACTTCGGCAGGCCGTGTACCTTCTGATAAGGCATACAGACTCTATGTAAATAGTCTGATGAGTAAGCACGATCTTTCGCCAGAGGAAAAAGAGATTATTAACGAGAGAATGCAGGTGAGTGTGGCTGAGTTTAATCAGACACTTCAGCAGGCCGCAGAGCTTCTATCTGATATTACAAAACTTGCATCCTTTGCGATGACACCATCAGCAAGCTGCGACACGTTAAAGTTCATAAGGCTACTCCCAGTAGATGAAGCCACAATCGTGTTAATGATAGTTTCGGATACAGGTAATGTTAACAATACCACGCTTAAAGTGGATGTTCCATATACACCTGAGTCTCTAGAGGTTTTGAGCAAGTCGATGACGTATAACTATAAGGGGACTACGATAGATGAGGCCCTTAAGAAATCGATTATCGCAGATTTCAATTCTGACCTTGAGGCGATGAGTCCGCTAGCAAGCAAGATTATGCCTAACTTTATGAAGACGCTTGAGGATATGCTCAATGTCAATCTATACATGGAAGGCTTGACTAATATATTTAATATTCCTGAGTACAGTAGCATTGATAAGGCAAAGGCTTTTATCGAGCTAGTTAGCAAGAAGGATGAATTTGCGAAGGACATGCTCCAGCGTGATGATGGAATAATCGTGACTATAGGAGATGAAAATAACGATTCTTCGATGAAAGATTGCTCGCTTGTAACAGCGACATATCATGTAGATGGTAAATTGATAGGAAAGATCGGTGTAATTGGACCGACACGTATGAACTACAGCGAGGTTACTTCTATTATGGAGTATCTGACTGAGAACCTCAGTAAATCGTTCTTGCTAAGCGAGGGAAAGGAAATTAAGGATGACTGAAGAGAAAAAGATTAATGGCGATCAAGCTGAAGCTCAGACGAAAGCGACAGAAGAGCTTAAGACTGAAACTTCAGATTCAATAGATAACAATATGGAAAATGAAACAACATCAAAAGAAGATGAGCAGCCTGAATCCTCAGAAAGTTCCGAGGATAATGCTTCGGAGGTCGCTACAGAAGATAATAGCAAGAAAGCGGAAGCTGAAGAGAATGGCGATGCAAAATACCTCAGATTGATGGCAGAGTTTCAGAATTATAAGAAGCGAGTTGCAAAGGAGAAGTCCGATATACATTCTTATGCAAATGAAAAGATTGTAACTGAACTACTCGAGGTACTTGATAATTTCGAGAGAGCGCTCGCGACTGATAATTCCACAGATGTAGAAGGTTATGCGCAGGGCATGAAACTTATCTTTGATCAATTGCTCGGAGTGCTCACGAAGTCTGGACTTGTGGAGATGAAGGCTCTTGGTGAAGAGTTTGATCCTAACATGCATAACGCAGTTATGACAGCAGATAGTGAAGAGTACGACAGCAATAAGGTTTGTAGCGTGCTCCAGAAGGGATATACCCTTAACGGAAAGGTCATTAGACCTTCGATGGTTACTGTCGCAAAGTAGTGCGGTAGCACAAAAGGCGAGTACATAAAATTAGTAAATTAAGATTTCTTATATGAAAGGAAGTAAATAAAATGAGCAAGATTATTGGAATTGATTTAGGAACAACAAATAGCTGTGTAGCCGTTCTAGAGGGCGGAGAACCAGTGGTAATCGCAAATGCAGAGGGTGCAAGGACGACTCCATCTGTAGTTGCATTCACCAAGAACGGTGAGAGACTAGTAGGAGAGACTGCTAAGAGACAGGCTATAACTAACCCAGATAGAACAATCGCTTCTATCAAGAGACACATGGGCGAGAACTACACTGTAGAGATCGATGGCAAGAGCTACACTCCACAAGATATCTCAGCTATGATATTAGGAAAGCTTAAGGCTGATGCTGAAGCTTACCTCGGAGAGAAGGTTTCAGAGGCTGTAATCACAGTTCCTGCATACTTCTCAGATGCACAGAAGCAGGCTACAAAGGATGCTGGTAAGATTGCAGGACTCGATGTAAAGAGAATCATCAATGAGCCAACAGCTGCATCGCTAGCTTACGGACTAGATAAGGCTGACGGATCACAGAAAATTCTCGTATACGACCTAGGTGGTGGTACATTCGATGTATCTGTACTTGAACTAGGAGACGGAGTATTTGAGGTACTAGCTACAAACGGAGATACACATCTCGGTGGAGATGACTTCGATAATGCAGTTCTAAACTTCTTAGCTGACTCCTTCATGGCAGAGCACGGAATAGATCTTAGAAAAGACAACATGGCGCTACAGAGGCTAAAGGAAGCTGCAGAGAAGGCTAAGAAAGAGCTATCAAGTGCTCAGACAACTAAGATTAATCTGCCATTCATCACAGTTTCTGAAGCTGGTCCACTTCACATGGATATGGATCTTACAAGAGCAAGATTTGACCAGCTCACTAGCGATTTAGTAGACAGAAGTATTGAACCTATGAAGAAGGCTATGGCAGATGCTGGAGTAACTAACGCTGACATCTCTAAGGTAATCCTCGTTGGTGGTTCAACTCGTATTCCAGCAGTTCAGGCAGCAGTTCAGAAGGTAACTGGTAAAGAACCATTTAAGGGAATCAACCCTGACGAGTGCGTTGCAGTAGGTGCTTCAATTCAGGCTGGTGTACTTACAGGAGAGGTAAATGACGTGCTTCTGCTCGACGTTACTCCACTATCACTTTCAATTGAGACACTCGGTGGTGTAGCAACTAAGCTAATCGAGAGAAATACTACTATTCCAACTAAGAAGAGTCAGATTTTCTCAACAGCAGCAGACAATCAGACTGCAGTAGATGTTCACGTAATGCAGGGTGAAAGAGAGATGGCTGCTGACAATATCACGCTGGGTAGATTCCAGCTCACAGGTATCGCTCCAGCTCCTCGTGGAATTCCGCAGATTGAGGTTACATTTGACATCGATGCTAACGGTATCGTAAATGTAAGTGCTAAGGACCTAGGAACTGGAAAAGAGCAGCAGATCACGATCACGTCTTCAACTAAGCTTTCTGAGGATGAGATCAACGCTAAGATCAAGGAAGCTGAGCAGTATGCTGAAGAGGATAAGAAGAAGAAGGAAGAAGTCGAGGTTAAGAACCAGGCTGAAGGAATGCTCTTCGAGACCGAGAAGCAGATGAATGAACTCGGTGACAAGGTTACAGCTGATGAGAAGTCTAAGGTTGATGCTGCAAGGGAAGACCTTAAGAAGGCTGTAGAAGCTAACGATGTTGAGGATATCAAAGCTAAGATTGAGGCTCTAACACAGGCATTCTATCCAATTTCATCTAGAATCTATCAGGAAGCTCAGCAGGCTCAGGCAAGAGCTGGTGAGCAGGCACAGGACAGCGCACAGAGTGCAGGTCCAAATGGCAACACTGTAGATGCTGACTATGAAGTGGTAGACGAAGACAAATAAGTCTAAATACAGCAGGTGATTACTGCCGGCACCTAGTGCCGGCAGTTCACTGATTTAATAAATTTATCGTTGGAAGGAAATAATATGGCAGAAAAAAGAGATTATTATGAGGTGCTGGGCATCCAGAAAGGCGCTTCCGAAGACGAAATCAAGAAAGCATATCGCAAGATGGCGATGAAATATCATCCTGATAAGAATCCAGGAGATAAGGAAGCTGAAGAAAAATTCAAGGAAGCCAATGAAGCATACGCTGTATTGTCGGATCCTGATAAAAAGAATAAGTATGACAGATTTGGACACGCAGGAGTAGATCCAAATGTAGGCTTTGGCGGTGGTGGCGCAGGAGCAGGCTTTGGCGGCTTCGGTGGCTTTGAAGATATATTTGATATGTTTGGTGGTGGCTTTGGCGGCTTCGGCGGACGCAGTGCTAGGAGGAATGGTCCTCGCAAGGGTAATGACCTGCAGAAGTCGATTACGATCGAATTTACAGAAGCGATATTTGGCTGCAGAAAAGAGATCAAGCTAACCAAAGAAGTTAAATGTAAAACTTGTAATGGCGAAGGAACAGCCCCTGGAACACATAAGCATACTTGTGAGAAGTGCGGTGGCACTGGCCAGGTATCTAGCGTATCGCAGACTCCTTTTGGCACTTTCCAAAATGTGACAGCTTGTGATGCGTGTGGTGGAACCGGTCAGGTAATAGACAAGCCTTGCCCTGATTGTCGCGGTAAGGGCTCTGTGAGAAAGACTGTTACACTCAAAATTGATATTCCGGCAGGAGTTGATAGCGACAGCATCATTCCAATTCGCGGAGAGGGTGAACCTGGTGTAAATGGAGGTCCTTCCGGTGACCTTTATATCGTCTTAAACGTAAAGCCACATAAGATTTATAAGAGACGTGGTGATGACCTATATCTGACGATGCCTATTTCATATGATCAGGCAGTTCTCGGTGACAAGGTTAAAGTTCCGGGTTTCAATGAAACCTATTCATACACGTTGGCTCCAGGCACTCAGACAGGATCCAACTTCAGGCTGAAGGGCAAAGGAGTTAAGAACCCTAGAACTGGTAGATATGGTGACCTCTATGTAAAGGTAAATATCGAGGTTCCGACCAAGCTCAGCGCTAAGGAGAAAAAGGCGATTAAGAACATGGCCGAGACATTCTCTGAGGATTCATATCCGCGCAAGAAGGAGTTTAGCAAACTCAAGTTTGATAAATAAGAACAAAGAGCGAAGACTTAAAAACTGGTTTTCGCTCTTTTGTTTGTAATAAATTTACTAAAAAAATTGAAAATTACGAACTAAATAATAGAAAAATTATGACAAGATAAGGCATAAAAAACAATGGGGGATGTATGAAGGTAAACGATTTAAATACTCTACTTGATGAACCATGTGTTATTGACAGTATCTTTTCCCTCTGATACAATGAAAATTTAGGAGGTGTTATATGTCTAAACAAAAAATTAATCGCTTTGTCGGATCTATTGGAGCTTTTATT
>ERZ773007.85-NODE-85-length-44286-cov-4.633357_pt1 | contig 44286 bp, 47 predicted proteins | sample MGYA00580665_ERZ773007 | MGnify/ENA primary metagenome ERZ773007 (study PRJEB29015, sample SAMEA2738122) | human oral metagenome | biome: human oral; feature: human-associated habitat; material: saliva | place: China | collected 2167 ... | reverse complement strand
AGAAAACAAAATACGGGCAGCGCCAAAAAGACGGCGCATGGACCCCGTGCAGCGCATCATTCTTCGGCGCTCGCGGCTGCAACCACGTCGGCGAACACCGTAAGCTCACCGCAGACGAAGCGCGCGCACTCAACAGCGTCATCTTCGAGCAAGGCTTCACGCTCCCCACCGACGACCATGACATCCGCATGTACCGGGAAGATATAGTCAACCGAGACTACCCTCTCGCTGACCCCGTGATGCGTGCCTACATTCTCACTATGCGTGAACAGACCGGCAACCCCGACTGGATGCCCGGTTTTCACGCGCACGACCCGAACTGGCTCCTCTACTACACGTCCAGCAACCTCTCCCCCAACGCCAGCCAGGAGCAGGTGAACAGGTTTGTCGCCGATGCCATGAGGCGGGGACTGCATGAGGGCGTCCACGGCGGCTATTTTAGCGAACGCGACCCAAACACGGGCGAGGAAGGCCATTACAACCTACCTAATGCTCCCGGCAGTGCAATCACGCGCACGCCGCCGCCAATCGACGACCCGAACGCGCCCACCGTGTACACGACCATCGTGCAAAACGCGGCAGGTGTGAAATGGTGGGACCAGAAATCACCAGAGTTCATGCGCCGCAAGCAAGAGGACTACGACAGTAAGCAGTGGGTGGAACGTCTTGTGTACGACGCGGAAACACCGTTTGTCACGCTCGGCGTACAAGGTCCAAACCTGGATGAAGCGCGCCACGTCGCTACAGGCGGACAAGAGGGCGTGACCCTCGAACTCAACGACCTCGGGTACGGGCCGTCCTCCTACGCGACCGTCCCCACCATTCCCCAACACCGACTCTGCGAAAGCATTGAGATCAGGCGCGGCAACGTGAACCTGTCCGGCAACTGGGCGGTCACCGTCGGCCGCGAAGGCCGCGTGTACGAGGCCGACCAGACCGGGTTCAACCAGTGCGACGGCGTGGTGCACGTCGCCCGCAACAGCGGCTTCCGCAAACTCGGCGACAACGGGCACGTCATCACCGCTTTGGACTGTGACTTTGACACCATCAGGGGCGGAACCGTGGAGCACGTGGACGGCGGCACCGTGCGCGACTACAACGGCACCGGCATCCACCATGCCACCAACAAAACGAACGTGACCGCCAAAGGCGAAGCCCACATCAACACAGTGGACGGCGGCTCGTGGGTGCGAGTGTTCGACGACCCGAAAACCGGGCAGAAAGGACGATTCACCGCGTCCACTGTGGAAATCGGCACGCAACTGTCCTACAACGGTGAAACAATCATCGTGAAAGAGGACACGCCACTAGAGGGCAGCTTCTACAGTATCGGGGAAATCGTCGCAGACACCGGCATGACCAGCATCACACCACACGAGAGCGCGCCCGGCTACGAGTTCGGACAGATCATCAACGGACGCAGGCCCGCACTCAAAGCAACCGAGACGCACGCGCGCGCCTACAGGGAACGCGACAAGCACTTCCAATGGCAGCAAGCGGCGCTCGGCTTCCACGGGTACGGTGGCGCAGACAAGACAGGCGGCGAAGGCGAGTATGAGCGCGTCCACATGGACAACGACAGCCTCTACAAGGGGTACGCTCGCTCAACAGACAAGTACGCGGGCCGCACCCCCGGACAGCCCCACAAGACACCCGGCGTGAAACCGCCCGAGCACATGCGCAAACCCGGCACCGACAGCGGTGAACTGTTCGCCGTGTGGGAAGGCCGCAAACGATCACTCCCACCCGACTGGGAGAAAAGCAGCCTACGAGCACCCCTAGAAGCAGCATCCACGCCACCACCCCCGCCGCCCAGCAGTGAAGGCAACAGCGCGGGCGCACCTATTCCAGCGCCTCCTGTACCGCCGCCGCCCGCGCCCCCAGCAACAAGCTGACAACACAATACCGGGCACACGGTGAAGCCCCGCAGGCAACAAGCCCGCCCCACACCCCTCGTCAAAGGGTCAAGGCGAGCGCCTGCGGGGCTTACACGCACCCATGCGCCCGATTAGGCGTCCGGGCACTGAAAGGCCGTCAGAAGCGCGTACAGCGAGTCTCACGACCGGGGAGCGGAATAACACTCGCGCACGCTACGCGTCGAGAACACGCGCGCACCTCACGCCACACGCCAGATGCGCCAACGTCCGGCTAGTTCTCAAACCACGTGAACGGCTCACGCTCCACCACACGACCACGAATAAAGTAGTTATACGGCTGCTTACGGCGCTTACTTGGATGCGTCGTCTCACAATGTGCGATCATGCCACGCACCGGCTCCGGCTCCGTCGTCCCCCAAATGCGCGACAACTCCCTGCGCTCATCGTCCGTGAAATCATGGTAACGATAGTACGCGTTAAAATCTTCTTTCATGTCAGTGCCGACAACATGGACAAGCGGATTATGCCAGTCATGCCACTGGCCGTCCCCCTCGTGCTCCTCGTACCTACCAAACACGCTGAGCGCCACATCGCGCGCACGCTCTTGCAGTTCCAAACTCGTCGCAGACGGTTCACGACTCACACGCACATGGCGAGGGTCATCCCGCCCACTCATCCCCGTACTCCCCCAATACGACACGCTCCACGTGTTAAACTGTGGGTTATCATACGTGCCTGGAACCATGATCTTAATTGTCATCTGACTGTTCCTGCCGCCAGACACCCGATACTTGAGTTCGCTGGGCAAGAACCCTTCCGCGACAGCATCTTTGAGCACGTCGCGCATGATCTTGTTTCGCACCTTCGCGTCATTCAGCGCCTCGTCAATGGTGACATCATACTTGGCGGCCGCCCTCTCTGCGCTCGCGCTTGGGTCGAACCGTGTACCCGCCGCCACAGGCGCGAGAGGCTTCCCGCTCTTACCGTACACACTCATGTCCGTAATACCCAGGCTCTCTGGGTTGAGCGCCGTCAACCTGTTATCGTACTCGCCACGTTCGGCGCGCGCCTGAACCGCCTGCGTGAATCCGCCGACCTTCTCCGCGTTGTCCGCCTCCATCATCTGCTCAGCTTGATCGGCGGGCACCGTCACATGCTCGAAATGATGGCACAGGCCGCGTCCACGGTTTTCCGGCTTCGCCCTGCACACCGACAACGGACCTTTCGGACCACCAGTACGCCCCAACACAACATTACCCACAGGAACCAACCCCTACAATCAACAACGAACAAGAAACAAACAATACAAACAGTAAAGAAGCGCAATCAAAACAGCGTCGCCGCGAGCGCACACGCCATTGTCGCTCACACCCTCACCAGAGCGCCCCACGCGCAGGCTGCAAGGTCCACGAGCGCGAGGAGATGTGAACAAGGCCGGGACGCGCCCCACTCCCACACAGGAGAATAGAGACTGTCCCGGCCTTGCCATTATCGAGGAAACGCTGGGTGTTTAGCTGCGCTTGCCCTTACGGCTCACCACCAACGCGGCCAACCCCACTGCGGCGGCTGCCACCAGCGCACCGGCTGCTGCCACCAGGACCATCGCGTTACCGCCGGTCGATGGAAGCGCGGATGCGGAATGTACGCCCACACCCTGAGAACCACCGGCTGAACCCACCTGACGACCGCCGGTACCGGCTTCGCCTGTGGTTTGCTGGGTTGTGCGAAAGTGCTGCTCGTGGCCCTCACCTTTCCCTTGGGTGGCTTCCCCAGGCTTGGTGTCACTGTTCGCGTTGCCGTTTGGCGTGGCCGATGGTGCCGTTGTGTCCGGCTGCTTGTCGGCTGGCTGCGATGGCTCAGGGGCGGGAGCGGGCTTATCCGCGCCATTGTTGCCACTTGGCTTGTCGGCTGACGGTGCCGGGGTCTCCGGCTGCTTGTCGCCCGGCTTGTTTGCGTCGCCCGTTGAAGCGTTGTCGTTCACGCTCGGCTTGTCCGGCTTCTCGGCCGCACCGTTGTCGCCTGTCGTGTTTTCGACGGGGCGCGTTGCTGGCGTACCCTCGCCGGGGTGTCCCGTGTCAATGTCGGTCGCGTTGCCTGCGTTGTTGTCGGCTGGCTTCGTCGGCGCGGGAGCTGGCTCAGCGGTCGGCTCGGGAGACGGTGCCGGTGTTGGCTCGGGAGCTGGGGCAGGGTTAACTGTCGGCTCAGGAGACGGTGCCGGTGCGACGGTCGGCTCGGGAGCCGGGGTCGGCGCAGCGGTTGGCTCTACCGTCGGTTCAGCCGGTGCCGGTGTTGGCTCGGCGGTCGGTGCGACTGTTGGCTCTGGTGCCGGTGTTTCCGTCACCGTAGGCGCGTTCGGGTCTTTCTCCCACACACGCACGTAGTCTACGTACATGGTCGAACCAGCGCCATCTGCACTCTTATAGTCATCCGCGAACTTAGTCGCATCAACAAACGTCTTATCAGACCAGTTATCGTGCTTAGCCAAGTAGCTGCCGCCAACCATCTGGTTGAGTTTGAGGACTAGGTTATTGTCTGGGTCCGCAAAGGGGTTACTCTCTCCCTTGATGTCGCTCATCTTCACGCGATGCGTCATCTGACCATCAAAGTAGAACTCAATGGCATCAGCGGTCTTTAGCAGGCCGTAGGTGTGCCATTCGCTCTGCGACGTGGCAGTGTCGCCGTGCATGGCTCCCTGGTGCTGCTGGGTTTTCTTGGGGTTGCCTGCCCTGGGCGTGTGAATATTGCTCATCAAAAAGCTCGGGTCATAACCCTTGCTCTCAAAGATGTCAATTTCACCGTTAGCGGGCCAGCCACCCTTGGTGCCGGTCCCCCAGAAAGCGGACCAGGACGAACGTGCGGTTGGGAGCTTGACGCGCGCCTCGGCGTAGAAGCCGGTGCCCGGCGCTGCATACAGCACCTTGCCGTCTTTCGTCTTTGTCGTAATCATGCCGGACGTGAACGGCGCATCATAAGTGGTGTCGCCGTTCTTGCATGTGCGCGGAACCTGCGAACCGTCCCACTTGGTTTTCATCGGCGAATACCGGGCAGTCAAGTTCAGGTGCCCATCATGCACGGAGACGTTATCCGGGCTGTCCGTGTACTGCGCCTGTGAGCGCTGAGCGGGGTCAAAGCACCCGTACTGGTAACCCCATTTAGAGGTATCCAGCGAAGTCCCATCGAACTCGTCTTGGAAACTCACCTTGTTGTATCCTTGCGCGCGTACCGTTTCCGGCGTAGGCTGCACGCCCGCATCAGCCGCCCACGCGGGGGATGCGCCACCCGCGCCAACAATACCGCCCGCGATTGTCGCCGTCGCCGTAAACGCAAACAGCGCGCGAGCAAACCCGTTACGACGCACACCCTTACGGGGCGCACTCTTACTATCTGCTACCATATATGGTTGCCATCCTTTACCTAGAGGTCAAGTTACTCCGCAAAAATAGCAAGAAATATCACACCCGTCAAAACGGCAGAAAACCCCGCAAAACCGCCAAAAACAAACACCGATTAACAGGGGACAAAAACACGGCGAAGCCACTAATAAAAACGGTTATACGATAACTACGGTGGCGCAGAAACGCAACCAACCGACAAACCCACCATCGCGCACCACACGGCGGCAACAGGACAGCCACCGCGCGCCCACACGCGAAACGCCGCTCGTCAACACACGCGCGCCACACCATGCAGACGCGCCCACCAAACACGCAACAGTCGCCACAGGAACGCTGCGCCCACCGCGTAACCAGCACGCAACAGGCACCAACATGGGCGCGCAAACGCGCAAAAGTGAAAGCGCCGCCCCACCCCCCACAAAAGAGAGGGCAGGGCGACGCTCACACGCACACGCCAACCAGGTCAGTGAGCGCACCTAGCGATCACGACGCGCGCAGAATCTCCTCCACGCGCTCGCGCTCATCATCCGTCAAAGAAATGTCGCCCAGCGGCCAACGACCAGCCGCCCGGTTCTGCGCACGCAGACCATCCAGATACATGGCCAGCGACTCGCCCCAACCAAGATCGCTCCACGGGCACGCCTCGAACCCCTGATTCGGGTCCGCAACACTGATACCGCCCACCGTCTCATAAGACACAGACATATTCTCAGCGGGTACCACGCGCAGAGGATGCTGCAAACGCACCATATCCTCATCGTAGCAAGCCACGCGGATACCCACATTGCGGGCGAACGACGTGAACTCGCCGTCAACCATCTTACACGCGGCATCAAGCGCGGGAACCCCCGTCACCTTCGCGGCGGCAGCACGCATAGCCGTGCTGTTCCACAGCGCAATAAGCTCATACAGGTCCACGGACGTGCCGTCAGAAAATTCAACGACGCCATAGTCTGCGTAAGTTCCGTTCAGCGATCCTCCACCCATCAACATGGGGACCAGGACGCGCACCTTATCGCCAGGCAGCATGTTCGCCTGATTGTTCTTACCGCCGTCGGCGTACATAAACGAAAACGAACCCATAACAAGCCTCCAATGTTCACCCACCGCGCACTAAACCGTCGCGGCGTAACAATCTTTCCAACAAGTCAATCATACCACGTCGCGCGGGTACCACGCAACACAAACGCGCAACTACGCCGCACGCGCGCCACCGACAAAATAAAGTGGGGCGAGACACCCCCAAGAAAACCTTGGGAAGCATCTCGCCCCACCACTAGCGCACCGTTTCATCCACAATGGCGTGCGCGCATCGCCATGTCACTTACCGCGACGACGCGCAGCAGCCACACCAGCAGCGCCACCACCAGCAAGCAGAGCCACGCCACCCGCAAGGGCCAGGGCGCTCGCACCAGTCACCGGCAAAGCAGCAGGCTTGCTCTCCTGCGGGGCAGGAGGAGTAGCCGGAGGAGTCACCGGAGCGGGAGGGGTAGCAGGAGGAGTCGTCGGCGGGGTCTGAGGCTTCGGCTCAGGCTTCGTCACCGCCTTGGACGGGTCACCCTTCACCCTCTTGCCGGACGGGTCGTTACCCTCCGGGTGAGCGGTGTTCTCCACCATATCAGCCTCAGCGTCCTTGTCGGACGCGACAGACGTTGCCGAGCAGTCCATACTCTCATCCACGGCGAGCGTGGTCTTGGGGCAGGACAGGTTCTCGACCTTACCAGTACCCGTGTACTCGTCCTCCACCACGGTCACGTCGGTGAGGTCAACCTTACCGTCGTTCGTGACCTTGAACTTCCAGTGGAGCGTGTCGCCAGCCTTGTAGGTCGGCTCATCAACGGTCTTAACGATGCTGATGTGCGGGTCGCCCTTCTCCTCGTTGGGCTTCGGCTTCGGCTTCGGCGTGGTGACCGCCTTAGACGGGTCACCCTTCACCCTCTTGCCGCCGGGGTCATTGCCCTCGGGGTGAGCGGTGTTTTCCACCTTGTCGGCGTCAACGTCCTTCGCTGACGCGACAGAGGTAGCCGAGCACATCATGGACTCGCCGATAGCGAGCGTCGTGCTCGGGCACGACACGTCCGTCAGCGGGTTAGTGCCCGTGTACTCGTCCTCCACGACCTTCACGTCATTCAAGATGGTTTCACCATCGTTCGTGACCTTGAAGTCCCAGTGGAGCGTGTCACCCTCAGCGTATTCCGGCTCACGAACCGTCTTAACAATGCTGATGTGCGGGTTAGGCTGCTTGATCTCAAACTCGCCCTCCCACTCGCGCTTCTCACCACTGTTCGCCCACGTGTCGATAATGCGACCGTCACCGTATGTGGTGGAGTTACCGCCGTTAAAGTCACGCGAGTCCAAACCAAGACCCTCAACACGCGAGTCGGTCACGCCCAGCCAGCCGTGAACGCCGGTCGCCGTATTCGAGTCCACGCCCTCCAACGCGCTGACCGCGCTCAGCGGGCGAGCGTCAAACGTGGGGCGCTTCAAGTTCGAGTCGTCCCAGTACACGGTTGTGTCACCGGCTGTCGAGCCGTTCATCTGCGTGATCGTGAACCCGCCGAAACGCTCCACGTCATCGAGCATGATGTGGACCTGCGACTGGCTCTTCGCGGTGAGCTTCCACTTCACCTTCTCGACGCTATACCCGGCTTCAACGCGGACCTTCGCAGTGTCAGAGCCGGTGAACTCCTGAGTCTTACCTGCGGCCTCGAACACGTAGGTGACCTCGGGGTCAAGGTTCGTGATCGTCGCATACCCGTTACCGGACGTGGGCGTGTCGCCCTCCCACGTAACCTTCGCGTCCGCAATGGTTTTCACCTTCGGGACGATACTCTCAGGCAAGTCCTTCGATGGCTCCTCGAAGAACATGTTGTACACGGTCGTAGACGGAGCCTCATTGTAGTTCTCAGCCTGTAGCCAGTTACGGGCAGTCAAGTCACCGGACTTTGGCGCATACGCGTCGTAGCCGGACGACTTATCCACATACCACGTGTCATACGACTGGTTGGTCGGCGTGTACACGGTCTTACCATCAACCGTGGACACCTTGTTGATGCCACTGGACGTGGCAGAAATAACGGACTCTAGGCCGTTAATGCCCTTGATGTCCACCTTGTAAATGTAGCCGGACGACGACACCGGGTACAGGGTGAGCGAACCGGCGTTACCACCAAGCACGCGCTCACTGAACGTACCATCATAGCGCTGCGACATGTGCAGGCGCTTCACCCACAAGCGACCCTCGTGGCGAGTGTTACCAGAGTACACGCCCATGACCCACTTCTGGTCGCCCTTATCGGCGGTATTGAAAATGTAGCCGGACACGTCCGTGGTCGGCTCATATGCGATCTTCCACACGCCGTCAGCGGTAGCCGCCGGGTAGTAGCCGTCAGCACCCGGCTGGACAGTCTTACCGTCCTGGTCGGTCACGCCACGCACACCACTGTTCAAGTTGTAGTCAATCCACAACTGCTCCCCAGCCTTCACGTAGGCGTAAAACTCGTTCGACGCGGCAACCGGAATCTCATCCGGCTTCTTCTCCGCATACGCCGAACCAATCTCGCCGACATGGTTACCGGGCTGGACCGCGTTCACGCCAGCCGCAGCGAGCGGCGCACCCACGGCGAAAGCCGCCAACGCCGCGCCAGCCACGCGACCGGCACGCATCTTACTCATATTCTTCATCTTTGCCAAAAGGCACACCTCTCATCTCACACCGCCACACAATCCGCGACGGTAACGACAAATATCCACCGACCCGCACCCACCCAAACACTCACGCAACAAACGCGACCGCATGGGACACGTGCGAACCGAAACCAAATAGAACAACCGTTCGGTTAGTTCACGATAAACCAATATCGTCTAACAAGCAAAACCTCGCAAAACGCGCGGAAACCGTCACATCTTCTCATCATCCAGCGGGTCAGCGCCACTGTTCACAGCACGCGCCAACCCTGCAAGCGCACGCGCCACCTCATGACGGCCACGCCTCACCGCAGCTCGTGCCTCCACGCCATCCCACGAACCACTCGGAACAGGCTCACGAGTCGGCTCCACCCGGCGACGCGACCCCGCACGCTCCCACCGAATGTTACGACGCACACGACCAGTCTCACGATCCTGCAACGTCCGCCAATCCAACCCAGACGCGAAATCAGGGTCAGACAACGCATCATACGCCGCACGCAGCTCACCGCCACGCTCACGCGCCGCGCGAACAACACTGTCACCTAGTAGGCGAGCAGCCTCACCCACCGACAACACCTCACCGTCACCGGCACCAGCACCAGCGGGCGCGCCATCCGTCAACGGGCAACCACCACACGCAGACATATCACCACACGTAGCACCGTCATCCACCGGGCAACCACCATCGCCTACCAGGCACCCGCCATCGTAGCCGCACGCAGACGAACCAAAACCACACGCGCCAAGCCCACAGTCAGCGTCAAGGCCGCAAGCCGAAACGCCCTCTGCCGCCTCGTTTTCGCTTCCCTCACGCTCACCTTCGGCAGCGGACACGTCCTTCACGCCCACAACCTCAAACACCGGGAGCGAAAACACGCGCTCAAACCCGACAACACTACCGCGAGCACGAGCCAACTCGAAACCAACAAGCCCCTCACGCTCACCCTTCGTCGTATCCCACAAGTTACCCGAACGATCACGCCACCTGTAACCAACCAAAGTACGCGGAGACACAAGACGCACCTCCACGTCAAAACCCGCAGCCTCTAGGCGCGCAACCTCACTGTCACGTTCCACCTCACCAACCGCAGACACCACCTCACGCACACGCCCGCCACCAAGCGCAGCCAACACCTCAACCGCACTCACACGACGACCATACGTGCGCTCGCGAGGAACAAACTCACCGCTATCACGCATCTTCAACGTCCACTTGCGATCCTTGTATGTGCGAGACACAACAGCCCCCTCAACTCGTGCGACACCACGCAGCCCGCGCGCACACGCGCCCAGACACCACCACGGTGACGCGAACAACATTCACGCCACCGCAATATCGGCACACACCTAAAACCTCCAATTACTTCTAATTTTCTCCAAATTTTAAGCAACTAGAAGAAAGAACACAAAAACGGCGGGCACGCCAGCCAACAACAAGCCAGACGCGCCCGCCAACGCCCCGCACCACAATTCACCACGCAACGAAACCCCTCTCTCGGGAGCGCGGGAACAATCCCAACACCACCCGCGAGAGGGGGAGAAAAACCGCAAGCTATGCGGCTCACAGATCAGGCGTAAACAATCTGCGCGCACTCAGTCTCATCGTCGGGCAGCACAAGAGCGTATGCCTCGAAACCGGCGGCCTTATTCAGGCCGTCCACGAACCGGGTCAGCAGTTCGCGCAGACTATCCATCGTGAACGACTCCGACAGATCGTAGGCGACATACTGAACGCCGTCATTACGACCGCCCGCCGTGCCAAACTCATTCCACACGCGCTTACTCTTCATCTTACCGCCCTCGGTGACCTTCACCGTGCGATAGAACTGCGCCTCGCCGCCACCGTTGTGCGAGTTCTTCAACACCACGTAAGCGTCAACGTCCGCCCAGTCCTTCTCGGCGACGCCCTTATCCAGGTACGCTTCCTTGTTGAAGTTGGCGGGCGACGCGCAGCACGAGCACGACCCACGGAAAGTCATGGCAAAGATGGGGAGCTTGTACTCCTCCTGAAGCGCCTTCGCAATGCGCAGCGCGTCCTTCCAAGACGGGTAGTTCTTCGTGCTCATGATCGTGCTCCTTCGTGTGGTGAAAAATTGAGGGTTTTGTAGCCGCCAGGTGTTCTCACCTCCCGGCTACATGACTACTCTACCACGCGGGCGACGCGCGACGCAACCCAAACACGCACGCAAGTAACCCGCACCACACGCGATTAGTGTAGGCAGAGCGGCAACAAGCAACGACAGCCTCCCTCTCGCACCACCAGCGCGAGCAACATCATCACCGCTAGGACAACACGCGCCGCGCATGGTCGCACAAATCGAAACGCCGTGACAATGCGCGCCGAGCGGCAGAATCACCGTGAACAGCCAACGCGACTTGCACGCGCTCACTCAACGAGCGATGCCCCGCCAACACAACCTGAGCACGCCCATCACCATGCACCACGAGCGCCATTTGAGCATCCTCACACAAATCATCACGCCCCGCCAACACCACGTGAACGCGCTCACCACCGAAAACCGCCAGCGAGCACTGGAACGTCCCACTCAACTGGGGACTGGACGCAAGCTCCACCATCTCATCCTCGCTCATAAGCACAATCGGCTTGTTACCAGGCGCTACTACGTCGCCACGCGAATCATCCCACCCCCAACCACGAGAAGCATCGCGACGGCGGGAACTGTTCGGAAATTCCGAATAGTTCGACCAGAAATAATCGCGCACGCCGCGCTCCGCACGCTCACGAACAGCACTCAACCGCTCCTGCACATCACGCTCCACGCGCTCACGAGTAGCGCGCTCCACCTTCCTCTGATACAAAGCCGCCTCGTCACCGTTATGGTCGCGCACAGCTCGCACATAGGCTTGCGACAGTTCCGCGCGTTCTGACACGCGCCCGTCCGCATCCTGCGACAGCGCAGCCAACACGTCAGCGGGCACGAACACGTTATCGGCGAGCGCGCGACGCACGCTCCACACTCTATCCTCCGCCAACACTCTGGCAGCGGCCTCCGGCGTGTTGGTCCACGATGCGAGCCACGTGCGGGTTTCCTCCCCGCACTCGCGGGCGGCAGCCTCGCACAGAGCGTCCACGCCTTCGCCGCCGCGCGTCACGAAATGAGTAAGCTCATACGTGCGCATGTCGCCCGCCTTGTCAATCATCCACCCAGCTTGCACGCACTCGTTCTTCGACAGCAGTTCACGCGTGCGAGACCCCGGCAACGCACCCTCCCACAGCTTGCGCGCCACCTCACGCGACAAGTCCGCGCGGGCGGCGACAGCCTCCCGCACCTCATCATCACCATCAGCCGCCAGCTTGTCCACCACGTCAGCGGGCAAATCAGCCAGCTTCGCGGCGATAGCGCGCACAGACGGCCACGGGTTACGAGCCAAACCAGCAGCAACCGCCACATCCACGCTTCCGCGCCGAGCGACACGTCGCGCCCCATCCGCGTCCACCCGCTCACACGCAGCAGCCAACACCTTCGGGGTCAAGTCAGCGCGCGACAGAACAAGCGACACATCATCCAACGCGTTCACCACAGCAAGCAGCGCACTCTCACTGAGCGGCGCATCCCTGAGCGCAACACTACGGGCAACGCTCTGGCTTCGCGAGACCAGCAGCGTCAACTCACTATCCGACACGTCCGCGCGCGACGCAAACGCCGCCAACACCTTACCCCGATCATCACCCATCAGACGGTCACGCACAGACGGACGCAAACCCGCACTGTCACGGGCGACCTTCACGGCGGCGCTCTCCCACTCGTCCATAGCCGCCAACAACACGCGATCAGGCATCGTCTCCTCGCGCAACACGGCGGCAATAGCAGCATCCTCGCTCACCCGAACGGCAGCCAGCACCGCGCCACTGAGCGCATAATCGTCAGCATGTTTCACGCACCACATGGCAACTGCGCCGCCGTGGCGCTTCACAAGCTCCTCTAGCGTGCCAGCAGAAACCGGGTCACCCGCATCCAAACGCGCTTGCAAGGCGCGCGCAACCATCTTGTCGCCGCGCTCAAACTCGCGAGCAGTCTCACGCTCCCACGGGCGCATACGCTCATAATCCTCCGGGCTACGACGCAGGTCAATACCCATCACGCCAATTTGCCAATCAGTGAGCAAACGATTCTCCACCAGCACCTTCGTCACACCAAGACGACGCCACCGGATAATCTCAGCCAACGCCTCGTCGCCCACACGATCAGCGTGTGCGCGCAAAAGAGCCACCACAACACCCTCGTTGTCGTCGCCCGCCAGAACGTCCACAAAAACGCCGGGGAGGTTACGCCGCCCGGCGGCGACGCGCCTGAGCGACGGATCAGAAGCAAACACGTAAAAAGCCGTCTCCACGTGAGAGCGATTAAGCTCCGAGCCGATACGCAGAACGCGGTCAACAGCGCACACGTCATCCACGCGCACGCCACCCCACACACGACGAAGCTCGTCCACAACCGTGACGCTCATACGCTCCATGTCCTTTCGTTTACTTCCGTCCCGCCACATCGGCGGACAACCATAACCATTATACCACACACAGGCAGGACACGGTGCGCACCGACATGAGCACACCAATACCGCTCATATGATACAATGAGAGCAGAAAAGAAACGCAAGATACGCGAACCGCGCAAGCGAGGGAGAGAGAACAGCCGTGAAGATCACAGTCACAAAGGCGCGCAAAATCAAAGAGTGGTACGAGGTTTTCGGCGGCGAGGAAGAGTGCTCAGCCGTCCTCCACCACGTCACCTACAAGCGCCACAAACTAACCTTCCGCGTCACAATGGGCGACGGCCGCACCTACGAGACAAAGACGTCGTCAACGGGTGCGACGACTACTACGAAAGCCTGTGGCTGGGCGACCCGATCAACGACATTCCCCAGTTCACGCGCGACATCGAAGCCGCCACGTTCCCTGACCTGGTGTTCATTGACGAGTACGACGAGTACGAGACGGCCGAGAAAGCCAACAGTGAGCGCAGCGTCGCAGTATGGCTCATGTATCCCAGCGACCGCGCCAAGGCGGAACAGGCGGCAATCGACACTCTCATCGCCGACATCGTTGACGAATACTCCGCATACTACTTCGAGAACGAAGATCGTGGAATCGCCCCCTACATTCAGAAAATGATCGACGGCTACGCGCCGCTCATCTAACGGGTGCGAACAGAAGCAACACCCCGCCACCGGAGCCTTCGCGTGCAAGCCGGTGGCGGGGCGAATTACTTAACCGAAACCTAACCAACCCACAAAAGTAACCTACTTCACAAAACAACGTTTCCAGCTTGCACGCGCGCGTCTACACGTGTAGACTACATGTTGTCGGCGGGACAAAAACCGCCACTGAAAACCAAACCACCCGCCCGGTGTTGAAAGAAACATCCACCGAGCAACACCACAGAAAGAGAGACCAACCATGTCGAACACCACCTCTATCAAGGGCTTCATGAACTTCCCCACCAAGATGGCCGACGGCACCGTCATCGGTAACGAGGACGGCGGCCCCGCGTTCCTCCAGGGAGAGACCATCGCCGAGGTTACGCCCGCCACCGGCGCACTCAACGGCGTCAAGACCATTTTCAAGCACACCACCGCCCACCCGACGCGCGACATTGAGGTCGGCGAGGGCGAGCGCGCCCTGGTTCCCCTCGTTACCGCGTGGGCGCTCACCGATATGCGAGACAAGGTTCTCGTCCCCGGACCCATTGACCACCGCGAAGGACCGGCAATCGTTTACAAGGGACTTGCCCGATTCAAGGGCGGCAAGGATATGGCGTTCGGCGGTGACATCGCCCCCATCACGTTCGACCCGGATGACGTGGCGGAGATCGTTAACCTCACTCCCCACCCGGTTGTGTTCAAGCGCGAGGAAATGGACGACCTTACCATTGAGTCGTCCGGCTCGGTACGCGCCGAGGAGGAGTTCTCCGAGGAGCCGACCGAGACCGTTGACGGCATCCCCGTCTACGACCTGTCCTACACGGGCAAGATCATCGGCCTGCCCGACCCGGTTCCTGGCCGCGTCTACATCATCTCAATGATCGCCGCGCAGGCCATGCTTGCGCTCGGCATCGAACGCGGCGACGTTGTTTCCCCCAACTACGTTCCCGCCCTCGGCGGCGCACCGTCCGTCACCCTCCACCTCTGAGAGAAAAGAAACACAGCAAGTCCCCGGCAAGCGCAAGCTGCCGGGGACTTGCCCACATAAAACGTGTATCTCGTGCCAGGTGCGCGGGAACTATGGTATGCTGACACCAGCAAGTAGGCCCCATATAGCAAGCGAGGAGACCGCAAATGAACATCAACACCCCCATCAGCGAGAATACGGCGGACGCGCTGTACGACGCGGCCACCGCACAGTACGCGTACCAAACTTTAGAGCGGCTACGCCGCGAATACGACCTCGCGTCACCCAGCGAACAAGAGAACATTGACTGCCTCATCGAACGTGGCGCACAGATCGTATTCAATAGTGACCTTCCCGAAGCATACGTGACCGTTGACCAGTGGACCCAGATCAATCCACACAAGTGGGGTATTGACGACTGGGCTGACGCCATCCGGGAAATCTTCATCGAGGACGACCACGTTTCCACGAGGGGTTTCGCGGGAGCCTGCCACTTCAACGGACCAATCGCCTACCAGACGTTCTACCCGCTCAACCCCACGGACGAGCAACTAGCAGAGGCGCGCGAAAAGGCAGAGAGGTACACGAAGAAAGCCGCCGCGCTCCTCGCCAGCGGTAACCGTAGCGTACCGACGTACGCGGAAACACCCGACATGCACATCCTGTTCGGCGGCGTGAATAAATCAGCGGCGGCAAACATGACGCGACTCGCAGCCGTTATCGAAGCCACGAGCAAGGACCAAGAGATTGTCACCGTAGACATCGAACAAGACCTCAACAACCTACGCGCTACCTACAAGAGCGACGGCACCACAGGCGGCGAGTAACACCATGAACAGCGAGGAACAGGATGCACTGCAACAGCGGGCACTACAGGTCAGTAACGCCGTCATCGAGCACGTGATCGCGCTACACGACATCCGCTACGGATACGAACTCACCATGCCCGTGCCGCGAGACGACGGCGGCGACCCCATACTCATCCACAGTCCCACCAGCCTTGCCGACCTCCCAGAGGGGACAAGCATTTACCTGATAGATGGCGAATACCAGGTATCGTATGATGGGATGGTTTGGCCGCCGAGAGCAGTGGACGACATTGCGCCTCCAAGCAGCACGATGACGTTTGACGCGTTTTGGGACGAAATGGTCACGCTTTACGCAAACCACATCGACAACGAGGACATTATGCCGCGTATCACGTACATGCCCACCGCAAACATGTGATACAATTGCACAAGGAAACAAACAGCGCAACAAGCTACGAGAGAGCCGAGGTCAGCAGGGAAATGGACGCAATGAACTGGAACATCACAGACATCGTCTACAACGCGGCCGCAGCCAGGCACGCGTTCACTCTCCTCGTCAACCTGCGACGCGCCTACAAGAACGCGCCCGAAAACGAACGCGCAATCCTCACGCAGCTACACGATGGCGGCGCATACATCAAATACTACACGGACGGCTACGAGAGCCTGCACCCGTTCATCACTCTTGCCGACGCGCCCAGCCGCTCCGTCAACCACGAGAGCGTGAGCAACTGGTTCAACGAGGTCACCTACGTTCTCCTCGGTGAAAGCCGTGACAGCGACGGGGAAACCGTACACGTGAACAAGCCGGAGATCATGAGCGCCCTCGCCTTCATGAACTTTAACGAGGTCAAGCTCGACTACCGCCTGTCGATCCTCCCCGATAACTGGACGGTCGGACTTTTCCGACGCTACGCGGAATCGTACACGAAGCGCGCGGCACGGCTCCTCACCAACAACTGACAGGATAAGGAAAACGTAAATGGACACTAATCAGCGTATCCGCGAACTCGCAACCATGTTCCAACTCGAAAAGCAGTCGGATGGCACATGGGTTTTCGACCTGCCACGCATCCGCGCTAACGGGAGGCTCCCCTACGACCCAACCGACTTGGGCGTGTACCAGACAGACAGTGAGGGGCGTGTTACCTATCGGGAGACCATCGAACACCTGGTGCTGCCCGCCGACAAGCGCGGCGCAGTTATCGCACTGTGCGAATGGTACGCCAAGTACGCCGTTGACAGTAACTACGAGCTGTACTGCGACGACAACGACATGCGCGTCGGCACCAAGGCGAGCATGGTCGAATGGCTGCATGATATGTGGACCGAGTTCGCGTAAGGGCGACACGCGCCACCCAACACGGAGCGCAAGCGCCAAACCGCACAAACATAAGGGAAAGCCCCGGAACATGCTCGCTTGTGTTCCGGGGCTTTGCCATGCCCACACTGGCGCTCCCCGCACCGACAGCGAGCGCCAGCGCGAGCCGCGCGCTCAACTACCCGCGCAACCCACCGCCTAGCAGCTCATCCACGCGTGCGGGCACCAGGTCACGCGCGTCAACCTCCACAGACGCAGACGCGTTCACCATACCGCCGCCCTCACCGGGAACAAACAAGCTCGTGCGCGCACCATCCACAGCATCATCCAAACCAACGCCGTCAGCCGGGGTCCACAGGCGCATGTCACGCACCATGCCGTCCTTAGCGACAAACGACGTGACCGCACTCGGCGCGCTCTCACCCGTCGCGTTCGTGAACCAGGAGGAACCCGCGTCAATGGACGACACGCCCACCACCCACGTCTTATCTCCCACCAGGTACATTTCCGGCGTGTGATAATGCCCGTGAACGAAAATGTTTGCCAAGTGCGCGTAGGCGATACGCCCGGCCTGCATGTCTTTCACGTGGCGACGCATCTTCGCCTGAGCCGCACCGCCACCCACGTGACCATGCTCAAAGAACAAGACGCTCTTATCGTCCGCGCTGGGCTTGACCGTACAGGCCGCGTCGTAGTCGGACGGGCACACGAACGACATGTTACCGTACACGTCTGGCCGCATTTCAGCCATGCGCCTAATCTGACGCTGCACGTGAATACCGTAATCGTCCGACAGGACGCTAGACGCACGATTCTTATTGCCGACACCCGTGCGCACCTCGCAGTGGTTGGAGGGGACGGCAACGTAAATGAGACGGTCGCACTTGGAATGGAGGACACGCAGCCCCTCCCAGATGAGACTGATCGCGGCCTCTAGCTGGTCAGTGAGGTTCAGGTCGTTGGACTGTCGCTGCGACCCCACATTCATAAAGTTTTCAATAATGTCACCCAGGTCAGCGGCAACAATCGTCTCATAGCGAGGCAACTCAGCTTCCATTTGCGCGTACACGCTACGAACCCTCTTATACAGGTTCACCGTGCCACCGTGAACGTCCGTCTTTCCGGTCTGGAAGTCCGCGAGCGCCACAACCAGCGTCCCATCCGCGTAAGCGCCGCCCACGCCCGCCGTGTCTGCACCGTTTCCGGCTCGCACCCGTTTCACGTAGTCGGCGGCGTACTTGTCCATGTCAGAGCGCAAAGAATCGAACGCAACACGCTCACCCTGTTCCAGGGCCGCTTGGGACGGGTCAATGTTGATTTTCAGCCACGAACCATCCATCTCAGGGATACGCAGCGACGCACGGTAGGGCGTCACCGCTTCCGGCGACACACCCAACTTGGATGCGGCCAGCTCGGTAGCAGCGTCGTGCGCCTCTTTCAGCGCGCGCCTAGCCCTGTCAGCCAACACCTCAGCGCTCGCAGCGGACGCGCCGACAGCTGTGCCCGTGTTCTCGCCGCCATGCTCACCCGCAAGACCAAGGTCCACGCCCGCGCCCTCACTGGCGGCCTCACCACGCGCGGCCACAGCGACACCCGGCGGCACCACCCCATCGCCCGCCTCGCCTGTAAACCAGGACGAACCCGCATCAACATGCGGCTCACCAACTACCCACGCGGCAGACGCAGCACCAGGAGCCGACGGGTGAGAAGCAACAGCGGCGGAACCGACAGGCGCAGCAGCCGGAACAGCAGACGTAGAGACGTGGGCGGCAGGCGCGCCATCAACACCAGCGGTACGCTCCCACGCGTCAGCAACAACATGCCCCGGCACGCGCGCAGCAGCCTCAAAAAACTCCGGGTACCTGCGAGCCACAGCCTTACGACGGTCACGAACCGACCGCTCACTCACACCAAACGCGCGCCCCAACACCGTGTTCGCCATATGCGCCGCGCCACTATCACGAAGCAACGTATCCACAAGAACCGCCGCCTCATAATCGCTACCACCCGTCACATCACCAGCGGGAGCCTGCACGCGCTCACGCACCGACCTCTCACTCACACCAAACGCGCCAAGGAACGCCCACACGCGCCCCATCGACCAGGAGCCGCCCACGTTATCGCCCGTCATCAATACAAGTCCTTCCCGCACCCACATGCACCCCACAAGCAGCCACCAACACGGCGGCAACGTCAAACACAGGGGCGCACGTAAGCGCGTCACAAATTACACTCGAAATCAATATAAGCAGCAAGCCGCACAAACGTCAAAACCTCACCAAAACACGCGAACAGAACGCCCTATGCCCAAAAGAAACGCAAGCAGAGAAAATCGCCACAAACAGCGCGCACATGGCACCCCCAGCGCAGCCGCGCTATTACCGTAACATGAACAGTCTTAGCATTTTCCTATATATCATCAGCGTTATCATGTGGTGGGCGGGCTTCAACTACGCCGCAGCCCACGCGAGCACGGCGCGCAGGCGCAAACTCTTTTCCACAGCAGCGGCCCTCGCTCTCGCGTGGCCGTTCGCGTTCATCGCACTAGCAGCCGCGCTCGCAACCAAAGCCGCCGCCAACATCATGATCGCAGTCGGCGAGCATATCAACAACACGTGGGACGCAGCCGTCAGCGACCCAGACGACACTACCATCGTCACCAAGCTCGCCCCAATGGGTACCGCCATGCGCGTGCGCCGCGAGAACACAGAACACGACACCAGCGCGGCGAACAACGGATACGAGGACAGCGACATCGAAACAACTACCAGCGAGGAAACACATCCGGCGCTCGCGGACAACCTGCCCCTCATGCCGCCCCCGCCCCCACCAGCCGACAACGGTGACACGGACAGCCAGGGTGACGCAGGCAACAACGCGGCGGATACGACAGATAGCGCCGAAAGCGACAACGCAAGCGACGTTGACGATACGGTCACCATCCAAAAAGTGTCGCTCTCCGACATCCTCTAAACAACAGCAGACATTAACAGAAAGAAAGCGAAAACAATGACCGACAACACAAAGAAAAACGCAGCGAACGACACGCAACGCAGCAGGACATCAATCCTATTCACGCCCGACACCATCAACCGCGAACAGTTCCCCCACCACATCGACCTTTTCATGGCCGGTGGAATCTCGGGATGCTGGAACTGGCAGGATGCTCTCTACCAGGCCATCGCCTACCACCTCGACAGGCTCCTCCCCGTCGGTTGGGAGCTGGACAACAAGCCGTTCACCATCGCAAGCCCCAGGCGCGCCCACGGCCTCGAAAAAGACGGCAACGCGGCAGCAGAACAGATCGCGTGGGAATATGCGGCAATGAGCCGCACCGCGTTCACCTCGTTCTACTTCACGCGCGACACCGTGCAGCCGATCACACTCCTGGAACTCGGAAAGCATCTCTCCCAGCCGTGGGGCAACCACATTACCGCCTGCGAACTCGGATACGAGCGCGCGTTCGACGTGTACACACAAACCACGCTCTCCCTAGAGGATGCGACACTCAACCCAGGCGTGGAATCACGCGCATACGGGTGGCCGCTCACAGAAGCCGCCACCAAGCGAGGAGAGAACGACTACCATAGGTTCCGTGGAGCATACACTATCTTCCTCGACGAGAACAAACCGCAGGAAGAGCAAGACTTCCTCAACTGGACGTGGAAATACGCGCTGACCATCGCATACGAGATGATCGCCAAACGCACGGGTAGCACATTCGCGAACCTCACCGCGAGCAACAACGAACCATTCAACGGGTCAACCACCCCAGAATCGCTTGGCCTCGTCTAACCGAACGCCATACGACACCTGCGCCGCCCCGCCCCACACAACAAGGCTGGGTGGCGCACCCGCATCAACAAGAAAACAAACGCGCGCAAACAGCGAGCATACACAAACGACGAAAGAGAAAAGCAATGAACAGCAACGAAACAACGCACGCCATCAACCCGCTAGACGGCATTACCGCCGCCATCGAAAGCGCGCTCCAACAAGCGCGCGAACAAGCAGACACCATCATCGCCGACGCGCGCAAAGAAGCAGAGCGCATCATCAACGACGCGCGCACGCAGGCAGACACCATTATCAACGACGCGCAAGCAGACGCTCGCGCCAAGGGCGACATGGAACGCGCAAGCCTCGCCATCCAAGAACACGCCGCCGCACTCCACACCATCGCCCTCGGACTCACCGGACACGAAACCACACCACGCAACAACACAGGCAACGCAAGCGACAGCGCGGGCAACGATAGCTCAGGCAGCAGCAACGCAGACACCGGCACCAACACGGACGCCGACGAAACGGTCAACGCCGATGACATCAGCGCAAGCGCTAACAACACGAACACCCACAGCGCGGACGCAATACCACCCGCGCCACCAGTCACAACCCCCAACAACATACCAACCGCTAATGCGCCAACCCCCGCCAGTCGCGCGACAGTCACGGCACACCCCACCACACGACGCGCAAACGGCACCACACGCAAACTAGCACCCTGGGAAACACCGGAAGAACCACAAGACGAGCCAAACAACACGCCAGCGACCGAACCAGAAGAAACACCCACAAGCGACAACGCCCCAGAGCACGCAAACACTACGGAGGACGCGAACGCACCAACATGGGACGCACCCCTCATCATCGACGCGCCATTACAGCTCTAAAACGCACACAATCTCACGTGAATAAACAAGAAACCCCGGACCAAGCGGCACAACTGGTCCGGGGCTTCTTCGCGCGCCACACGCCAACGCGTGCTACACTATAAACACAAGAACAACCCAACAGAAACCACACAAGGGAGCAACACCATGACCCGCAACTCCACCGAGGTTTGGAACGAGATCAAGAACTCGCCCCTGAACACCGGCGTCACAACAGGCGAGGTGCGCCTCAACTATTGGGATGGACGAGACGTTTTCGAGGGCGAGTACGTTTCCGCCGATTACGTCACCGTTGACGCAGCAGACATCAGCGAAACACAGATTCACTTCAAGGAGAGCGGACACTACGGCAGCAGCCACCTCATCCTGGGAGGCAAATACCTCCTCGACACCGAGAAAGCATACGCCAACTCCGGCAGCGTCGGATACGGACAACTATACGACACCAGCACCGTACTCGACACGAGCGGCTACGTCACCACCAACACCGGCCGAACGTTCATAACGTGGGACGCAGGCTTCCACATGAGTACGCTTGCCATCTGTGGCGGCATCATCGCATTTGCGGACGATGGACTGTTCCAGGCGTGGCGGTCAAACCTCAACGACGAGTACAAGCGCATCGTAGACGAGGCTGAGCGTACCGTCGGCGAATACCTCGGCGAGGAAATGACAATCCTCACCTTCCCCGACAACCGAACGTACCCGCGCGACGAGGACGACGAGGATAGTGAGCGCCCCTCCGGCATCCTCGCACGCATCCGCGCATGGTGGGCACGCGCGTAACACGCAAACCACATCCAATAACGCGACCAACAGGCGGCGGCCACAGGGTACACGAGAAACACCCGTGGCCGCCGACAGACGCTCGGTAACAACAATAAAACGTAAGGAAAACAACATCATGAACGCACTCGCGCGCCGCCTCGCCGCCCTGGTCGCCACCCTCGCGCTCGCGGCCACCGCCGCCGGATGCGCCAACGCGCCAACCGCCACCCCCACCGCCGACGTAGCAGACTCGCAAGCCGCTTTGGACGCGCTCAACAACGCCAGCGAGATCACGGCCACCAAGAGTCTGTTCTCGTGGGGCGACGAATGGGTGATCGAAACCGACGGAAACAAGGTCGGAACCGTCACCGGGCAAGCAATCTACACCATCGGCGACGTGTACTCGTTGACCACAAACAGCGGCAACCTTGTCGCATCAGAAACCGAAGAACTGAGCGCTATCACACATACCGCCACTCTCTACGACTGGAACAATCAGCCGACCGGCAAGCTAGAAGAACGCATCCTCGCGCTCACGCCCACCGTAGACATTATCCACACCAACAGCGGCGGCAGCAACGAGACCGTGGGAACCTCCACAACAGATTTTGTTTCCCTCACCAACCAGACCACCATCACCGACAACACGGGCGCAGAAGCGTGGAATACCGAGCGACACGCGTTCACACTACGAACGACCATCACCATCACGCGAAACACCGCAGGCGGCATCGTTTCCGGCATTGACGCGCTCATGGTGACACTCATGATGAGTGAAATACACCGCAGCGACAAGTAACAGCAAACAACCGTCACGTCACCGCAAGCGAACACCACGGAAACCGTGATACATTACAACCAACCAATGACGTGCGCTCGACAGCGCACATTCTCACGTAGGAAAGGTTGCCTACCATGCTCATTACCCTTGACGAAGCACTCGCAGACATCACCAGCGCCACCTACCGGCGCTGGATTGAGCATGACACGCCCAACGGGAACTGGTCGCGCCGACGCTTCCAAGAAACCGAGAATGTCATCAACCGTGACCAGATACGATACCTCGTCGGCAAGAAGCATCCGAGCGAGCGCCGCATCCACAAGCGCGGCACGCCCCTCCCCGTGCGAATCGTCGTCGAACATGACAAACACACGCGCCACGTATCCACGATTGAATACCACAGCGAGTGACACGCACACTGTGAAGAAAGCCCCGCAGGAAACAACGAACGTCCTGCGGGGCTTAGTCGCGCACTTTAAGACATTTGCGCACAAAACGGTGGCACATGACCACAAAAAATGCTACCATTGTAAACGAAGCAAGAAACCGCCAACCACCACAGGAGAACAACAATGAGCGCATGGGATGACTTCAAGGCTTCCGACCTCTACAAGGGCGACATCGAGATCACCAACCACCTCACCAACTACGACAGCGTGAACACGTGGAGCGGGATTGAGGCGACCGCCGCGTTCCCGCAGGCAGACCCCAACGACCTTGCCAGCGCCCTCATCATCCTCAACCCCGGAGACTACCGCAGCAACGAGTACCTGCACCTTCTCGGCGGCCAGTACGAGCTAGAGATGGCGGGCTTCATTGATTACCCCTGGCAGGTCCAGTACGGCGACCTCAACAACCCGGACGCCGTTCGCACACACGGGTACGTGTCGTTCCCCGGCAGGGACATTTACCACATCCGATACTGTGGCGAAGGCTACACGTTCCACAGCTGTATCGAATACGGCGGCACCATCGAGTGCCGCGACGAAGATACCCTGGACACGTGGCTGAATAACCTGCCCGCCGACATGCGTGAAGCCATCAACGCTGCGACGCGCTCCACCCGGCTTGACGACGACGGGAACACCGTCACCGTCCTGACGCTCGCGGGAACGCAGAACGAACGCGCGAAGCCCGCAGCCAGCATGTGGAAGCGCATCCGCTCGCGCCTCACCCAGCTCGCACGCCGCCGATAAGCAAGACAACACACCAACCCAACATGAGAAGAAAGACACCCAAAATGAGCCGCACCAGCGCATACGAAATACTCAAAAACAACAACCGAATGAGACGAACCACCATCACAAGCTCCGTCGGCATCCCCGACGGCACATACTGCTATATGCCGGGGCCGGACGCCACCCTAGAGTTTCTGACAGCGCCCGACGAGTATGTGTCGGCTGATTCTTTCGAGATCATCGTTGGCGACTACCTCAGCAGCCACCTAGTGAGCACACTTTTTGGAGGAAAATACGTGCTCCAAACGGAGCACATGTGCTCACCGTGGCTCGGCGACTTTGACGGCAACCCCGATTCCCCTCACGGTTTTATCTACTCCGAGAAGATCGGGTCAAGCGAACTCCTGGTACGTTTCGCCAACGAAACAATCGACCTCGACGACCTCCTATACAGGTTTGGCGGAAGCATCAACGTGTATGACATTGACGCTTTCAACGGATGGCTCTCCCACCTCAGCAACGAGAAAGCAACGATCATCCGAAACGCCATGCTAGGTGGCAACCTTGACGACGGCAAGACCATTACCGTGCGCCTCGCCAACCGAGAAACAGGCGAAACCGCACGTCTCGCCCCCACGAAGCGCGCTCGCGCAAAGCGCACGCAACTCGCACGCCGCCGATAACAAAGGCACACAAATGCCCCGCCGGAAACACAATGCCCGGCGGGGCTTCACCATACAAGCGCACACGCGCTCACAGCGGCAAGACAGGGATTCGAACCCTGGGCACCCAGTCGGGTGCTACGGCTTTCGAGACCGCTCGCTTCGTCCACTCGCGCACCTTGCCAATCATCACCACAATAGCACTCGTCCCCGCCACACGTAAACACCGTGGCGGGGACGAGCAGTACGGGCAGTCAACAACCCGCGCAAAAGCGTTCACCTGTACCGCATCACCACAGGCACCTCACCACGTTCCACCAGAAGCCCCTGTAGTTCAACGTCAGTGAAAACATCTCCGTCGTCACTCGTCCACACGTAACGGTTTACCTCGTTATCGTAGTGGCGGAATAGCGTACCGCTCGCGCATGTGAGTAGCGAACCGGACGGAATCTGACTCAGCTTCGTGCTAACGGTAGCCCCTGTGGGGAACATGGTCGCGCGAATCGTACCAGCAGTCATTTTTCTTCCTCTTTCCAACAGCCAAAACTCAGCGGAACATCAAGCTCGGAGACTCACCATCAGCGGAATCGCCTCACACCCGGACAGCACGTCTTGTAGGTCGCTACCCGTGTACAGAACGCCGTCGGCGTTTGTCCACACGGGGTCGGCATCAATGTCAACTTCATAGCTATCGTCGTAATGCCGGAAGAACGCATCGTCGCCGAAAACGATAAGCGTACCGTTTGGCAGCTCACTCAGCTCCACCTCGGTATCGCCGCCCACCACGGGCAAACACATACGAACAGTATTCTTCACGACCATTCTCCTATCGCTCCAATAAACGTTGACGGAACTCCGACTGACATCATCCACTATACCACACAAAACACGCAGGCCGCGCGACATGACCCGACACACCTCCTGTTACCAGCAGAAGCCACTACACAGCGTATGCTCCCACACGAAAACGCTCCAACATAATGAGCAACCGCGCCACGACCGCTAACACCCGCGAAAACCGCCCTGTACGCGCCGCTGACGGCCTCGCAGGCGCAAAATGTGTACTCGGATGGTCGGGCGAGTGAAAGGCCGCGAGAGGCGCTTACAGTGAATCTGCCGCATCCTCAGTGTCCGACACGTCCACATCCGCCGTAGCGTCCGCATCCGCCGCGCCCTCAGTCAACCCGGCGGACTCGCCCACCTCGTCTACGCGCTCAACGCCCGCACGCTCAGCAGCCGCCACACTCACGCCCCGCATCTCCAACTCGCGGCGCAACACACCCAACATTACGCCAACATCAACCGCCTGACGCGACCCAACGCCATAGCGCGCCTCCACGTCAGCTAGACGCTCATCAAACGACACCGGAACACCATCCGGCCCACACATCATGTCAGCCGTGTTCACGATCAACAGTAGATCACTCATCGCAAGCACGTCCGGGTCGCCATGCGAGCGCACAGCGTCAGCGAATGACGCTCCCGCGTCAGCAAGAATCACGCCACCCGCCTCAGCATGGTCAAGCTGCGTCGGCGCAAACGCGTACCCCGCATCATGACACCACCCCGCCATATACGCCACGCGCGCAGGCTCCTCACCATAACCGAACACGTCACGCGCCAACCAGTAACACTTGTACGCGACAGAGCGCGAATGAAACAAACGAGCATCAGACACGCCAACAAACCCATCAACAAAACGAACACGAGCAGACAAGACAGAACACTCCATAAAAAGATAGAACAAAAACAAACAGACAACAAGCGCGCAGACGACAGGACATCAACCGCAAGTAGCAAGTTACGCCAGCGCGCCGTGTGCCACGTAACGGTAATAGAGAGACACACCGCACGTGAGCGCACGCACCGTCAAACGCCGCAAATCACGCCACCATGCAATCCGCGAAAAACCCGCACAACAAGCACGAGCGAACATACAACGAGCAGCGGGGTGCCCCAGAGAGGAACCCCGCCACACGCCAAACAGTTACCGCAACTACTAGCGACATCCCCTGTCAGTCGCCGCCGCGCCCCGCGTAATCAGACAGGCCGTAAGAAACCGACGAACCTGCCACACGGATAGTCGCATACGACCCCTCCCACCCATACGAGCCGCCCGTATTCTCCATAGTGAAAGACATACCCTCGCGAACAAGGTAGCGGAAAGGAATACCCCCATCATAGCACGTCACCACGGCCAGACCAGGGTGCGGGCGACCATCATCCACCTTACCGCGATCCTTGACATAGCAGTGGCCCGACAGCGTGTACAACTCACTACCGTCAAAACCATGAACAGTCACCGTATTCACATTCTCGTGCCACGTGAACCGACGCTCAATGTCGCCGACCACCTGGACGGGCCACACGAAATGATGCACGAAAAAAGCAAGCGCCGTCGCCAACGCGACACCAACCATCAGTGAACACAGCACGAAGCGCCACGTCAGCGGCTCCTCCTCACGCGAAAACGCCGCAGATTCCTCATCAGACAGTACGTACACGGGAGACATACCAACGAAAATCAACGGACACTCCTACAAGCTAGATTCTTCCGGGCAACACACATCACCCCCTCATAACATCAAGCATACCACGACGCAAGCAGCATGGCAGCGCGAAACGCTCACACAAAAAGGGAGGCCCCGGAAACGCCCGCTCGTCACGAGCAGCATCACCGGGGTCCACGCACCCTATCGCAGGCGCGCCATATAGACGGTCATCCGCCTACCACCGGTGGCAATGTTCCTCTAAAAGGAACTCGCACTCGGCGGCTTTCTCAACTCCCGAGCAAGACCCGCCGCGTTCCTTCACGCGAGCGACCGCCTCATCCACGCTCATTGGACCGTTGTCGCCAGTGAACCGTAGCGCATAGGCGAAGCCCTCACGTTCGCGCCACTCCAAACGATGCAGCATCGGGCGCACACCAACGGAAAAGTCCTTCACGTCCTTCATGTTGAACGAGAATTGTACCACAGGGTGAAACACGCCATGACCGAGAGGAGGAACACCCAGCATACAAATCGTCAACTCACCATGCTGCACAGCGACGCTTTTCACGACACCCTCAACGTTGAGCGCATCCACACCGCACGGCATATCGTCATCATAAACAGTAACAACCACGCGCGAGCGCCGCTTGTTCGCCTCCCAAAACGAATCAAGACCACACGAACGACGGCACGCGGGCACCACGCGCTTCACCACAAATAACACCACGGCAATAAACGCGACAACTGCAAGCGCAATCATCCAGAACACCGTCATCAGCTACCTAGCCTCTCCAACAGATCGTGCCAACGTTCCAATTCAGCCTCGATGAACTCACGAGACACAACTTGCGGCTGCGCCAACGGGCCACCCTCAACAACGGGAATCGCCTCAACAAAGGGAGCGCCCTCGGTGGAATCGCTACCGTCAACGTTGCCACCCTCACCAAACGTATGCGACACAATGCTCACCCCAACCCCGGATATACCACCGGGAGACGACCACTCGCCCCCGACACCAAATAATCAACCGACGGCGCGCCAGCCTCAAACACCTCACCGAAACGGTCAGTGATACGCCACTCGCAGCTATCAGAGTCGCCCCGCACGTGCGCGTACAGAATGTCGCCCTCGTCCTTGTGTTCCAAGAAAATAACCGTCCCCACGGGGAGGTCACTCACGCGATACGAGGTCTCCTGCCCCGTGTACCCGTTCACGCACGCGAACGACGGCTCATCGTCACCCTCATCCGGGGCAACCGCGTCCACCAGGCCGGGGCGGCGCACAACCACGCGCTCATTCCTCCGCGCAAATAGGCACACGTCCTCATCAGAGTATAGATACCCAATGCTGTTCACATTCATCCAGCAGTCTTTGCCGCCAATCCCGCCATGCACGCGAACAAAACGCTCAATATCGCCGCGCTTATTCTCCACGTCTACGAGAGACCCGACAGGCAGAGCGAGCGCCAAAAACTGCACATCAGACTCACCCGTGTGAGCGTCCTCACCGTAAAAGCTATAGCACTTATCTCCGTTGTATGCGCGAGCAAACGACCACTGCAACCCCTCGATCTCCTCTCGCAGAGCATCGACCTCACTCACACCATCCGGCAGAACACCAAACATGGCTCCCCTTCCTTATCTCGCACACTGACAGCGCGAAACCGACGACAATCAAACAACGGACAATGCCCACTATACCACAACAAAACAGGCGACGCATCCGACACCGAGACACGCTTCACACAAGGCCAGGAACCCGAAAAGCCTCCACAAACCCAACATCACCATCCACTTCCCCGTTCACGCAAGCAGACACGACAGCCCAGTCAGCGCGAGGCCACTTCGCCACCACAGGATGCAACAAGCCCACAGGAATCGTCACGGGAACAACCTCCACACCGACCCCGGTCATCTCCCACATGTCAGCGCACGGCAACAAAAACGCCGATTCCCCATCATACGGGCCACACCACAATCCAGTCTCGCCATCAACAGCAGCATACAGGCACACATTCAAGTCATCGTCAACAACGACACCCGACTCATCCAACCACTGCGCAACACCATACGTCAAAGTGCGCTTCACATGCGCACCACCCTGAACAAGCGCCAACTCGGAACGCGACCCATACAAAACGAGCGCGCCAGCAGACGCAAAAACCCTCACACCCACATCTAGCAGGCGAACACAAGAACCATCCTCCGCATACACGAGAGAACCGGACTCGGCACCAACCGTCACACCATCACCCGCGTACACCGTTGCGCCGCTTTCAGCGACGACACCAGCATCACTATCCACGCCAGAGCAAACACAAGCAAGTACGCGCACGCGAGAACCATCGCACGCCGTCACCGACTCAAACGGCGAGAACACAAACACGTCACCAGAAACAATACGCAGACGCTTCCCCGACGCGCCGCCGCCGTCTACAGTAATCGGTTCCCCCTCGGGTGCAACCACGTCAACGCAATCAACACCCTGGTCAGAAAGCGCGGCGCAAACATCTTCATTCGTTCGAGCAACCGCAACGATCTCACCATTACGACTCACACGTTCCATTTTTACCTACTCCATTCTACTAAAAAAATCACGCCTCACCATGCGGGCGCGCCACTCCCTTACAGTGAATAACGTCGTTAGGGGAGATGCGCGCAAGGCGACACACGGGCGAGACCCGGCTTAACCTTGCCACCACGGGGAAACATAGCGTGCGGGAGCCGTAAACGGCGCGAAAGCGCCATCAAACTTACCAACCGGAGACACAATCGGCGTAACACCAGACTCCCTGATAATGCGCATCGCGTCCTCCCCTGTGAGAGCAGAGCAGCCGCCGTCTATCCCAAAGAAAAGCCAGCTTACCCTCTTGTCGTCGCCGACTTCGCCGTCAAAAACCTTAAACAGCAAGCCCTCGTCCAAACCTAAGTCAACAACAGTCCCACCCATCAGAGAATCAATACAATAGTAAACCTCTTCGCCGGACCAGCTCACACCCAAGAACCCCTTGACAGTCACATTATCAACAGGCTCTCTCACTCGAACAGTAACCCTGGCTCCCTTAACAGCCTCACACAACTGCACGTCGTCAACGATCTCACCGTCAACCTTCACCCACGCGCCCCCACCAACGGCCACGCACCCCAACACAGCACGTCCACACATGTAGACACAAAGAGGTTGCGCGTGATAGAATACAGGCGCAAGAGAAAACACCCCACAAGAAAGAGAAACACGCCATGACCACCAACACCATCGACTACGACCAGCTCGCCGACAACGCCGCCGACACCTACACCAGCGCACGCGACGCTCTGAACCATGCCGCCGCCAACCTCGCCATCGTAGACAACGACCGACGCGGCTACCAGGACATCATCACCGCCGACGGACACATCGACGCGCCCCTATTCGCCGCCTGGTTCACCCAGGATGAAAAAGACGAAATCGCTCAGCGAGCGTCCGCATACTACATGGCCGCCAACAAGTTCGAGGAATACACGCGGGGCACCATGCACTACTTCGAGGACGCGATGGCCACCAGCACCACCCTCGCGCTCACCACCGAGGTCCACCGCCTCATCCACCAGGACAGTAACATGGGCGCTCTCCTGCGCGAACTACGCGACAGCGAAGAGGGACAGGAACTCGCCGTCTACCCCGACTTCTCTAAGATGTTCTCGTTTGTCGCCAATTTCGAGTGCCGCGTCAACAGCGCCAAGGACGCTCTTCTCGATAGCGCATCTGACACCCTCCGCAAGGCAATGGCACTCTACAACGGGGACGCTGTGACGCTCATGCTCATCCGCTTCTTCAGGAGAGACACAGACGAGCACGGAAACCTCATCTACGACAACCACTACTTTAACCTCCGCAACCTCCCCACACTGCACGATGTTGAAGTCAACAACAACATGCGAGCATCCGAGTCCAAGCTCTGCACATACGACACCGAACTCACCACAGGCAACTACGTGGAAGCGCGCGAACGCCTCAGCGAGGCCATCTCGCGCGCCACCACGAACATGCAGAACCGCATCAAGAACGCGTAACAGTCAACAAACGACGGTAACGCACACAAGCCCCGCCAGGAAGCACGCCCGGTGGGGCTTCACCACACCAGCACCCGATACCCTTTCAATACTTGAAACAAACGTGCCCACACTCCACACTGCCGCCATCACAAAACTTAACCTCTACATGCGTAGACGCGAACAACTCTTCCGTGGTACACTATAACCAGACAACACACCGCCCCACACAGGAGAAAACACCATGCGGACAATCCTCTTCAACACGCCCATGATGATCGACAGCATCTACCAGAGCGCGAGCGTCATTGAGTTCCAGGAGCGCCACAACAGCTCCAATAAGATGCTCGTGCGCATCGACGTGGAACCCTACGCGCCCCGCATCACGGCAGCCACCAACGACACCGAATACATTACCGTCACCATCAGTGACGACGGCACCGTGTGGGCAAACACCACCACAGGTACGCGTGTCCCCCTCACCAAAACACCCTACAGCACTCCTGAGAGCGCCATGCTCACGCAAGTGGGTGAGATGTGGGTCAGCTCCCACTACCACTTCTACGCCGACGAGGACACCGTTTTCGTTGACGAAGAAACCGGCGAGCAGGTTGACATCAACAGCGACACCATTGAGGACAACCTACCCGTCGGCGGCGTCCTCGCCATGCGCGACAAGTACACCACGATCACCGTCAAGCACATCAGCGAAGGCGACTACCTCCTGAACGGACACGCCGACCTCTACGGTAAACCATACGACACGCAAGACGCGCTCGACCTTATTTTTAAGTGGTACGGCACGGTCACGCGCCACACCATCACCCGCCCATAGCAGGTAGCAAGCAAGCGAAGAAGAGAGGAAACGGCCCCTTGACTACAGACAACTACACGCACGACACAGCCACCGAGTACGCGCGCCGCATGGACGCGACGCTCGACCGCAAATGGGCGGCACTAGAACCATACGTTACGCCCGGAGCGCGCATCCTCGACTACGGGTGCGGGATGCCCAGCGAAAACGGTATCCGTCAACGCGTCGAAGCCACTGGCGGCGTGTACGAGTGCCACGACATCAGCGGCACAGTTGAGGCCGCCATGCGGGACGCGGGAGCCACCTTTCGCACAAAGAAAGACCTCCACGAGCATGGCGCGGGCCGATACGACGTAGTATTCCTGTCCAGCGTCCTCCATGAGTTCACAAGCCAGGACGACTGCGGCTTTGAGGAAATTGAAGCCACCTGGAAGCTCGTCGCCACAGGCGGCGTGGCCATCGTCCGCGACTGGACGGGAGTCCGGTTCCAACTCCACTCGCAGCCGCCACGGATGCTGAAAGCCACGTCAGAGGAAGCCATGCGTGAAATCCTCACCTGGGTTGGTGCACTCGCAGTGAACGGAGTCATCCGCATTGGAAACGTGAACAACTACCGCATCGACTGGAACAACCTCGAACTCCACGCCGACCCGGCCAGCCTCTACGAAATCGCCTTCCACTCCGTATGGGGGCACGAAAGCCTACCACGAGAGTCAACCGAGTGGTACGGAGAGGCGCAAGGCAGCCTGAGTATGCACATCCGCTACTGGGGAGACTGCACCGTCGAACGCGAGTACGACGAATGGGATGACACCTACCTCACGCACCTCCAACGCCTCTACGACATTGACCGACTGCCGTGGCCGACAAAAACCGTCCTCGTCCTACGACGAAGCAAGTAAGCGCCACGCGCGTCAACGGTTACGGCGGGACGCAAACCAACACACAAAAGAGGTTGCGTCCCGCCACTTTTATGCCCAAAAACAAGTATTTAAATAATTTGACTACCTCGCGCACCGGGTGGTCCGAAAGGACCGTGTGTTAACAAAGGGAAAGTCAGGTGCGTGGCCGGGTTTTAACGGTGAGAAAGGCGCGGCTGGGCAGGCAACTACGATGATGGACTAGGCGGTCGGCTGGGTTGCCGGGCGAAAAAGGTACGGCTGAGCAGTCAACTACGACGGTGATCTCAGCAGGCGGCTGAGAGGTAGCAGGTTTCCCACGCTTGAAACTACGCTCATGCACCAGGTGCATGGCTGAGCATGGCGACTGTGGAAAGGGCAGAGCTAGGCAATCAACTACGACGGCAAACCAGGCCCACGCCCCACCTCTCCTATCTTTAGTCAAATTAGACACGGGGAAAAACATGCAAGACAAACCCAACAAGCAGACACGAAAGACACAACCCCACCCACAAACACCTCCCAACCACACCCACGCGTCCACACGTGTAGACAAAAACCAGGCGAAAACACCCACCAGACAAACACGAAAACCCCGCACACCACAACGGTGCCAGGGAAACCAACCAGAGTATTCAATTCACACGGAGCGGCGCAGCCACGCTACGCTCGCAACACCCAACCAACCGGCTCAGGCACCACGCCAACCCCGCCACCAGCAGACGCCGCCGACACGCCACTGAGTACGCGCAACAACACCGCACACACCGCGTTACCGTCAGCGCGCGCCACACGAGACGTCACCGAACTACTCCACGCAATAACCGCAGCCGCGAGTAGGCGAGCAACCCACTCATCGCAGTCCACGCCATCAGGAGCATACTCACCCAACGAGTCCACCACAGACGCAAGCCCATTAAGACGCTTCGCAGCCTCAGCCGCCCGCTCAGCCTCACTCAACCCATTCAGGCGCTTACGCTCAGTGTCCGTCACAAACTTCACCATACCAGGACGCGCCTCATCGAAACCAACCGCAGCCAACTCCAATACGCGCGCAGACAAGCCCGCCACGCACTCGCTAACACTGGCAAGAGCAGCCTCGTTCACGCCATTACCGCCAGACAGGATGTAGCCGCCATCCAACGCGTCCACGACCTCATGCGCCGCGCACAACTGAGAAAACAGGGAGCGCACGCCCAGCGTCAACTCCAACCCGGAAGAAACGCCCCCAGCAATCGCAGAAGCAACAGCAGCCGCGAACTTCTCAAAATACTTACGCGAACGATTACCCGACGTAGCAAACGCAGCCGCACCACCAGCATCCACCAGCGACACTGGCGCAAACAAGCAAATGCCACGCTCCCCACTCTCAGGGAACGACTGACACATCACACGCGCAAACCGCTCATCAGCCAGCAGCGGGCTATCCTCGGCCACGAGAACCACCACAGGGACGTACAGTTCACGCAATTCCGCGCTCTCACCACCATCACGAAGCAGGTGAGACGGTGTACGCTCCGGGTTATGGAACAGACCATCAGCCACGGCCGCAAACTCGCTCGTGCCGCGCTCCACGCCCTCAAAACGACTCCCCACGCTACTGCGCAGCGCTTCCACCTGGCGGGACGCGCCAGACTTAGACGGATGCGACTCCACCATGTGCGGCGTCGGCGTACCCGTCACGACACGCACACCCTCAACGCCCTGACGAGCCATTGACACCAGGTCAGAGACAGCCACCTGGTGAGAGAACAACTCACGGCCAGACACCGACGCAGCCTCCAACCCAGCAGAAACCACGCGGCGAGCCTGCTCTGGCGTAAACAAACCAGCAGCCGCGCCAGACCCGCCGCCCAGGCCAAACGCGCCCAACAGGTCACCAAACAAGCCATCCAACGCCGCACGGTCCTCACCGTTGAGCAAACGGCCAGGCAGCGACACGCGAGATTTAGACGCGCGACCGGGCACCATGTCAAGCCACGAACCACCCAACATATCCCACTCATCCAGCGTGCGGCCATCAACGAGCACCGCGTCACTGCCGTCACTCAGGCGCATATCCAACGCGCACCCCTCAGTGAACTTTGTAGACACCGGGGCAACAACAAGACCACGCAACGCCGACAGCGCACGCACAGTACCCGCTCCCGAACTCAGGAAACGCGGGTCAATGGAATACACGCTAGAGCGGCCAGCCTCACCAGGGCGCGGAGCGCGCTGCAACGCGGCCAATTGCAGCACGCGAGCGTCACGCAGGAGACGCAACATGTTCTTCACGCGCTCATTCAACTGCTGAGCCGACAAACCCTCAGCCTCCACCCCCAGAGCGCGACGCAACCGCCTGCGCAGGCGCTTACGGCTACCCGACAGGCGCGCCGTCGCACCCTGCGCAGCCAACCCCCACAATTGCGGCACAAAAACCACAGCATCACGCATAGCGCGCTCAGTGACCGTGCGCGACTGGCCGCGCCCCTCACGCTCACCGCGCAACTGCGCCTCAGCTTCATCAATGACAGCGCGGATAGCCTCATTCACCATGAGAGCGCCCTGCGGGCCGCGAGACCCAAGCGCCGCGAAACCGTCACGAGCCTTGCGGGCAAGACGATCAGCCTCATCCCTACCATCCTCACCAGCGGAAGCAGAAGAATCAGCGGAAGCAGCGGAACCGGCAGCAACGCCGCCCTTTTCTACGCTGGACTTAAACGCGCGCGACAAGGCGCGGCAGCACGCCCCCGCCCACTCAAACAGGACGAGGTACGCGGTGGCTTTATCGCCCGCGAGCATCAAACGAGTAAACACGGCCTCCATCACATCGGGAGCCAAGAAACGCACCGGCACCACACGAGCGAGAGAACCCTCATCAGCGCCCTCACTTAGGGCAGCAACCAGAACACCCTGGCAGCCCTCCACACGCACACCACCGGGAACAAGACGCGCCACAAACGCAGGCGCACCCGCCACCACGCGATCAGCCGACCAGACGCGAGCAGGGTCACCACCAAACACGCTGTCACCGCCACGCTCGCGCGCAGCCTCAGCGAGCAGACGGTGAGCCGCCTCCACGTCCGCGCTCGAATACTCCACACGCACACCACTGCGGCGACGCATCGCCCACAACACGCGATCCTCAAACGGCAGGGAACCGTCCGCCATCACCTCAGCGAACGTGCGCGTCACAAACCCCCACGAACGCTCACAATCAACACCCTCACGGCACGCGTGCTGGACGCGACCAATCATGGTCGCCCACTTCATAGGCAGCGTAAACACGTCACGACCCGACGTGTCATTAAACCAACCCGCACGCGACACCGCATCCACCAAAGACAACGCATCAACAGCAGCCACACCACGGGCAGCAACCAGGCTACGACGAGACTTAAACGACTTGTAACTGTCCTTGTTACTGCGCTGCTCAGCCTTCACTTTCTCCACACACGAGTCAGCCAACACAGCCACGCGACCAGCGTTATCCAACCCCGACTCCACATCCGCGCCACGCTGAGCGCCAAGCGCCGGGAACCCAGAGGAAACAACACCATCAGGCAACACGGCAGCGTCTAGCGCCTCGTCAGACAAGGTAACACGCGCGGGGTCCATCAATGAAAGCGCCGCACCCCACACGGGCAGCGCGCCACGTGTAGACAACGCGGAACGCACGAGAGCGCCACACTGAACCGGGGACAGCTTACCAGCCCACTTGCCCCACACGAGAGGATTCACACTACCCTCACACACGGCGAAACGCGCAGACTCCACCAACACCAGTGCATCGCTAAACGAGGCGACAGCGCCACTATCAGCAAGAGAATGCGCAGTGAGCTTTGCGCGCACAGTGCCACCGTTCAGCACACTCTCATCCACGGCAGGCAGCCCGTAAGCCGTCAACTCGCGCGAACCAGAAGCCACCAGAGCGCGCACACGCGACGGCAACGCATCAAACAAGCGGGGAGAAGCAACAACAAGCTCATTGTCAGTCTTCGTCAACTTCAACAGCTTGGGGTCGTTCAGCTCACGCTCCACGCACTCGCTCAAACGACGCGCGGCATCCATCGACAACGAGCCAACAGGGGGGAACACGCCACGAACCGCCTCGACAGCAGCGTCCGCACCGCCTGCGCGATACATCTCGCGGTAAGCGTCATACGCGTCCAGCGCCTTAGCCTCGCTCACGCCACAAAACGCGTGATCGGGCACAATCACACTGTACGAGTCCTCACCAGGGCGAGCATCCTTGGGGAGCTTACGCGCACCATCAGCGCGCACACCCACCTTCTTACCACCCGCGATCACATCCACACGACCCATCAGAGCCGCGCCAGCATCACCTAATACGGATGCCGCGAACGCCCGCCACGCGCGACCGCCAACAGTCCGGGACGCATTGTTCGCACCGTTCCCGCGACCAAGCGCAAACTCCACCAGCGGATACGCCTCATACACCTCATCGGGTACAAACAGCATCACGTGAACGCCACCAGAACCAGTACGCGACGCAAACACGCGCTCAGCGCCAGTCAACTCTTCCACCAGCGCACGCAGATCGTAGTAGAACTTCTTATGCTCATCCTTGTCGCCGTTGTCGTCATGAAAGTCCAAGTCAAGAACAAGCACATTACGCGATGTAACCATGAACTCACCATCACCGGCAGCAGCCTCAACGCTCGGCTTGCTCGGCAAAGCAGAACGAATAAGACGGTCGTTAGAGTCAGTGGGAGCTACACGCCAACGCGGCTCCTTGCCGCCAAACTTCAACGGCACAAACACGCCCGGCACACTCACCGTACCGTAGCACACAGCCTCGCCCTCAGACAGCGACACAGCAAAAGCGGCGGAAGAAAAACGCGCACCATCGCACGACTCACCCTCACTCAGGTGACCGTTGTTCAGAAAATACCCCAACACGCCCGTCAACTCCACAAAAGCCGCAACATATACAAAACACATACGCGCGCATCCCCTACACGTGACACAATATCACGCAAGGGACTACGCGCCAAAAGCCCACTAAACCAACGGAACGCCAGCCGCCTCACACCGCTCCACCACGCGTTCCCATACGCGGCCTGCCCTCCCGCGTCCAGCTTCGAGAAAAGACTCACCCAGCAGAACGTAAGCGGCGCTATCCAGCAATAGCGACCACTGCTCCAGAAAAGCTCGCTCATCGAAGAAGCTACCCCTCGGAAAAATTTCCTTAACAGCTTTTTCAACATGAAAAGTAAGAGTAACGAGCTGGTCGCTAGGTGTGCCAGCCAAAATATGATAGGAAAGCACCTCATCGGCTATAGCGTCGCGCACAATCGCCAATTGCATGTCATAGTTATCGTTGCCGCTCATTCGCGCCGGTCGCGGCGGCCGCCTGACACTACCGCGACGATGGGACGTATTTCCATTGTTTTGCAATGCCTTGCGTCGCTTACTCCTTCTCACACGATCTCTCGATTTAGTCACCAGAAGCCAACTCCCAACATATTCTCTCTCGCCACGCACTTACACCCTGTCTAATAACAGCGGGAAACGAACACGTAACGCTTCACCTACAGTTGCACTCTACTATACGCGTGCGCGAACAGGTAGTCAAAACCTCACGCACACCACATGTGACAGCTCCCGATGCAAACGCTCTCAACCGCGAACGCAACCCGCGAGCGCCACCCAACCCGCAGCGCTCACGATACGGGGTCCAGACGCGCCTCTCACGCGCTTTCACGCCCCAGGGTGCCCACATGCCACCCGCTCCCCCCACAGCACCTCAAAACGCCACACAGTGAACCGGGAGAGGCGTGCGGCCACGCCACGCGAGCGAAAGCACATCACCCCACAGACGAAAGCGCCCCGCCGGTGACAATACACCACCGACAGGGCACTTACAGAGAGAGCAACCGTCAGCCGCAGCTGGACGATTATCACTCATCCACGGGACGCTCATACCACCGCAACTCAGCGGGGTTCACGATAACAGGCGTCGTCGTGTTCTGCACAACCCGCGCAAACTCTTCACAGGTTAGGTGCTCACCGTCCCTCGTCACCCACACGTCCGGGTCTCCAATCTTGAAGAATCGCCTAGCGCCGATCTCAACGAACGTACCAGCCACCAACTTGCGGGTATCGAAAGTCGCGTGGTCGTCACCTGCGCTGTGCGCGGTAAAATCGGTTGTCGGCGGCTCCTTGTAAAGGCACTTCTGGCAATTGCAGGACATGGCTATGTTCCCCTTTGTGTTGGCTTTTATTTGCTAACACCAAGGATAGCACGAAAACATGCTCCGCGCAAACAAAAAGCGCCCCGCCAGGCGCGCAACACACGCACCCAGCAGGGACACAACAGCGCACACGAAGCTCACACGCGAGAGGGGTGGGAGCAAACAACCCCCACCCTCTCGCCAGCGGCACTCGCGGACAAATACGCGTCAGCTACCGGACTGCGACGAGGTTTGCATGTCAATGTCCGGCAGAATCGTCTCCGGCTGGAACGTCACCTTATAGTGATAAGTGTCCACCTGCGCAGACTCCATCTGCTCCACAAAATATGTGACGTTATCAGAGATACCAAGAAAATGCTTCTTGTATTCACCGTCACCCGTCTTACATGTGACTTCAAGCTGATTATCCTGGTTGTCCTTCTTAATCGAACACAAGCCCTCAATTGACAACAGGTACTTGTCCGTGATGCCGTTCACGAACACGATGCGCCGCATGATGCGGAAATTATCACTATCGTTACTCAGGTTACTCGACGCAACCTCGGCAGGCGTACACGCGCCCAACAGGCCAGCAACAACCAGCCCCACAATAGGGGCAACAATCTTCTTGATGTTCACGAATCTTACCTTTCACTCAGCGTTCATCTTGTACTTGATAACACGGTAGGAGCTAGTGTCGCTCCACGCATCCATGTTCTTGATAGCTTTCTCCGCGCGCTCCCGAGAAAAGAACGCACGCACACGCAATGTGCTATGACTCCGGCCAACTTCCAGGCTCCCATTGTCCGCGTCAACAACGATGTACACGGTATCTGGGATAACCTCGGCGACTAGCCACCCCTCGCCGTCGCCTACCAGCTCGCGCATCTGCGCGATAGACACGCGTCCGTCCTCGCCGTGGCCGCCGATGATCTTCCACTGCACCCCGTAGTCGCTGCGCTTGACACACTCGTACTGAACGCCATCCGGGCTAACCAGTACAGCGCCGACACAAAACTCTAGCCGACTACTGAACTGCCCCTCAAACTCACGGAAACCGACGATCATGACCGGCACAACCTCACGCCCAGGCGACGCAACATCACGGGAACAACACGCTTCTTCATCACATACCACTCGCACTCATCAACCGAACGCGAGCACCCCAACTCATCCACGACAACGAGCGAGAAATCGCCGGACAACGTGACCAGGAACACCTCGTTACCGGCCTCGAACACGTCACCAGCGTGCAGGTCAAAGTCCCGAACCTCGTCCATTAACGGGTCAAAAGCCAACATGGCCCCACACTCCCTGACAACGCACCAACTTCGGGACGTGCCCGTTCATCTTGAACGCGTACTCAATCTCCTCAATAGTACACATAAGGCCCATATCAGACACGATAAGCGGGTGACCATTCACCGTTTGAGAACGCATATACGTGCCACCTTCATCGTAGAACACGTCACCTTGCGCCAACTCCTCCAAGTCAACGTCCCGCTCGTCGTCAGTCGCGCAATCAATCATACGCATAGAGCCTACCTTACCATTCCAAACCAGCAATCAAACAGAAACGCAACACATCACATGCGCGACACAAACCGAGCATACCGGGTTTTCGCAAGCCTGCCCTTCACCCACCGGATAGCCGCAGCCTCCGGCTCCCTACTCCTGCCAATACGACGCGCAGCATCAACAAGCGACTGGACGCTACACGTCAAAGCGTCAGCAAGGAACCTACGCATCACCCCATCGTCACCAAGCGCCTCCACTGGCGGCGTCTCGTCACCAAACAGCCTCAAAACGTGTACGCGCGCAGCTAGACGCAACATGTTCCGATACTCATCCTTCGGAACATAACCAGCCTCAGCGAGAGAATCAAAAAACGCGCTCTCGAAAGATGAAAGCAAAGAACTTGACACATCCTCATCTCTCATCAAACTGTCAACCTCACACAGCAGCAGCGTCTCACTATTTGCGTGAACGTTGCCGCCTTTGTCAACAACCCACGCGAGCTTCTTATCATCTTCCACAGGTTAATCCCTTCATAGTCTTTCACACGCGCTGAGCGACACGCGCGAACTGCGCCACCATCACCCGGCCAACAGCCCACTCAATAGCAGCAGCCTCAGGCTCCACGGCAGCTCCAATCAGGCGAGCGCGATCAGCGAGCGAACCGGCGACACGCGAAAGCGCACCAGCAAGCCACACGCGCGCATCCTCACGCTTACGCAGATCATACCCGTCAGCCGCCGAACCGGACAACTCACCAGCGAACAACATACGCGCCTGTTCACGCACCGCCGCTTCCAGCGTGTTCCCCAACTCAACCGACGGCACACGCCCCCAATGAGAGCAGAGTGTCATCATAAACAAGTGTACACACTCGTTCATGAACTCGCGTGACAAGTCCCGTCCGTCCAGTAGTCGGTCGGCCTCACGCAGCAGCGCCTCCCTGTTGGCGACGTGAACATTCCACCCTGCATCAAAAGTCCACCAGGCGGTATCTTCCGTCTTGCTGTTAGTAGCCATGCTGCACTTCCTTATCCCCAGTCGCACGCGCGCCGCCATATGAGAGGCCGCTTATGCGCTTCGTTGTCGTCTGAACACCATCATTCTAGCACACAAAAACGGGCGGCGCGCGCAAACGCCGCGACAGAAACACCACACGTTCACACACGCCACCCACGCACTCGCAGCAGGCGCAACAAGCGCCACCGCGCGCCAGTACGCGACGATCAGCCGCTACTCGCCAGCGCCGCCTCCCATAACACGCTCAGCCGCCTCCCGAATCAACTCACTATCCGGCAAATCACGCGTTCGCGTAACCTTACGGGGTGTTTCCGGCCTCACAAAACCGCGCATCCGATAGCTGCCACTATCACTATCGGACACGCGAGGCACAGAATTTGTTACCGAACGAGGAGTCCCCAACTTTCGCATATCGCGGTCAGCGAACCGCCCATTCACGCGCTGACGCTTCTCCACATCCGACAATCCCAACTCGCGAGACACCTCAAAAACATCACGCACATCCTCATCAGACCAGCCATAAAAACCTGGGTTAGACAACGCTTCATCCCACAAATCAGGATGCGTCACAACATAACGACGAGCATCAGGAATCATATTCTCATGGCGGACAGCACGAACCGCCAACAACAGGTTCTCACGACCGCCGGCCTCCAACGCGCCGTTAGCGACAGCGGCCAACTCGCCACCTTTCGCATCAGGTGACGACACCACGCGCTCCCACACGCCAGGGTCATTCTTCAACCTGGCCATATGCGCATCCAGCTCATCCGATGACATCCTGGTCTCGCGTTCAGCAATCAACGTCACACCAGAATCACCAAGCGAGCCGGAACTAACCCCTCCCTGCATGAATCCGCCAGAACGATGCGCCAACAGTTCAGCCGCATACTCCTGAGCTTCACCAGCCGACTCAAAATGCAACGCACCCTCACGAGCAAACTTGCACCGCCCGCCTTCCTTCGCATCGCACCTGCCCACAGACCCATCCGGCCTCACATGATGACGAGCCATAACATCCTCCCCTACCACGCGCACCGCAACAAAACGGGGCGCACAAGAAAACCTAACCTAACGCCACGCCAATAGCCGCCGCGAAAACACCACCCACCCACTACAACACACGCGCAAACACGCAAAAACCCCGCGCCGCCCACGCAGACCGAACAGCGGGGCGGCGCGGGGCTACAACGCGACACATCAACCGTCGCCCACGCAGACGGTTGACGCCGGGCGCTCACACGTCGATGTGCCGCCCAAACGGCGATGGACGCTCAAACAAGCGCGCAAGACGCTCATCCGCCACCGGCTCGCTCTCCACGATGCGCATGAACTCCTCATGCTCCGCATCGTCAAGCGCAATAACAACCGACGGCCACATATTGCGAAACATCTCCACGCCAGCATCATCAACGGACGCGTTCACCTCATCAACAGACACAATCACACCCCCTCTCGCAAGTTCACGCGCACACGCGCTAAGTATGCAGACAATTTATGACTCGACGCGGTTACCGACAAGGCCACGAGGAGCAATAATTACCCACGAATCGCGACGCTCACTCAGCGTTTCCCACACCAACGTCTCGTCATCAATTTCGCCCATATCCTCGTCATTCGACACCCAAGCGTCAGGGCCAGTCTTAGTGTACTCCATCCAATAATCGCCCTCAACGAGAAAGAGAACAACGGCCCCCGACTCTAGCGCCGCAAGATCAAAGTCCTCCCACCTCCACGTCTCATAATTCCGGCACCAAACACTATTCCTCATGGCAACGCCTCTCTATCTCATGCTCCATAAGATTCTCTACCAGTCATGCGCAGTAGCCGTTCGTGAATTACCCTCACGCGCGGCCACCACGCAACAGCTCATTGAAGTCGGCGAAATACACAAAGAAGGTTTCCAGTCCCACGTACCTCCCCACTTTCCGGCACTGGTACTGGTAAGTTTCACCAGCCTATGGGTGTTAAAATTAAAGTAACACCATACAGCAACCGGACTTGCAGCAGGAAGGCAGGAAAAAGGAGGGTTGCCAGATGGCTGACATGGTT
>ERZ773007.76-NODE-76-length-46862-cov-5.694682_pt1 | contig 46862 bp, 43 predicted proteins | sample MGYA00580665_ERZ773007 | MGnify/ENA primary metagenome ERZ773007 (study PRJEB29015, sample SAMEA2738122) | human oral metagenome | biome: human oral; feature: human-associated habitat; material: saliva | place: China | collected 2167 ... | reverse complement strand
CCACGAGTTCGTCATCGGCTCTTTTTTATTGTCCTAGTTCATCTTACAATCATCCATTTATATTTTTTCCAGCACCCTACTTTCTGTGTTATACTCAAAGCGCAAGGAACCGGGAATGAGGTATCTGATTGCGAAGGCCGGACACGGCGGAGAGCGAGGTCGTTTCGATGCTGGTTTTTTTGGTAAATCCGAATGCGGGCGGCGAGCGCGGGTACCGCGTCTTTAAGAAACTCGAGCGGAGGCTGCTCCGCACCAAAACAGAATATCAGGTTTATGTGACCGGAGGCACCGGCGAGGCAAGGCAGCTGGCGGCAAAACTCACGGAAGCGCCGGGCGACACGGAACTCACCTTGGTCGCCGTGGGAGGCGACGGCATGTTGAACGAGGTGCTGGACGGCGCGCGGCTCTCGGAGCGGCTTCGCTTCGGCTTTATTCCGGTGGGGCGGGACTCCGACTTTGCGCGCGGGTTAAAACTCCCGGTGACGCCGCTCGGCTGTTTAAAGCGCATTCTCTCGCCGCGCGAGGAGCGGTCGCTCGACTACGGCGTGGTGGAGTTCGGCGGCAACGAGCCCCTGCATCACCGCTTTCTCGTGAGTTGCGGCGTCGGCTTTGACGCGGAGTGGCTGTCCAGGCTCTATGCGTTCGAACAGCGCCGCGGGCGGCATTCGCGGCTGCTCTGGCTTGGCACGCGGCGCAGAGAGGGCTTTCGCGCACTGCTCCGCGCGCGCTGTACCCGGGGCTATTTTGAGACGGACAGCGGTCAGCGGGTCGAGTTTGGGCACCTCTTTTTGCTGAGCGCGCAGTTGCAGCCGACAGAGGCCGGCGGCATACGTCTCGCGAAACAGGTGCCGCTCTCGGACGGTCAGCTGACCGTCTCGGTGCTGAATACGCAGAGCCGCCTGCAGCAGGCGCGGCTCCTGCTCCTGCCGCGGCGTCTGCAGCCGGAAGCCTATGCGGGCGTCCGGGTGTACCGTTGTCGGGAGTTTCATCTCTGTCTCGACGAAGCGCTGCCGTTTCATACGGACGGTGAAGGGCGCGGGAGCAGGCAGGAGTTTACGGTGCGCTGTGTGCACCGGCAGATACGCTTTCTCTGTTGAGAGCGGGAGGAGAGGAAGATGAGAATCGGACAGGGGTATGATGTACACCGCTTGGTCGTAGAGCGACCGCTTATCCTCGGGGGCATTGAAATTCCCTACGAGAAGGGCTTGCTCGGCCACAGCGACGCGGATGTACTTTTGCATGCGATTTCCGACGCGCTGCTCGGCGCGGCGGCGCTCGGCGATATCGGCGCGCACTTTCCGGACAGCGATCCGGCTTATCAGGGTGCGGACAGCGCGGAACTGTTGCGGGCGGTCGGGAACTTGGTTCGCGGCGCGGGCTACGAAATCGGAAACATTGACAGCACGGTGGTCTGCCAGGCGCCGAAGCTCGCGCCGCATATCGGCGCGATGCGCGCGCGAATTGCGGAGGTGCTCTCGCTCCCGGTAGGGGCTGTGAGCGTCAAGGCGAGCACCGAGGAACATATGGGCTTTACAGGGAGAGGAGAGGGCATTGCGGCGCACGCCGTGTGCCTGTTGACGGAGAGAACAAAATGAAAATTTACGATACGATGACGCGTTACAAAGAGGAGTTTCAGACCATTGAGCCGGGTAAGGTCAGAATGTATGTCTGCGGCCCGACGGTATACAATCTCATTCACATCGGCAACGCGCGCCCCATGATCTTTTTTGACACGGTGCGGCGCTATCTCGAGTATAAGGGGTACGAGGTGAACTTTGTCTCGAACTTCACCGATGTGGACGACAAGATTATCAAGGCAGCCAACGAGGAGGGTGTGGACGCCTCTGTGATTTCCGAGCGCTACATTGCAGAGTGCAAGAAGGATATGGCGGGCATGAATGTGCGCCCGGCAAGCTATAATCCGCGCGCGACCGAAGAGATTTCCGGCATGATTGATATGATTCAGAAACTGATTGACGGCGGCCACGCGTATGTCGCGGCGGACGGCACGGTCTACTACCGGGTCGAGAGTTTCCCGGACTACGGTAAGCTCTCCCACAAAAATGTCGAGGAGAACCAGGCGGGACTTCGCACCCTCAAGGTGCGCGGCGAGGAGGCCAAGGAGGATCCGAACGACTTTGTGCTTTGGAAGCCGAAGAAGGAGGGCGAGCCCTACTGGGAGTCGCCCTGGTGTGAGGGACGCCCGGGCTGGCACATCGAGTGCTCGGTCATGAGCAAAAAGTACCTCGGCGAGACAATCGACATTCACGGCGGCGGCGAGGACCTGGTGTTCCCGCACCACGAGAACGAGATTGCGCAGTCCGAGGCCGTGAGCGGCAAGAAGTTTGTGCGCTACTGGATGCACAATGCCTTCCTGAACATCGACAATGTCAAGATGTCGAAGTCGCTCGGCAATTTTAAGACTGTGCGGCAGATCAGCGAGGAGTACGATCTCCAGGTGCTCCGCTTCTTCATGCTCTCGGCGCACTACAGAAGTCCGCTGAACTTCTCGCGGGAGATGATGGACGGCGCGAAGGCGAGCCTGGACCGCATTCTGACCGCGATGGAGCATCTCAGAGACTGCCTGTCGGCGGCAAAGACCGAGGCGCTAACGGGCGCGGAGGAAGAAGAGCTGAAGGCCTTTGACGCGCTCCGTGAAAAATTCGAGGCCGCGATGGACGATGACTTTAACACCGCGGATGCGATCAGTGTGATTTTCGAGATGGTGAAGCGCGCCAATATCACAGTCACGGAAGAGAGTTCGAAGACTTACATCACCCGCGTGAAAGAGCTTCTCGAGAGGCTTCTCGATGTGCTGGGCCTTTTGTCCGAGCGGAAGGAAGAGAATCTGGATGCCCGGGTGGAGGCTTTGATTGCGGAGCGGCAGACGGCGCGGAAGGAGAAGAACTTTGCGCGCGCCGATGAAATCCGAAACGAGCTCACGGCGATGGGTATCCTCCTTGAGGACACCAAAGAGGGCGTCAAGTGGAAGAGAGCGTGAGCCGGGCGGCGCAGTATTCGCCGCTGGTGCTCGCCTATCTCGGCGACGCGGTCTATGAGCTCTATATCCGGGAGCGCATTCTGGCTCGGGGGAACCAGCCGGTGAACCGCATGCACGGTCAGACCGTGCACTATGTGAAGGCAGAGACGCAGGCAAAGCTCGCGCGCTATCTGGAGCCCAGGCTCACCGGGGAGGAGAGCAGTGTCTTTCGTCGGGGACGGAATGCGCACGCGAATACCATGGCGAAAAATGCGAGCATGATTGACTACCGCTTTGCGACTGCGTTTGAGGCGCTGGTCGGCTACTGGCGGCTCAGCGGAAAGGAAGAGCGCTTCCGGGACTTGGTCGGAGTCGGGCTCGAAGCGCTGGAGCAGGAGGAGAGACAGGCGCATGAACGAAAACGCAATTGAAGGACGGAATGCCGTTCTGGAGGCATTCCGCGCGGGCAAGACAGTCGACAAGCTCTATGTGCAGGAAGGTTTAAAGGACGGACCGATTCTGAGCATTGTGCGGGAGGCAAAAAAACAGGGGAGTCGCATTCTGTTCTCCGACAAGGAGAGCCTGAACCGTATGAGCGAGGACGGCAAACACCAGGGTGTGATTGCGATGGTCGCGAGCTACAGCTATGCGGAACTCGGCGACATTCTGGCAAGCGCGCGGGAAAAGGGCGAGGATCCGTTTTTGATTCTGCTCGACGGCATTGAGGACCCCTACAATCTCGGCGCGATTATCCGGACCGCAAACCAGGTGGGTGCGCACGGCGTGATCATCAACAAGAACCGCGCGGTCGGGCTCACGGCGAGCGTCGCGCGGACTTCGGCGGGGGCGCTGAACTACACGCCGGTCGCAAAGGTCACGAATATGGCGCGCACCATCGAGGAGCTGAAAAAGGAAGGGCTCTGGTTTGTCGCGGCCGATATGGACGGCGAAGAGATGTACAGTCTGAATCTGAAGGGACCGCTGGGTTTAGTCATCGGCAACGAGGGCAAGGGCGTCTCGGAACTCGTTCGGAAGAAGTGCGATTTTACGGCGCGGATTCCGATGCTCGGTCAGATTGACTCGCTGAATGCGAGTGTCGCGGCCGGTGTGCTAGCCTACGAAGTGCTGCGGCAGCACCGCAGCTGAGAAGAGAGGACAAAGAGATGGAATTTGCGAGAAAGGATCAGCGCGCCGCGCAGGCAGTCTGGGCCAAGGCGGAACAGGCGCTTGGCAGTATGAGACAGGCGCTCATCGAGGCACTGGTCGGCATGATTCGGACCGGCGGAACCGGCAGTTTCAATATGATCAGCGACAAGGACCGCATTTTCTTTGCGGGTCTCATGCTGAGCGCTTCGCCGGTTGCGACGGCGGAGGAACTCGCGGCGGAAGCCGAAAAGGTCAGAGAAATGCGGAAGCGCCTGCAGGCGCCGAAGTGCAACGACTGTGAGGGCGCGCCGGATCTGACCGGTGACTTTCACATGGAGAGCTGGGCGGAGGACGAGCGAGAAGTGCGCGCGTTAAAGTATATGATACTCTCGACCCTCCAGGAACTTTCCGGCGCAGTGCACCGTGCGCTCGAGAGAGAGGTTACAGATGCGCCGGTCAACGAGACATTTTACCGGACCCTGTTTACGCTCGGCGAGGATTTTGCCGAGGAGGATCTGCTCCAGATTGCCTACGGACTGGATGACTTGCGCGCGAAGGTCGCAGTCTACGGCAGCGAGGCAGATACCGACAGTCGAAATTGAGAAATCAGAGGTTGTATGTACCAGAAACATTCGAAGGTGAACCATGCGCTGCACCGCGTGCAGGGGCGTTTTTTCCAGGCCGCGATGTGGGCGGAGATTGTGATTGCCGCCTTTATTTTCGCGGCGGTCATTTTTCAGGTGGTGAATCTGCGGACCCACCTGCCGAAGGATGCGCACAGCCAGTTTGTGGAGTTCATTCAGATTGTGTTGGACATTCTGATGTGTCTCGAGCTCATCACGATGCTCTGTCGCCACGATATGGACTCCATTATAGAGGTCATGATTTTTGCAGTGACCAAGAATTTGCTGGTCTCGCACGAGAGCAGTGTCAATATGCTGCTCGGCGTGATTGCGCTCGCAGTGCTCTTCGGCATACGGAAGTATCTGTTCCTGAGTGCCAATGAGGTCGAGGCGCACAAGCAACATCTCGACTTTATCCAGCAGGACAGAGACGACTGAGACAAAGCGTGATATCCATACAGCCAAAGAACCCCGGAGACCGCCTGGTCCCCGGGGTTCTTTGAGATTTTGTCTGCTTAGCCTTGCGCTGTTCCGGCAGCTCTCAGAGAGCGGCGGCGCTTGCTGCATCCCCTTCCGCCTGCGCTTCGCTGCGCTGTTGTTTTTGCTTTGACGCCGGGAGTTTGTCCCAGTGTAAGCTGGTGCGCCGGAAGAGCGGTTCCAGCACATAGAGGATGCAGGGCAGCATGAAGGCGACGATGAAGGCGGAAATCAGGGCGCCGCGCGCGAGCAACATGCACACTTCTTTGATCAGGTACATCTTGGACACCACGGCGACGCCGACTGTCGCGGCGAACATGCCGAGCGAACTCGTGATAATCGAGGCGTCACTCGTGGCACCGGCGAGAATCGCAGCCTCCTCGCGGTCCTTGCCGCTTCGCAACTCTTCCTGAAAGCGGGAGGTCACGAGGATCGCATAGTCGACGGTTGCGCCGAGCTGAATCGCACTGATTAAAATCGGCGCGATAAAGGAGATGCTGCCGCCCATCCAGTAGACCAGTCCCTGGTTAATGTAGATTGCGAGCTCAATCGCGAGAATCAGGGCGGCCGGTACCGTGAAAGAGCGGAATACGAACATGACAATCACGAAAATCGAGAGAATCGAGAGATAGTTCGTGATGATATTGTCGCGGGTAAAGACCTCGCGCAGATCCTCGGTCATCGCGGCTTCTCCGGTCAGGTAGGCGTTCGGATCGTAGCGGTGCACAATCTCCTGAATCTCGGCCAACTGCTCCTTGGTCTCATCGGTCGCGGCCTCAAAGTCCGAGGTCATCATGAGAAGCTGGTAGTCGTCGGAGAGAAAAATCTTCCGCACCCGTTCGGGGAGGAAAAAGTCCGGAATACCGCTGCCGGTCAGACTGTGATAGGAGACCACATGGCTGATGCCGGGCACGGCCTTCAGTTCGTCCTCCATCTCTCCGAGCTTGCCGTTGTCCACCGAGCGGTCCAGAATTACGACATGCTCGGTCGCCGTTTGAAAGTCCTCTTTCAACTTCTCATTCGAGCGGAGAGAGGGGAGGTTTGAAGGCAGGGAGCGGGAAATCTGGTAGTAGATGTCGGTGTTTTTCTGTGAGTAATAGGCGGGCACCAGCGCGAAGAGAAAGAGGATAATCCAGAGGCGGCGGTGGCGGAGCAGCCAGCGGTTAAAGCCCGTGAAATCCGGGAACAGGGATCTGTGCTTATACTTCTCAATCGCGTCGTCAAAGACGAGGAAGAGGCAGGGCAGAATCACAATCACGCAGACAATGCCGATCACGACACCTTTTGCCATGACAATGCCCATGTCGCGTCCCATCGTGAAGCGCATCGCGCAGAGCGCGAGGAAGCCCGCAATGGTCGTGAGCGAACTGCCGGAGAGTGAGGTAAAAGCCGCTGTGATTGCGTTTGCCATGGCCTCCCGCTTGTCCGGATTTTTTTCTTTTTCCTCCTCATAGCGGTGATAGAGGAAAATCGAGTAATCGACGGTCACGCCGAGTTGCAGGATGGCTGCAATCGCCTTGGTGATATAGGAAATCTGGCCGAGGAAGAGGTTGCTGCCCATATTGTAGAGGATGGCCATGCCGATGTTCGCGAGCAGCAAAAAGGGCATGACATAGGACTCGAAGCTTAAGAGCAACACGGTCAACATCAGAATGACGGCGATGACGGTGTAAATCGGCAGCTCCGAGATCACGAGTTCTTTGATGTCCTCCACCATGGCCGACATGCCCGCAACGAAGCACTTCTCGTTCGTGAGCTTCCGGATTTCGACAATCGCGTCCATGGTCTCGTCGGCGGAGAGCGCGGTGTCGAACTGAACAATCATGAGAGTCGCATCGCCCGCGTAAAAGCTGTCGCGGAGCTTTGCGGGGAGCATGTCGGTCGGCACCTGGATGCCGAGCGTGCCGGAAAGCCAGAAGGCATTGCTGACATGCGGCACCTTCCGGATGCTCTCCAGTAAGTCATCGGTATAGGACGGCGGCATGCCCTCGACCACGACCATAGAGGTCGCAGCGGCCTGAAAGGGCTCTTCGAGGAGCTTTTCGCCCTGCACGGAGCGCACATCCTCCGGAAGATAGGAGAGGACATCGTAGTTTGTCCGGGTGCCGATGTAGCCGAGCAGGGCCGGAATTAAGAGTAAGGTGGCGACAAAGAGAACAAATTTCGGGTTCCCGGTGATGCGTCTTGCCAACTTGTGAATCATAGCGGTTCCTCCTGTTTTAGCGGTGCATCCAGCCGGTCAGGCCGTGCCAGATGTCCGCAAACATTTTCCGGATGCGCGAAAGGAGCCCGGCCTTCTTCTGCCCGGTCGCACCCTTCACATGGCTCTCCGGCGCGGCGGTCTTAATTTCCGCGCTCCGGAGCAGGACAGAGACAGAGCTCACGTCCGCATTCTCGGAGGAGGTCAGCGACTCGGGAGCCGCAGCGGCGTCGAGCGAGAAGAGCCGGGTCTTCTCGCCGGTATTTTCGTTCCACTTTTGATCGACTAAGTCGCGGATATTGTCGGCCGCCTGCCGCATCGCATCGGTGCTGTCAAGAGCCGAGGCACTTTGACGGAGAATTGAGGCGCTCGTATCGAGTGCGAGGTCGGCACTCCGGTGGAACGCAGGACTGTTGCTCTTTACAATATCGCGCGAGGTGTGCAGCAGCGCAGAGAGGCTCTCGGTGTCAGCGCGCAGTGTTTCACTGAGCGCTGCTGTGTCGCTGAGCGCCGTCTGCAATTCCGGCAGATAGCTGTCTGTCGTCTGATAGAGCTTGTCGAGCGCTGTAATGCTCTGCTGCATGTCGGCGGAGAGCTTTTTGCCGTCAGAGGCTGCCAGGCTGCCTGTTGCGCTGCTGCCGTAAATGGAATCGTAGAGCGAAGAGAGGCGTAGGGCATCGAGGTCATTGCCGAGGGCATCAATTTTTCCATAAACATTGTTGGCCTGTGCTGCGGCGGCCTGAACGCTGTCCCGCTGATTCCAGAGATTGATTGCATAGGCGATCTGGTCGCTTGTATAGCCGAGTGAGGAGAGCTTCTGCACGGCAAAATCCTGGAAACTGCCCTGTGGATACTGCAGAGCGGGCGAAAGCTCGGCGTCGGCTGTGTAGTCGATATCACCCGCATTGGAAGCGGTGCCGAGATGGTTTGCGCGGATTCTGATGTGGTTGCTGCCTGTCTTGCCCGCGTCAATGGGCTGCAGGCCATGCGCCTGCATGTACTGCGCGTAACCCTGGTAGAGCGCACTCATCTGCTGCAGCGTGCCGTTAATTTTCTGCTCCGTGGCGGTCTTGCCGTCAGCGCTGAGATTGCGGAGGGATCGGATGTCGTTTTTGATATTGCGGCTGTCGCTGTCGAGATCATCGCTCGCATCCTGGAAACTGCTCATATTGTCCTGGAGTGAGGTCAGTGTGCCCTCGCTTTCTTTTAAGTGCTGCTTCAACGCGAGCAGGCTGTCATTGACGGCGGAGAGATTTTCCTGCAGCTCACCGACGGTCTGATTTGCGGCATTCAGATGACCGCTCGCGGGCGCAAGCGCTGCGCTGAGACCGTCCATGTTGCCGAGAAAGTTGTCTAGGTTTCCGTAGAATTCGCTCTCGCGACTCTGCACATTCTTCCGGACCTGATTCAAACCGTCGAGACCATTTGCCGCCTGGTTTAACTTGCTCTGCATGCCCTCGGCCGCATCAAAGAGCCGGTCGCCCGCGGCATTCAGACTGTCCCAGGACTTCTGAATATCTTGTTTGTCATCCTGTAATTTTTTCAGGTCGCCGAGACGGCCGGAGGCATTGACCGGGCCGAGCAGGAAGGTGAAGCCGTCAAACTTGAAGTCCTCCGCGCCGACCGAGAGGACATATTCCTGCGACTCGCCCGGAAGCCAGACGAAGAGGGCCGTCTTCAGATTGCCGACGGTCTGTAGCTGTGCGTCCGGCGCCGAGAGCGAGAGGATGTCATTCTGATTGAAGACAGCCGCAGCGGTCAGAAACCAGTTGTTTTTTTGGTATTCGCTGCTCGCCGGATTCGGGACGGCGCGGATATGCATCTCAACCACACCTTTTTCACCGGCGAGTTTTGCGGCGTCGGTCGGCACACCGTTCAGCAGATATTGAATCGAAATTTGAAAGGGCAGGGTCTCAAACGGCGCGCGTGTCTTTCCCTCGAAATAGAAGTGCGAAGGCGCGCTCTCGCCGAGTGAGAAGCGGACGGTGTCGCCGTTGATTTCGGGTTTCACACCGTTCGTCAGGTTTTCGACGCTGTCATAGGTTCCGTGATCCACAATCTCGGTCGCGCCGTTCAGAGTATAACTTTTCACAACGGCGGCATCGGTTGGGTTGCCGTAGCTGTCGAGTGTCACATAATAGGCCTCGTCGACGGTCGGGTGCACGCCGCTCGTGACTTCGGCCTGTGTCGCGACAGGTAGATTGAGCGCAAGGCTTGCGCCGAGGATGAGGGCTGCGAGCTGTCTGCCGCCGTGGCGGAGCGGTTTTCTCCGCACTGTTCTGTTGCTGTTCATACTGCAAGACTCCTTTGTTCCTTTTGTGTGGTTCTATACATAACAGCCGGTATTTGCACCGGTAATGAACAAACGGTACTTAATAGACTTGTGTCTATTAAAATCACAAGCATCATTATAGCGAGGTGAAAGTGCGTTGACAAGAGAGAAATCAAAAATAATTCAGATACAAGCGGCAATGTTTCGCGAAAAAGTGTGCTCTGTGTGCTATGATAGAAAAGTTATTTAGCCCCAAGAAAGGTGTCTATTGAAATAATGAAGATTATTGTGGTAGGTAACGGAAAGATAGGCGAACTTCTCGTGCAGCAGCTCTCGCGGGAAGGGCATGAAGTGGTGGTCGTGGACAGCAATCCGGCGCGGCTTGAATTTATGCAGGAGAAGCTGGATGTCGCGGTTGTACCGGGCAACGGCGCCTCGATTGAGATTCTCCGGGAGGCGCGCGCGGACAGCGCCGATCTTTTGATTGCGGTGACGAACAGCGACGAGGTGAATCTTCTGACTGCGCTGGTTGCGGAGAAACTCGGCTGCAACTATACGGTGGCGCGCGTCCGCAGCCCCGAATACGACCGGGAGATGAATCTCTTAAAGACCAGCTTCGGCATCAATGTCTCGGTTAACCCGGAGAAGACCTGCGCGAAGGAAATTTTCCGTCTGCTACAGTTTCCAACCTTCCTCACACGGAACTCGTTTGCGGGCGGCCGCGCGGAGATGGTCGAGCTCATTGTCCCGGAGGAGGGGAAGCTCACCGGGCGGAAGCTCTCGGAGCTCACGAACGTTCTCGATAAAAAGGCATTGATTTGCACGATTGAGCGAAACGGCGAGGTGCTGGTTCCCTCGGGTTCCACCGAGCTCCACGCCGGCGACAAGCTGGGCCTTGCGGCTGCGACCGCGGATTTGCCGGCGCTTCTGCATCGCTTCGGCATCCGGACACTTGATGTGAAGAATGTGATGATCATCGGCGGCAGCGCGATTGCCCGCTACCTCGCGACCGATTTACTGCGCTCGGGTCTGCATGTGACGATTTTGGAGTCGGATCTAAAGAAGTGCGAGGTGCTCGAAGATTCTCTGCCGGGCGCTGCCATCATCCACGGCGACGGCTCGCTCCAGCATGTGCTCGCGGAAGAGGGAATTGCGAATATGGACGCGGTGGTTCCGCTGACCGGCATCGATGAGGAAAACATCATGATTTCCCTCTATGCCCACTCGATCGGCACGAAGAAGACCATCACGAAGGTGAACCGGACGGAGTATGTGAATCTCTTCGGGCAGGAGCACCTCGGCGCAGTTGTGAGCCCGAAGGTGCTGACCGCCAATGAAATTACGCGCTATGCCCGCGCGGCGAGCCAGACGCGCGAAGGTTCGGTTGAGACGCTGCACACACTCGGCGGCGGTTCCATCGAGTCGCTCGGCTTCACCGTGCCCGAGGATGCGCCTTTCGTGAATAAGCCGATCATGGAGCTCCCGCTGCAGCCGTCGATTCTGATCGCGAGCATTGTCAGAAACCAGCGGGTCATTATCCCGGGCGGCCAGGATTGCCTGATGCGCGGTGACTCGATTGTGGTGATTGCGAGAGCGAGCCAGATGGTTTCCAATCTGACGGACATCTTCCGGAATCACGGAGGCGAAGCATGAATTATCGTCTGATCGGAAAGTACACGGGAAACATCCTCCTCGTGGAGGGGATTTTCCTGCTGCCGGCGATTGCAGTGGCCATGGCATACCGCGAGCCGCAGAGTGCACGGGCCATTGCGATTGCGGCGCTGATTACGCTGTTGCCCGGTATACTGCTCTCCTGTATCCGGGTGCACCGCTCCATTTCGATGAGCGAGGGCTTTGTGGTCTGCGCGCTCGGCTGGATTGTGCTCTCGCTCTTCGGCGCCCTGCCCTTCTATATCAGCGGAGAGATTCCGCGCTACATTGACTGCTGGTTTGAGACGGTGTCCGGTTTCACGACGACGGGCTCGAGTATTCTCACGAATGTCGAGGCCATGTCGCACGGTCTGCTCTACTGGCGAAGTTTTACGCACTGGATCGGCGGCATGGGTGTGCTGGTCTTTCTGCTCGCGATTCTGCCGCTCGCAAAGGGCGACGGCGGCCCCTTACAGCTCATGAAAGCGGAGAGTCCGGGGCCTTCGGTCGGCAAGCTGGTGCCCAAGATTTCGACGACCGCAAAGATTACCTACATCATCTACTTTGCGATGACCGTCCTGATGGTGATGATTCTGCTCTTCGAGGGTATGCCGCTCTTTGACGCCGTGCTGAACACCTTCGGCACGGCGGGCACGGGTGGCTTTGCGGTTAAGAACAATTCCATCGCGGCCTATCCGAGCCAACTTGTGCAGATGACAATCGGTGTCTTCATGGCGCTCTTCGGCGTCAACTTCTCGGTCTACTATCTGATGCTGACCCGGAAGTGGAAGGATGTGCTCCATAACGAGGAGTTCCGCTGGTACTGGATTATCATGCTCGGCGCCTCACTGCTGATTGCAATCAATGTGTTCCGCGGTTTTTATCCGGGCGATTTCGGGCAGGCCTTCCGTGACAGCTTCTTCTCGGTCTCCTCGGTCATGACGACGACCGGTTTCTGCACGGCGGACTTTGACAAGTGGCCGGAATTCTCGCGCTACATGCTGCTGCTCGTCATGTGCATCGGCGCTTCGGCGGGCTCAACCGGCGGCGGCCTCAAGGTGTCGCGTGTGTTGCTGCTCTTTAAGCATCTGAGACTGCAGATGTGTCAGATGATTCACCCGCGCCGCGTGCGCTCGGTGCGTATGGACAAGCGCCGTGTGGACAATAGCGTGATGCTCGGGACGACGGCCTTTCTCGCGGCCTATCTCTGTGTTCTGATTGTCTCGCTGGTTCTGGTGTCTCTGGACGGCAAGGGCTTCGAGACGACGTTCTCGGCGGTCATCTGTACCTTTAACAACATAGGCCCCGGTCTCGGCATGGTCGGACCGACCGGAAACTTCAGCGCGTTCTCGGATTTTTCGAAGTTTGTACTCTCGGTGGATATGTTGTTCGGCCGCCTCGAGATTTTCCCGCTCCTCTTCCTGCTCTCGCCGGAAGTCTGGGTGACCAAGCGGCTCAGCACGCCCATTGTCAGCGATTGAGAAGGACTTGAGCGCACGGTAAAAATGTGGTATACAAAAAGAACACGGTGATTCACATAATTATAGAAGGTACGGGGAGGAACGGTATGAAGAAGACGGCAAAGGCAGTCTGCGCGCTGCTCTCGGCAGCACTCTTGCTGGCGGGTTGCGGCAGCAGTGCGAAGACGGAGACAAAGGCTGCGGCGGAGAGCACGACGACAGCGGATGGCTCGACCCAGACGGTGGTTCCGAAGGAGAAGTTAAAAATCGGTATGCTGTTAATCGGCGACGAGAACGAGGGTTACAGCGCAAGCCACATCAACGGGCTCAAGGAAGCGGCAAAGACGCTGGGTCTCAGTGAGGATCAGCTGATTCTGAAGACCAACATCCGCGAGGACGAGTCTTCACTCGATGCGACCGAGGATCTCGCAAATCAGGGCTGTCAGTTGATTTTCGGCACGAGCTTCGGCTATGAGAGCTATATGCTGGAGGTCGCAAAGGACCACCCGGAGATTACCTTCTGCCACGCGAGCGGCAACCAGGCAGCCGGTGCCGGTCTCAGCAACTTCCACAATTACTTCGACGACATCTTCGAGGCGCGCTATGTGAGCGGCGTCGCGGCGGGCTTAAAGCTGAAGGAGATGATTGACGAGGGCAAGATCAAGGCCGATCAGGCGCGCCTCGGCTATGTCGGCGCGTATCCTTACGCGGAGGTAATCTCCGGCTATACAGCTTTCTACCTCGGCGCGAAGTCCGTGGTTCCGGAGACTACGATGAAGGTGCTCTACACGAACAGCTGGGGCGACCCGGCGGTCGAGGCGGAGACCGCAAAGCAGCTCATTTCCGACGGCTGTGTGCTGATCAGCCAGCATGCGGACACGACCGGTGCGCCGACCGCTGCGGAAGAGGAGAAGGTTCCCTGTGTCGGCTATAACATCGATATGACCGGTGTTGCGCCGGATTCGGCAATCACTTCGCCGACCAACAACTGGGAAGTCTACTACGAGTACGCGATTCAGAGCGTGCTTTCCGGTGAGCCGATTGCAACGGATTGGTCGGAGGGCTTTGCACAGGATGCTGTGCGCCTCACAAAGCTCGGCACGGCGGCTGCGCCGGGCACCGAGGAGAAACTGAAGGAAGTGGAGCAGAAGATTAAGGACGGTGCCCTGCATGTCTTCGACACCAAGACCTTCACGGTGAACGGCAAGGAAGTCACGAGCTATGCGCCGAACGGCCAGGAGCTGGTGTCGGACGGCTACTTCCACGAGTCGGAGTACCGCTCTTCTCCGAGCTTTGACTTGATTGTCGATGGCATCGAGGCGACCGCAAACTAATTCAGGAATGACCCACAAAAAGCCCCCTGCGACGGCAGGAGGCTTTTTGATTCAAAGCCAGCGGCTTTTAGGAGGAAACTGTGGCAGAAAACGCAATTGAGTTTTGCGAGATTACCAAGCACTTCGGCGAAGTCACGGCGAGCGACCGCGTGAGTTTTTCGCTGAAGAAGGGAGAGATACTGGCGCTCCTCGGAGAAAACGGGAGCGGCAAGACGACGCTCATGAATATGCTCTCCGGCATCTATTTTCCGGACAGCGGACAGATCAAAGTAAACGGCGAGGTTGCAAGCATTCAGTCCCCGAAGGATGCGTTCCGGCTCGGCATCGGCATGATACACCAGCACTTCAAGCTGATTCCGGTGTTCAGTGCGGCCGAGAACATCATCCTCGGCGAGCGGGGCGGCAAATATGACCTGAAGGCAGCGGAGCAGCGCCTCGCGGAACTCGCGGAGCGCTACGGCTTTCGGCTGAATCCGAAGCAGAAGGTCTACGAACTTTCGGTCTCCGAGAAGCAGACCGTCGAGATTATGAAGGTCCTGTACCGCGGCGCGGACATCCTGATTCTCGACGAGCCGACCGCCGTGCTGACGCCGCAGGAGACCGAGCGTCTCTTTGCGATTCTCCGGAAGATGCGGGAAGACGGCAAGTCGATTCTGATTATCACGCACAAGCTGACGGAGGTGCTTGCGCTTTCGGACCGCGTTGCGGTGCTCCGGAAGGGACAGTATATCGGCGCGGTCGAGACCGCAAAGGCGGATGTGACCCTGCTCACCGAGATGATGGTCGGCGAGAAGGTGAAGCTCGGCATTGACCGCGCGGCGCCCTTAAACGGCCCGAGACGACTTCGCCTCGAAAGTGTCACCTGCGTGAACGCAGAGGGAGTCCCGGTGCTCTCGAATCTGAGCCTCACGCTGCAGGGCGGCGAGATTCTGGGCATTGCCGGCATCGCCGGAAACGGCCAGCGGGAGCTTCTCGAGGCCATAGCGGGGTTGGTGCCCTACAGCGGAGAAATTTGTTACGGGGAGGACGACGGGAGCGAGAAGGATTTAAAGGGCATGACACCGGCGGCCATCGAAGCGCTCGGCGTGCGTCTCGCGTTTGTGCCGGAGGACAGGCTGGGCATGGGGCTGGTCGGCAGCATGGATCTGACGGACAATGTGATGCTCCGCTCCTACCGGAGCGGCGCGAGCTTTGTGACCGACCGGAAGAAACCGAAGGAGCAGGCGGAGCAGATTGTCGAAGAACTCTCGGTCGCGACGCCCGGCACGGCGACCCCGATCGGGCGGCTCTCGGGCGGCAATGTCCAGAAGGTACTGGTCGGCAGAGAGATACTCGGAAGCCCCAAGGTCGTGATGGCGGCCTACCCGGTGCGCGGTCTCGACATTCACTCCTCCTATATGATTTATCAGCTCCTGAACGAGCAGAAAAAGAAAGGGAGCGCCGTGATTTGCGTCGGCGAGGATCTGGATGTGCTTCTGGAACTCTGCGACCGCATTCTCGTGCTGCAGGGCGGTAAGAGCGCCGGGATTCTGGATGCGCGCACGGCGAGCAAAGAAGAACTGGGAAGAAGAATGATGGGTGGAGAGGAGAGCGAGGCATGAGACAGAGTCGGGAACCACTGTTTCAAATGCATAAGCGCGGCTATATCTCTTTCGGGAAGCTTGCGCTGATTCATCTGATTGCGCTGCTGCTCGCGCTCGTGACCTGCGCGGCAGTCATTGTGCTCGTGACCGGGGTGAACCCGCTCGGTGTCTATGAGGCATTGGTCACCGGCGCGGTCGGAAACCCGCGGCGCCTCTGGGTTACGATACGGGAGAGCGGCATTCTGCTATTAATCGCGATCGGTCTCACGCCGGCCTTCCGCATGCGCTTCTGGAACATCGGCGCGGAGGGACAGATTCTGGTCGGCGGTATTGCGAGTGCCGGACTCATGATACTCCTCGGCGGAAAACTGCCGAATGCGCTGCTCCTCCTCTTGATGCTCGTCTGCAGCATGCTTTTCGGCATGGTCTGGGGCCTCGTTCCCGCTTACTGCAAGGCGCGCTATCACACGAACGAGACCTTGTTCACGCTCATGATGAACTATGTCGCCCTGCAGCTGGTGACTTTTGCCATCTGTTTCTGGGAGAACCCGAAGGGCTCGAACAGCATCGGCACGATCAACCAGGCGACGCGCGCGGGTTGGTTTCCGCGCATCGGCGGCACAGGGTTTGCGGGCAGTCAGTATATCTTCGGCCTCTGCATCATCCTCCTCGTGACGGTGCTCATGCACCTCTATCTGACACGCACCAAGCAGGGCTTTGAGATTTCGGTGGTCGGCGCGAGCCAAAACACGGCGCGCTATGCGGGCATTTCGGTGCAGCGCGTCATGCTCCGGACCATGGCGATTTCCGGCGCAATCTGCGGTCTCGCGGGCGCGGTGATTGTGGGCGGCGCGGGGCACACGCTCTCCGTCAGCACGGCAAACGGGCGCGGCTTCACGGCGATTCTGGTCGCCTGGATGGCGAATTTCAATCCGCTCTTCATGGCGCTGACCGCGATCCTTCTCTGCTTCATGCAGCAGGGTGCCATTCAGATTGCGACGCAGTTTAAGTTAAACCAGAACTTTTCGGACATCATCACGGGAATCGTGCTCTTTTTCCTGATCGGCTGTGAGTTCTTTGTCCGCTACCGACTGACACTTCGAAAGAGAGGAACGACGAAATGAATTTGCTTTCCACTTTTTTGCAGCGCGCCATCCTGCAGGGCGTCCCGATTCTCTACGGCGCGAACGGGGAAATTCTGACCGAGAAGGCGGGCAATTTAAACCTCGGCATTCCGGGTATCATGTATATGGGCGGTGTCTCGGGGCTGATTGCGGCCTTTTTCTATGAGAGAGCGGCGGGCGACCGCGCGTCCGGGCTGTTTGGTCTGCTGGTGTCTCTCTGCGCGGCGCTGCTTGTCTCAATGCTCGCGGGACTTTTGTACAGCTTCCTGACGGTCACGCTCCGCGCGAACCAGAATGTCGTGGGTCTCTCGCTGACCACTTTCGGCGTCGGCTTCGGCAATTTCTTCGGCGGCTCGCTCTCGCAGCTCGCGGGCGGCGTGGGGCAGATTTCCACGAAGCTCACGGCAGCGGCGTACCGGCAGAGTCTGCCCGGCCTCTCGGGTCTGCCGTTTGTCGGCAAGGCCTTCTTTTCCTTCGGCTTTTTGACCTACCTCTCGATTGCGTTGTCGCTCTGCCTCGCCTTCCTGTTGACAGGCACCCGGAAGGGACTCGAAATCCGGGCAGTCGGTGAGGATCCGGCCGCGGCGGATGCTGCCGGGGTCGATGTGAACCGCGTGAAATATGTCTCGACTGTGGTCGGAGCTGCACTCGCCGGACTCGGCGGGCTCTGCTTTGTGATGGAATATCTCGGCGGCACTTGGGCGAACGACGGCTTCGGCGACCGCGGCTGGCTCGCCGTCGCTCTGGTCATCCTCTCGGTCTGGAACGCGAGAAAGGCAATCTGGGGTTCCTTCCTCTTCGGCGGTCTCTATATTCTGTATCTCTACATCCCGGGCCTGAATCGCTCGGCGCAGGAGCTCTTTAAGATGTTGCCCTATCTCGCGACCATCCTGGTTCTGATTCAGACGGGTCGGAGAAACCGGCCGGAGGATCAGCCGCCGGCGAGCCTCGGTCTCTCGTATTTCCGGGAGGAGCGCTGAGTCATGGGAATTCGAATCAAGGTTCTGCTCGCCGAGATCCTGCTTCTCGGCCTGCAGACGCTTTTGTACTTCGGCGTCGAGGCCTTTGAGGGGAAGCCGCACAATGTGGCAAAAAAAATAGACGGACACATACCGTTCGTGCCCGCCTTTGTCTATATCTATGTGCTCTGGTTTCCGTTAATCCTTTTGTTTCCGCTCGCTCTTTTTGCGGCGGATCCGATGGCCTATGCGCGCTACCAGACGGCAATTCTTCTGGACATCGCGCTGAGCCTCTTTTGCTACCTCGCCTACCCGACGAGCTTTGCGCGCCCTGAGGCGCCGGATACCGTTTCCGGTCGGGCCATGAAGCTCGTGTTCCGGGGGAGCTATAAGGGCTTAAACTGCGCGCCGAGTATGCACTGCTCGATGTGCTATCTCGTGTTACACTTTGTCGGCGCGACGCCCGGCCTGCCGTTCGCCGTCGCAGCGATTGCGGCCCCGGTCGCGCTCGGCATCGTGGTTTCGACGCTCTTTACGAAGCAGCATGTCGTAATCGATGCCCTGACAGCGCTTCCGCTCGCGGCAGTCTGCATTCTGGTCGGCAACCGCCTGCCGTTTACGGCGCTTCTTCACTGGATTCTGGGCGCCTGAGCTTATCCGCAAAGGGGCGGTTTTTGGGGGCCGCCTCCGTCATTGCGGGGGCGGAAAGTCCCTCGCCGTGGGCGCGGAGCATCTCATTGCGGAGCTCGCTCGCCGAGAGCAGGAGAGCCCCCTGGCTTCGCACAATGATCTGCTCGAGACCGTCCGAGGTCGCGACGGTCACGCTGTCGGTCGCCGCGTGGCGCCCCGAAAAGCTCTCGATATAGCTGTCCGCGGTCTGGGCGGTCTTGGTGTAGACGACAAACAGATTGTGCCAGGGATAGCGCTCCTCCTTGTGGTCCTTCCGCCGATAGGCGTCGAAGACCACGATCAGGGTGACGCCGGTAAAGCCCTGGTAATCGGAGAGAAGGTCGAGGAGCGCAAGCCGCGCGCTGTCGATGTTTTCTTCCGCGAGGGCGCGGAGCTCGGGAAACGCAAAAATGATATTGTAGCCGTCGACCAGGAGAAACCGCTTCCTTGGCGCGGCGGTGCGGAGCGCGCGGTAAGCGCGCTCTTTTGCTGCCTCGCTTGCCTCCCGGCGTTTCGCCTCCGGGCGCTTTTTGTCCTCGCGGCGGTTCCGGTAAAAGGTGCGTTCCAAAATCGCATCGATTTCTTCCAAAGAGAGCGGGGCGCTCTCTTTTTTTGTGCGGACGAGGGGGTCTTCGCCGGTTTCTTCCGCAGCGGCGTTCCGATCGCGCCGGTAGGGGAGGTGCATGTAGCGGGGCGCTTCCTCATAGGAAACCGTCTCGCCGCTCCCGTGGCGGCAGAAGACCGAGTCGGCCGGAAAGGCGAGATCGGCCGCGGGATCGTAGCCCCGCGCGGCAATCACGGCCTCGCTGTCCCGGCAGGGGAAAAAGCCCGCAAAGGAGAGAGAGAGCGAAGCTTCGCCTTTGGTATATCGGCGGAGTTCGGCGGCATAGTTTTGCATGGCGGCGACGGCCGCCTGTCCGTGCACTTCGGCGCGCTCCGCGCTCCCGGCCTCGCCGAGCGCGAAGGAAGCGCCCATGCGCTCAAGGTCATGGAGGGCGCGCCCGAGCGAGGCGGCCGGAAGTTGCAGCGAAAAGTCATAGCAGGGTTCCAGCACCTTGGGCGCGGCGGCATAGAGCCCCGCGCGGAGTGCGCGTACGGTCGCCTGCCGGAAGTCGCCTCCCTCGGTGTGCTTCTCGTGGGCGCGTCCCGCAATCAGGGTGATTTTGATATCTGTGAGCGGTGCGCCGAGCAGGATGCCCGGAATTTCCTCTTCTTCGAGCGTGCGGAGTACCTGCTGTTGGTACTGAACGGGGAGTTGTTCCGGCGTCAACGCGGTCTCTGTCTGCAGACCGCTGCCCGGCGCAAGCGGTTCCAGCAGGAGATGCACTTCCGCATAGTGGCGGAGCGGTTCAAAGTGTCCGGCACCCTCGGCGGTTTTTGTGACGGTCTCGCGGTAGCTGACGCCCGCCGGCTCGAACTCGACCGCGAGCGAAAAGCGGCGCAAAAAGAGTTCTTTCAGGATTTCAACCTGCATCTCGCCCATCAGGGAGGCCTGCAGTTCGCTGTCAGCGCTGTCAAAGCGGAAGCGGAGACTTGGCTCTTCCTCTTCGAGAGAACGAAAGCGCGGCAGCCACTCGCTCCACTGCGCACCCTCCGGTAAAATCAGACGATAGCGGAGCACAGGGGTCAGAATAGGCAACGTGTGTTCGCTGTGGTCGGCGCCGAGCCCCATGCCGGCCAGGCTCTCCGCGAGACCGGTCACCGCGATGATGCTACCGGCGGGCGCCTCCTTGAGGAGCGAATAGGAGCGCCCCGAGTAGAGGCGGAGCTGCTCGGCTTTTTCATTGAGCGGCGGGAGCGGCATTTTGGAACTGAGCGTTCCGCCCGTGACCTTTAAAAATGTGAGGCGCGCACCTTTCTCATCCGCGGCGATTTTAAAGACGCGCGCCGAGAAGTCCGCCGGATAGGCGGGGGGCAGGAATAGCGCCGAGATGCCGTCCAGCAGTTCTTTCACACCCTGCTGGCGGAGGGCGGCGCCGAAGAAGCACGGGAAAAAGCGGCGCGCCCGAAGGAGCGCCGCCAGTTCCTCGTCGGACGGGCAGCTGCCGTCTTCGAGATAGCGGTTTAGGAAACGCTCGTCGAGGAGCGAGAGCTCCTCGGTGCGCTCCGGCGAAGCGGCCGGGCGGGAAAAATCGATGAAGTCGCCGCCAAGCTGCGCGCGAAGGGCGGCCAGCAGCGTCTCTTTTGACGCGCAGGGCCGGTCGGTCTTATTGAAGAAGACGACACAGGGGACTCGGTAGCGCCGCAGGAGCTGCCAGAGCGTCACCGTATGACTCTGCACGCCCTCGGCCGCGCTGATGACGAGGATCGCGAGATCCAGAACCTGAAGAACGCGCTCGGCTTCGGGCGAGAAGTCAACGTGCCCCGGCGTGTCGAGCAGGGTCACGGCGAGGTCGCCGGTCTCGAAATAGGCCTGTTTGGAGAAAATTGTGACGCCGCGTCGCTGTTCCGCGGGATCGGTGTCGAGGAAGGCAGAGCCGTAGTCGACACGCCCCGGCGCGCGGAGCGCACCCGCCGCGACGAGCAGGGCCTCCGAGAGCGTTGTCTTGCCGGCGTCGACATGGGCCAGAATGCCGAGCGTCAGGCGGCGCATCAGTTTTCGATGAGATGGAAGGCAAATCCGCCGATCTCACCCTCCAGATAGAGGAAGGTGCTGCGGCCGAGGCTGTCCACCTTGCGCGTGGACTCGTCAAAGCGAACGCCGCGCTTTGCGAGGTAGTATTCGGCGCGGTCCACATTGTCCGTGCCGATCGCGACATGGCCGAGAGAGCCCTTGCCCTGATACTTCATGACTTCGACAGCGGTGCCGGAGAAGAAGGAGACAGGGGTCTCGATGCAGTCGAGATCAAAGATCGAGGCAATCAGCGAGGCATTCTGTTTTGCTTCCGCGTCGTCCTTCGAGTTGATGCCGACATGCTTGATCTTAAAGTTCAGCATGGTGCGGACAGCCGCGCGGGTGCGCGCCGTGACGGTCTCAAAGGCGTGTGCACGGATATCCTCTTTTTTGGCGAGCCAGGTGCCGCCGCAGGCAAAGACCTGCTTCAGGGCAAAGTAGCGTTGCAGATTTTCAAGCGTCACGCCGCCGGTCGGCATAAAGCGGAGATTCCCATACGGCGCGGAGAGCGCCTTCAGCATTGCGGGGCCGCCGTTCTGCTCGGCGGGGAAAAACTTGACGGCGTCGAGGCCGAGCGACATGGCCTGTTCCATCTCGCCGGGCGTCGCCGTGCCGGGACACATGGCGATGCCTTTTTCCCGCACATAGGCGACAAGTTCCGGCTGAAAGCCCGGGCTCACGATGAATTTTGCGCCCGCCGCAATCGCGGCGTCCGCCTGCGCTTTGGTGATGACGGTGCCGGCGCCGACTGTCATGTCGGGCATCTCGCGGGTCAGCGTGCGGATGGCCTCTGCGGCAGCCGCGGTCCGGAAGGTAATCTCGATTGCGGAGACACCGCCTTCCTTGAGAGCCTCGGCGAGCGGCAGCGCGTCGTTTGCGTCCTCGATCGCGACAACCGGAACAATGCCGATGCGGTACAGTTCTTTGATACAAGCGTCCATTTTGCTATCCTCCCAGCGTTTTTCTGTATCATTTGCACTGAAATCAGTGTAGCATAAGTTAAGAGCATAGAAAAGTTTTCAAAAATGCGTTAAGATAGCGTTACATGTCTGAGACAGGGAGGAAACGCGATGAAGGTAGTCATTCTTGCAGGCGGCTTCGGTACCAGAATTACGGAGGAGAGTTATCTTCGGCCCAAGCCCATGATCGAGATTGGCGGGCAGCCGATACTCTGGCACATCATGAAATACTATTCCTCCTACGGCTTTCACGACTTTGTGATTTGCCTCGGCTACAAACAGTATGTGGTCAAGGAATATTTTGCGGATTATTTTCTGCACACCTCGGATGTGACCTTTGATCTCTCGAACAACAGCATGGAGGTGCTGCAGCGGCATGCGGAGCCCTGGAAGGTGACGCTGATTGACACAGGCCTCCACACGATGACGGGCGGCAGAGTGAAGCGCATTCGCGACTATGTGGGGGACGAGCCCTTCCTCTTGACCTACGGTGACGGGGTCTCGGATGTGGATCTCAATGCGCTGCTCGCCTTTCATCGGGAGAAAAAGCGGCTCGCGACCATCACGATGGTGAACATCGGGCAGGCCAAGGGTGTGCTGGATGTCGGTGACAACGGGGAAATCCGCTCCTTCCGCGAGAAGGACGACAGCGACGGCGCGGTGATTAACGGCGGCTTCATGGTCTTTGAGCCGGGCGTTTTCGATTACATTGCGGGCGATGATACCGTGCTCGAGCAGGAACCCTTCCGGGATCTTTGCCGTGACCGGGAGCTGGTAGGCTATTACCACAGAGGCTTCTGGCAGTGCATGGACACGCAGCGCGAAAAGAAAAAGTTAGAAGAGCTCTGGGAGAGCGGCAACGCGCCCTGGAAGCGATGGTGAGGAGAAACTTGCATGTTTGAAGATAAGACAGAACAGGAGGCGCGACAGGAAATTCTCGCGCTCGTAGAAGAATATGCGGAGCGTTTCCGCGAAAAGAAGAGGGACTTTCATCCGGGCGACCGCATTTCCTATGCGTCTCGCGTCTACGACCACAAGGAGATGGTCAACGCGGCCGATGCGGTCCTTGAATTCTGGCTGACCTCCGGGCGCTATACGGATCTCTTTGAGAAGAAACTCGGCGCCTATCTCGGCGTCCCCTTTGTGTCGCTCGTGAACTCGGGCTCGAGCGCGAATCTGCTCGCCTTTATGGCATTGACCTCTCCGAAACTCGGCGAGCGGCGCGTTCGTCGCGGCGATGAGATCATCACCGTGGCCTGCGGCTTCCCGACGACGGTCACGCCGATGTTGCAGTACGGGGCGGTCCCGGTCTTTGTCGATGTGACCATTCCGCAGTACAACATCGATGTGACGAAGCTCGAGGCGGCCTACTCGCCGAAGACCAAGGCCGTGATGATTGCCCATACGCTCGGCAATCCCTTTGACTTAAAGGCGGTCAAGCGGTTTTGCGACGCCCACGGGCTCTGGCTCATCGAGGACAACTGCGATGCCCTCGGCAGTCGCTATACCCTGGACGGGGAGACCCGGTTTACGGGTACCGTCGGCGACATCGGCACCTCGAGCTTTTACCCGCCGCACCACATGACCATGGGAGAGGGCGGCGCGGTCTACACGAAGAATGTAGTGTTGCACAACATTCTCCGCTCCATGCGCGATTGGGGTCGAGACTGTCGCTGCCCCTCGGGCGTCGACAATCTCTGCGGTCACCGCTTCGACGGCCAGTACGGAGAACTCCCGAAGGGCTATGACCACAAGTATGTCTACTCGGAGTTCGGCTTCAATCTGAAGGCGACCGATTTGCAGGCGAGCATAGGTTGCGCGCAGCTTGAGAAGTTTCCGCACTTTGTCGAGCGCCGGAAGGAAAATTTTAAGCGCCTTCGCGCGGCGCTCTCTCTCGCGGCGGACAAGCTGATACTCCCGGAGCCCTGCGAGAATGCGGACCCGAGCTGGTTCGGCTTTCTTCTGACCTGTCGGGAGGGCGTGTCCCGCGAGAAGCTGGTGCGCTATATCGAGTCGAAGGGCGTGCAGACCCGCATGCTCTTTGCGGGCAATCTGACGAAGCACCCCTGTTTCGACACGCTCCGCGCAAGCGGCGAGGGTTACCGCATTGTCGGCGAACTCACGGAGACCGACCGCATCATGCGCGACACCTTCTGGGTCGGCGTCTATCCGGGCATGACGGAGGAGATGATTGACTATATGGCGACAGCAATTCGCGAGGGACTTGCGGAATGAGACAGGCCTCGAAGGGCGGCATCTATCTCGCCCTGCATGCGCTCGTGCTCTTTTACAGTCTCTCGGCGCTCTGCTCGAAGACAGCGGCCTCCTACCCGGTCGGCAGCTTTCGCTGGCTGCTGTTTTACGGCGCGGTGATTCTGATTCTGGGGCTTTATGCGATTTTCTGGCAGCAGATCATCAAGCGCCTGCCGCTCTCGACCGCATACATGAATAAGGCGGCGACCGTTATCTGGGGACTCGTGTTCGGCAGCCTCTTTTTCCGCGAGCGCGTGACGGCCGGGAAACTCTGCGGTGCGGCACTGATTATCGCCGGCATTGTGCTCTATGCGCTGCCGGGCGAAGCGCGGGGGCGGGAAGCATGAGAGAACTCCCCTGGCTGCATCTCGCGATTTACCTCGGCGCGGTCTTTATCGCAGCGCTCTCCCAGGTGCTCCTCAAAAAAGCGGCGATGCGGCCGCATCGGAGCGTCGTAGAGGAGTATCTAAACCCGCAGGTCATCTTTGCCTATGGGCTCTTTTTTCTGGCGACACTGATTGATGTGATTGCCTACCGAAAAATTCCGCTGAGCCTCGGCCCCATTCTGGAGGCGAGCGCCTATCTCTACATGCTGGTTTTCGGCGCCGTGTTCTTTGGCGAGCGGATTACGAGGAGAAAACTTCTGGCGCTCGCCCTGATTCTCGGCGGCATTGTCCTCTTTACGCTCTCGGCGTGAGGACACGATTTGACAGAGGGAGGACTGTGGACTATGCAGAAACACTATGATTATCTCCTGGTCGGCGCAGGGCTTTTTAACGCTGTCTTCGCACACGCGGCGGCCCGCGCAGGCAAGCGCTGCCTGGTGCTCGAAAAGCGCGCGCACATCGGCGGCAACATTCACTGCGACACCGTGGAGGGCATAGAAGTGCACCGCTACGGCGCGCATATCTTCCACACATCGAACGCCGAGGTCTGGAATTTTGTGAACCGCTTTGTCACGATGAACCGCTTCACGAATTCGCCGGTCGCAAATTATAAGGGAGAGATGTACAATCTCCCGTTTAACATGAATACCTTTTCGCGCATGTGGAATATCCGGACGCCTGCGGAGGCACTTGCGATTCTGAACGAGCAGCGCGCAGAGATTACGGGCGAGCCGAAAAACCTCGAGGAGCAGGCTGTCTCCCTCGTCGGGCGGGACATTTACGAGAAGCTGATTCAGGGCTACACAGAAAAGCAGTGGGGCAAGGCCTGCACGGAACTCCCGGCGTTTATCATACGGCGGTTGCCGGTGCGTCTCACCTATGACAACAACTATTTCAACGACCGTTACCAGGGAATTCCCGAGGAGGGCTATGACGCGCTGGTGCAGGCGCTCTTTTCGGAGGCGGATATTCTCTTAAACACAGATTATCTCGCGGACAAGGCGGGGTGGAACCTGCGCGCCGATGTCACAGTCTACACGGGACCGATCGATGCGTACTTTGCGTATGCGCTCGGTGCGCTCGAGTATCGCTCGCTCCGCTTTGAGACCGAGACCCTCGACACGGAGAACTACCAGGGGTGTGCGGTCGTGAACTACACCGAACGGGAGATTCCCTATACGCGCATCATCGAGCACAAGCACTTTGTCTTCGGTACGCAGCAAAAGACCGTAATCACCCGGGAGTACCCCTCGGACTGGAAGCCGGGCATGGAGCCTTATTACCCGGTCAACGATGCAAAGAATCAGGCGCTCTATGAGGCCTACCGGGAAATGGGCGCACGGGAGCCCGTCATTTTCGGCGGCCGCCTCGGCGAGTACCGCTATTACGATATGGACAAGGTGATTGAGAGTGCGATGACGAGAGCGCGCGCCCTCGGCCTTACAGTTGGAGATGAGACATGATTATCACAAGAACCCCCTTCCGCATGTCGTTTTTCGGCGGCGGAACCGACATGCCGGAATTCTTCAAAGAGCACGGCGGCGCTGTGCTCTCGACCAGTTTCGACAAATACTGCTATGTCAATGTCCGGCATCTGCCGCGCTTCTTCGACTACAGCACCGAGCTCTCGTATTCGAAGCTGGAGCGCGTCACGCGAATCGAGGACATTGAGCATCCGGCCGTGCGCGAGGCAATGAAGTTCCTCGACATGCACGAGCTGCGCTTAACCTATGAGGCGGATTTGCCGGCGCGCTCGGGACTCGGCACGAGCTCGAGTTTTGCGGTCGGCATGCTGAACGCCTTCTATGCGCTGAAGGGAAAGTACGCCGACAAGAAGCGCCTCGCGGACGAGGCCATTTACCTCGAGCGGGAACTCTGCGGGGAGGCCGGCGGCTGGCAGGACCAGATTGCCGCTGCCTTTGGCGGCCTCAATGTGATTCGCTTCAGCGAAGACGGCTACCGCGTGAGCCCCGTGATTGTGAGCGCCGAGCGGAAGCGCGCGCTGAATGAGAATCTCATGCTCTTTTTCACGGGTTTTTCCCGCTTTTCCTCGGACATTCAGACCGCAACCAAGAAGGCGCTCGCGGACAAGACCGCAGAGCTCAGAGAAATGTGCGCGCTGGTCGGTGAGGCCGAGAAGATTCTGATTCACAAAGAGAGCGACCTGAATGAGTTCGGGCGCATGCTCGACACGAGCTGGCAGCTAAAGCGCGGTGTCAGTGCGAAGATTTCGACCGACTCGATTGACCGGCTCTATGCGGACGCAAAAAAAGCCGGCGCGCTCGGCGGAAAATTACTCGGCGCGGGCGGCGGCGGCTTTCTTCTCTTTTATGTGGAGAAGGAGAGACAGGCGGCAGTACATGCCGCGCTTTCAAACCTTCTGCATGTCCCGTTCACATTTGAGAACGGCGGCACGACGGTTATCTTCTATGAGCCGGAGAGCTATGTCGCAAAATAAAATACAGACGGCTTTTTCTCAGCCGAGCGCCACATCGAGCGCCATCATGAGGGTAAAGCCGAGTGCGAAGGAGAGGACCCCGATGTCGGAGTGCTCTCCTTCTGACATTTCGGGGATGAGTTCCTCGACGACGACATAGAGCATTGCACCGGCTGCGAAGCTCAGGAGGTAGGGCATCGCCGGGATGAAGAATTCGGCCGCGGCGAGCATGATAAGTGCCGCGAGCGGTTCCACGGCACCCGAGAGCAGGCCGTAGAAGAAGGCGCGGGGCTTACTGCTGCCCGAGGAGAGCAGCGGGAGGGAGATGATAGCACCTTCCGGAAAATTCTGAATCGCGATGCCGAGGGAGAGCGCGAGTGCCGCACTCGCCGTGATATTCGCACTGCCGCTTAAGAAGCCCGCATAGACGATGCCGACCGCCATGCCCTCGGGGATGTTGTGGATGGTCACGGCGAGGAGCAGCATCGCGGTTTTGGAGATACGGCTCTTTCTGCCCTCGGCCTTTTCCGCGTACAGGTGGAGATGCGGAATCAGTTTGTCGAGGAGCAGGAGAAAGAGCGTTCCGACCCAGAAGCCGATTGCGGCGGGCAGAAAGGCAAAGTGTCCGAGCCCGCCTTCCGCGCTCTGTTCGAGGGCGGGAATCAGGAGACTCCAGATCGAGGCCGCGACCATGACACCGGCCGCAAAGCCGGTCAGCGCCCGCTGAATGTTTCGTCCCAGGGTCTCTTTCAAAAAGAAGACAGCGGCTGCGCCGAGCGTGGTGCCGGCAAACGGAATCAGAATGCCGAGAAGACTGTTTTGTAACAACGAAATACCTGCTTTCTAAGAGGGAACCGGTTCATAGGACCCGCAATCACAGCACATGGTCGTCCGGGATGGGGGCGACTATTTTTTGCAGGCTGCGGAGCAGGAAGAAGAGACTCACAAAGAGCCCCGAGCCCTCCGCAATCACAATGGACCACCAGACATTCTGCAGTACGCCGGTCTTCGAGAGCAGATAAGCGGTCGGCAGGAGGAAGAGGAGCTGGCGGCAAATCGAGACCAGCATGCTGTAGTAGCCCTTGCCGAGTGCCTGGAACGCCGAGCTCGTCGCAATCGAGAACCCGACAAAGGGCAGGCAGAGTCCGATGATGCGAAGCGCCGGAACGCCGAGGGACAGCATGTTGGCCGATGCATGGAACAATCGGAAAAAGAGGCCCGGCAAGAGCTCAAAGAGCAGGAGACCGAAGGTCATAAAGCCGAGCGCAGTCAGGACGGAGACTTTCAGGGCGCGCAGGATGCGGCGCTTATGGCCGGCTCCGTAGTTGTAGGCGAGAATCGGCACCGTGCCGTTATTCAGGCCGTAGACCGGCATGAAGATGAGACTCGAAATTTTGAGGTAGACGCCGAGAATCGCGGTTGCGGTCGCGGTGAAGCCGATCAGAATCTGGTTCATCGCATAGACCATGAAGGAGGAGAGCGCCTGCATGATGGTCGACGGAATGCCGACGGCGAGAATGTGCCCGAGGAGTTCCGGATAGAAGCCGAAGGACTTTGCGTGCAGCTTGACCTCGGGATTTTTGGTCTGGTTCAGCAGAATCGCGACGAGCGCGGAGAGATGCTGGCCGAGCACAGTCGCGAGCGCGGCGCCCGCAATGCCGAGTTTCGGCGCGCCGAAAAGGCCGAAAATCAGCACCGGATCCATCACGAGGTTAAAGAGCGCACCGGAGAGCTGGGAGTACATCGAGAGTGTGGTGCGGCCGGTCGACTGCAGGAAGCGCTCAAAGGTGATTTCCGCGAAGATGCCGAGAGAGCCGCAGCAGACAATGCGCGTGTAGAGGACGCCGTAGGAGAAAATTTCGGGGTCGGCGGTCTGCGCGCGGAAAAACGGCACGGCGAGAAAGATGCCGGTCAGCACAAAGAGCAGCACAAAGCAGAGCTCAAGCAACAGGCCACTTGCGGCTGTCCGGTTGGCGCGTTCCGGCTTTTTTTCGCCGAGCGCGCGGGAGAGGTGCGCGTTGATGCCGACGCCGATGCCGGTGCTGAATGCAATCATCAGCGACTGCAGCGGGAACGCGAGGCTCACGGCGGTCAGGGCCTGTTCGCTGATCATCGAGACGAAGATTGAATCTACTATATTATAGAGTGCCTGGACAATCATCGAAATCATCATCGGAACCGACATCGAAAAAATGAGTTTTCCGACCGGCATGGTGCCCATCTTGTTTTCGGGGAGCTGCGTCTGGGTTTCAGTCATACATACCATCCTTTCCGGCAGAATCAGGTGCGAAAATGTCTATAGTTTAGCAGTATTGTAAGAATCGCGCAAGGCAGGAAGGGCTTCGGTATGTTATACTTCGGATATCAGGCAAAGACTGCAAAGAGCAGTGAAAAGACAGGAGGTTTGACATGGCAGAAGTTGTGGCACTCGGGGAAGTGTTGATTGATTTTGCGGAGAAATCCAAAGATGTGGAAGGCTATCCGACCATGGCAGCGCACGCGGGCGGCGCACCGGCAAATTTCCTCGCGGCGCTTCGAAATCTGGGACACAGCACGGCGATCATCGGCAAAGTCGGCGTGGATGCCTTCGGCGTCATGCTGCTCGGCACCCTGGAGCGCTGCGGCATTGATGTGAGCGGGCTCGTACAGGATGAGAATGTCTTCACCACGCTGGCCTTCGTTACCTTTAACCGCGAAGGTGACCGCGCCTTCAGCTTTGCGAGAAAGCCGGGTGCGGATACCCAGCTCCGCTTTGAGGAGATCAAGCTCTCGCTGATCGATCAGGCGAAGGCCTTTCACTTCGGCACGCTCTCGCTGACCGACGAGCCGGTGCGCTCGGCGACGCGCGCGGCCGTCGCTTATGCCAAAGCGAAGGGCAAGCTCATTACCTGCGACCCGAATCTCCGTCTGCCGCTCTGGCGGGACATTGAGGATGCGCGCCGGGAGATGCTCTGGGCGGTCTCCCACGCGGATGTCGTGAAAATCAGCGACGAAGAGGTGGATTTCCTCTGGGGCTGCACGCCGGAAGAGGGTGCGGAGAAACTGCTCAATAGTTACGGAGTGAGTCTTGCGATGGTCACGCTCGGGCCGAAGGGCAGCTACTTAAAGAACCGGAGCGGTGCGTTCGCCTACTGCGAAGGGCCGCAGGTCTCGCCGATCGACACGACCGGTGCGGGCGATATCTTCGGCGGCACGGCCCTCGCCTGCATTCTGGAGAGCGGTAAGAATGCCGCAGAGCTCACTGCGGAGGAGTTAAAGAACATCGGCACCTTCGCTTCGACGGCGGCGAGCCTCTCGACGGAGCGCTCCGGCGGCATTGCGAGTATCCCGAGCCGGGAGGACGTTCAGGCGCGCGTCGCGAAACTCTCAAACAATTAAACCTTAAACCTACTTGACTTATATGTTAAAAGGGGGTAGGATAACTGTCAGAGACGAACAGACGAAAGGGAGGTATTCTCATGTCGAAGATTTATACTTCTGCAGACCAGTTGATCGGACACACCCCGCTCCTCGAGCTCACGCACATTGAGGCGGAGGAGGGCTTAAAGGCGCGTATTCTCGCAAAGCTCGAGTACTTTAACCCGGCAGGCTCCGTGAAGGACAGAATTGCCCGCGGCATGCTCGACGACGCGGAGCAGCGCGGCGTCCTGAAGAAGGGCTCGGTTATCATTGAGCCGACTTCCGGCAATACCGGCATCGGCCTCGCCTCGGTCGCGGCGGCGAGAGGCTATCGCATTATCATCGTGATGCCGGACTCGATGAGCGTGGAGCGGAGAAATCTCATGAAGGCCTACGGCGCGGAGCTCGTTCTGACAGAGGGCGCCAAGGGCATGAAGGGCGCAATGGCCAAGGCAGAAGAGCTCGCGAAGGAGATTCCGAACAGCTTTATTCCGGGGCAATTTGTGAATCCCGCAAATCCGGCGACGCATGAGAAGACCACAGGTCCCGAGATCTGGGAAGACACCGACGGCGAGGTCGACTACTTTGTCTCCGGCGTCGGCACGGGCGGCACACTGACGGGTGTAGGCCGCTATCTCCGCAGCAAAAAGCCGGCGGTCAAACTGATTGCCGTGGAGCCGGACGCTTCGCCGGTGCTTTCGGGCGGACAGCCGGGCCCGCACAAAATCCAGGGACTCGGCGCGGGCTTTGTGCCGGATACGCTTGACACGAAGATCTACGACGAGGTGATTCAGGTCTCGAATGAGGACGCATTCCGCGAGGGACGGGAGATCGGGAGAGCCGAGGGGATTCTGACCGGCATCTCCTCGGGTGCGGCGCTCTATGCGGCGGTGCAGCTCGCAAAGCGGAAGGAGGCCGAGGGCAAGACGATTGTCGTCCTATTGCCGGATTCCGGTGACCGTTATCTCTCTTCGCCGCTGTTCCAGGACTGATCAAAACCCGAATGTAAGTGAATCACAAGGGAGCCGTTTTGCCTGTTTTCCGGTAAAGCGGCTTTCTTTTTGCGCTTTTATGCGATCGGCCCTTCCTGTATGAGTACACCCAAGTTTGTGTTTGGGGGAAAACAGAAGAGGAAAGTTCCGTCTCTATCCGCTTGGCACCCAAAGGGTCAAAAAAATCCCCCGCGCCGGGCGGCACGGAGGTGTGAAGCGCAAATGCTCAGATGACAAAATCATTGCCAGCGAGGTTCGGCGCGGCGAGATCGGCGAGTGTGTAGCCGTCGAAAAAGTCGTTGACCAGGCGGTCCAGTTTCTGCCACATGGGCAGGGTGCGACAGTAGGCCGCGCGCTCGCAGGCAGCCTTTTCCTCGAGGCAGGCGACCGGCGCGAGACTGCCCTCGGTGAGGCGGAGAATGCTGCCGACCGTATACTCGGCGGGCGAGCGGTTTAAGCGATAGCCGCCGCCTTTGCCGCGGAGTGCATCGAGCAGGCCGTTGCGGACCAGAATTTTGACAATGGACTCCAGATATTTTTCGGAAATTTGCTGCCGCTCGGCAATATCCTTCAGGGGAATATAAGAACTGCCGATGTGCTCGGCGAGATCGATCATGACGCGGAGTGCGTAGCGGCCCCGGGTTGAAATCATCATACGGAACTCCTCTCATCTAACATATAAACCTATCTTACTACGGGGTTTAATGCTTTGCAAGCTGTTCTTTGTCATTTTTCTGTGCTATACTTTCAGCAAGTCGAACAAAAGGAGGCATTACAATGGCAGCTGATAAGAAAATATTGACAATACAGGATATTTCCTGTGTGGGACAATGCTCGCTCACCGTGGCTCTGCCCATCGTCTCGGCCTGCGGCGTGGAGACCTGTATTCTCCCCTCGGCGGTGCTCTCCAATCACACCGGCGCCGATTTTCACGGCTTTACCTTCCGGGATTTGACCGAGGATATGCCGGAAATTGCCGCAAAGTGGAAGAAAGAGGGCATTGCCTTTGACGCGATTTATACGGGCTATCTCGGAAGCCGGAGACAGATTGCGCTTGTGCGGGAGATGATGGACACACTCCTCGTGCCCGGCGGCTTAAGGATTGTGGATCCCGCGATGGCGGACAACGGTGCGCTCTACACCGGCTTTGATCTCGCGTTTGTCGAGGAGATGGCGAAACTCTGCGGCAGGGCGGATTATATTCTCCCGAACCTCACGGAGGCCTGCCTGCTGACCGGAACCGTGTACCGCGAGGGGCTGCAGAGCGAAGCGGAAATCCGGGAGCTTTTAAAGAAACTTGCGGCGCTCGGCGCAAAGCATGTGATTTTGAAGGGGATTTCCTACGAGGAAGGGCGCATCGGCAATGTAGTCTATGACAGCGCGAGCGGTGACCTCCGCTACGACTTTACGCCGCGCGTGCCACGAAGCAGCCACGGAACCGGCGACTGCTTTGCCGCGGCGTTTACCGGCGCCATGCTGCGGGGGAAGAGCGCTTTCGAGGCGACAAAGCTCGCCGCGCGCTTTGTGGTCGCGAGCATACGCGCGACCGAGGGCGATGTCGCACACTGGTACGGCGTCAAATTCGAAAAGGCCTTGCCGCTCCTCACAGAGGCGCTGAATGTGCCGACATTTACGATTGAAGGCAAACATGTCCGGGACCTAGAAACGTTCTATGCGGAGATTGACCGGGTTCTGACCGACGGGACGCAAAAGACCGGGCACAATCTATCGGCATTCGACGACATTCTGCGGGGCGGCTTCGGAAAGCACACTTACGGGCAGCGGATTCACCTTTACTGGAAGAACTTCGATGTGAGCCGGGAGGCACTCGGCGCCGAGACCGCGCTGCGCCTGGTCGGTATTATTCTGGACCGGGAGAGCGGTCACGACTGCGAGCTGGAATTCTGAGGCTGCGAGAGCTGTCTCGTCATAAAAAAACGCAGGGCGAAAATTCGCCCTGCGTTTTTTTAATCCGCGAGATATACTTCCGCGTATTGCACACCGAAGTCCAGTGCACTGGAGTGACTCTCCATGAAGATGTCGATGTGCTTGCCGGCAACGCCGCTGCCGACGTCTTCGGCGACATAGACGGTGCCGTTGATGACAACGCGCGTGCCCTCCGGAATCACGGCGGGATCGGTTGCAATCGTGTGATTGGCCTGTGCAATCTTGCCCGAGCTGGTCATGCGGCCCCACCCTTTGGAACACTCGTAGCAGGGGCAGTAGGCGGTGAGCTTGAAGACACCGAGGCTTTTGCCGTTCCGGCCGCTCTCTTTTTTGGCGCTCTTGCCGCTCGTGCTGTGGTTCGCGACAGCCGTCGTCTTGCTCTGTTTGCCGCTGTCCTTTTTTGCAGCGGCTTTTTTTGCCGCCTCGCGGGATTCCGCTTCGGCGCGCTCTCTGGCCGCCTCACTTGCGGCGCGCGCGGCTTCTTCGGCGGCGCGGCGCGCTGCTTCGGCCTTTGCCTGTTCTTCCTGCTTCAGGCTGAGCCAAGCGCGGTCTTTATTGGTCCGGGTCTCAATCAGCGCATTTTGCGCCGCGACGCGGGCATCGTTGAGCGCAGGTACATCAATCTGGTCGCTTAGATTCTCTTCGGCGTGCTGCACATCTCCCATCACCGTGCTGTCCGTGAAGACAGCGCTCGCGGAGGGAGTGTCTGTCGGCGAGACAAAGGCAGTGCTGCCTGCCTCGACCGCAGCGGGTTCCGAGGCCGGCTCTGCTTTCGGCTCGCCCAGCGCACTGAGCGGCACGAGAAACAGAAGCAGGGTCAGAAGAAAGATGCACGCCCGCTGAATGACATTCATATGTTTTTGCATGGTTCTGTATCCTCTTAAGGATTTTGTAAGAACTACAGCTTTATTTTAAACAGAAGAGGGGGATACTGTCAATTAAAATTAAAGCAGCGGGAACTTACTCGAGAATCAGGAACACTTCGCGGTACTGGACACCGTGTGCCCAGGCCTCGGCGGTCGTCGCGTAGTAGACGTCGACAGTCTGGCCGCGGACACCGTTGTCTTCGACCGTGTAGATGGTGTCGCTGCCCGCAAAGCGGATCTTACTGCCGCGCGGCAGCACGCCCCAGTCGGATGCGACCGTGTGCGCGGCCTTCGGCACCGAGCCGTCGGCGCAGAGGGAGCCGTTCGGATTGGAATAGCCCGTGGTCTTAAAGGTGCCAAGCGAGCGCTCGTTCCGGACGGGCGGGAGCGGGACGGCGGTCTCCGGCGCCTCGATGACAGCGGTCACTTCTTCGGTCCGGCTGTTGGAGGTTGCGTTGTTCTGTACGACTGCGGCCGCGGCAGGCTTGGCTGCGGCGAGTGCGAGCAGGATACTGAGCCCGAGGGCGGAAAACTTTGTCAAAAGTCGCATGCAAGGTCTCCTTTCACGTCAAAATGTTACAGAGATGTTACTTTTCTGTCTGCAATTTAGAATATAGCATGAGAGACGGGAAACGCGCAAGAAAATCGTGTGCGGGAAACGCGTAGGACAAAGGGGGGCAGAGAACCTTGCGGCGCCGGAAGCGAGCGGCGCGGCTGGTGCGGCAGAGGAAAGCGAGCGGAAAGAGCGGCAGAGAATTTCTCTAAAAAAATTTTGAATCCCGCTTGACAGGGACTTGCAAAACAGCTATAGTAACGACAGCAGGTGTTAGCACTCTAATCAAATGAGTGCTAACAACGGGAAGGAGGAAATCATGGAGCTGGATGACAGAAAAGTCATGATACTGAATGCAGTGATCAAAAACTACATGGAGACCGGCGAGCCGGTCGGCTCCCGTACGATTTCAAAACTTCCCGGCTGCGCGCTGAGCAGTGCGACCATACGCAATGAGATGTACGATCTGGAGGAGATGGGTTATCTTCTGCAGCCGCACACTTCGGCGGGGCGTATTCCCTCCGATCAGGGGTATCGCTTCTATGTCAATGAGATTCTGCGGGAAACCGAGAATGAGGTCGAAGCCATGAAGCGCCGGTTTGTTGCGCGGGTAGATCGCCTCGAGCTGGTGCTCCGCAGAATGGCACGCATTGCCGCGGACCATACCAATTACGCAGCGGTCATCAGCGGTCCCGACACGAGCCGGGCGCGCATCAAGCTGTTGCAACTCTCCAGAATGGATGAGAGCCGCCTTTTGGTTGTTCTGGTACTCGAGGGCAATCTGATCAGCAACCGCATTTTGACCTTGCGGCAGCCGATCGGTGATGCAGAGCTCCTGCAACTCAATATTCTGCTGAATACGCGCTTAAACGGCGTCAGCATTCAGGAGGCGGAGGAAGGCGTTATGCAGAAGCTACTCGCGGAAGCAGGGGACAACAAAGAGTTCGTCGCCTATCTTCTCGATGAACTCCGGCGCATGCTCTCGGAGGAAGAAGAGTTGCAGATTTATACCAGCGGCGCGACCAATGTGTTCCGGTATCCGGAGCTCACCGACGGCGGCGGCGCAAAACGCATCATCCGGACCTTTGAGGAGAAGAACCGCTTGAAGCGCATTGTGGCGGATGCGGCGGCGCAGACGGGAGAGGAGAAAGATAACATTCAGGTGTTTATCGGAGAGGAATCTCCGGTGCCTGAGATGAATGATTGCAGCATAGTCACAGCCCGTTATGATCTGGGCGGCGGCCTTTGCGGTACCATCGGTATCGTGGGACCCAAGCGCATGGATTATGAGAAGGTGCTGAGGATGTTGCACAGTCTGATGCGTGAAATGGATGAGAATTTCGGAGGAGACGATGGCTAAGGATAAGCACAGACACGAGCGGGAGAGAGAGGAGCGGCAGAGCGCCGAGGAGCGCGCTGCGATGGGAGCTGCCGCTGCTGCGGCGGAACTCGAAGCGGAAGACAAGGCAAAAGAAACGGCAGAGACCGCTGCGACCGCTTCCGGCCAAGAGGCTGCCGAAGACGGGCAGCGCAGCGCAGCACAGGCAGAAATCGAAGCTCTGAACGACCGTCTGAAGCGGACGCTCGCGGAGTTTGAAAATTTCCGCAAGCGGAGCGAGCGCGAAAAGGCACAGATGTTTGATCTCGGTGCCAAGTCGGTGCTCGAGAAGTTTTTGCCGGTCATCGACAATTTTGAGCGCAGCGTCGCGCAGGTTCCGGAGAGTGAGGACAGCGGCATCAAGGCCTATGCCGAGGGCATGGACATGATATACCGCCAGCTCTTGAAGAATCTGAAGGAGGCGGGCGTCGAGGCGATTGACGCGAAGGGCAAGCCCTTTGACCCGGCGTATCACAATGCGGTGATGCACGAGGACAATGAGGAACTCGGCGAGAATGTCGTCTCGGAGGAGTTACAGAAAGGGTATCTCTACAAGGACAGCGTACTTCGCCACAGCATGGTGAAGGTCGCAAACTAAATCGGAATACAACAGGAAACTGATTTTTATATACGAGCTGATTTTAGGAGGAGAAACAATGAGTAAGATTATCGGTATTGACCTTGGTACAACCAACAGCTGTGTGGCAGTCATGGAGGGCGGTAAGCCGGTCGTGATCCCGAACAGCGAGGGAGCCAGAACCACACCGTCCGTGGTCGCATTCACAAAGACCGGCGAGCGTCTGGTCGGCGAGCCGGCAAAGCGCCAGGCAGTCACGAACGCGGACCGCACGATTGCTTCGATTAAGCGCCACATGGGCACGGACTACAAGGTGACCATCGACGGCAAGAGCTACACGCCGCAGGAGATTTCGGCGATGATTCTGCAGAAGCTGAAGGCGGATGCGGAGAGCTACCTCGGTGAGAAGGTCAGCGAGGCGGTCATCACGGTTCCGGCGTACTTTAACGACGCGCAGCGTCAGGCAACCAAGGACGCAGGCAAGATTGCGGGCCTTGAAGTCAAGCGTATCATCAACGAGCCGACGGCGGCGGCGCTCGCTTACGGCCTCGACAATGACAAAGAGCAGAAGATTATGGTCTACGACCTCGGCGGCGGTACCTTCGATGTCTCGATCATCGACATCGGCGAGGGCGTCATCGAAGTGCTCGCGACCAACGGCGACACGCACCTCGGCGGCGACGACTTCGACAACAAGATTACCGAGTGGATGATTGCCGAGTTCAAGAAGCAGGTCGGCGTGGATCTCGGCAAGGACAAGATGGCGCTGCAGAGACTGAAAGAAGCGGCGGAGAAGGCAAAGAAGGAGCTCTCGACCGCGACGACGACGGAGATTAACCTTCCGTTCATCACGGCGACCGCAGAGGGCCCGCAGCACCTTGCAATGACCCTGACCCGCGCAAAGTTTGACGAGCTCACGGCAGATCTCATTGAGCGCACCGTCATTCCGGTGCAGAATGCAATGCGCGATGCCAGCATCACGAACGCAGACCTCGGCAAGGTTCTTCTGGTCGGCGGTTCCACGCGTATGCTGAACGCGCAGGAGAAGGTAAAGCAGCTCACCGGCATGGAGCCCTCGAAGACCCTGAATCCGGACGAGTGCGTTGCCATCGGCGCGGCGGTCCAGGGCGGCAAGCTTGCGGGCGATTCGAGCGCAAGCGATGTGCTGCTGCTCGATGTCACCCCGCTCTCCCTCTCGATTGAGACCATGGGCGGCATCGCAACCAAGCTGATTGAGAGAAACACGACCATCCCGACCAAGAAGAGCCAGGTCTTCTCGACGGCGGAGGACAACCAGTCGGCTGTCGACATCCATGTGGTACAGGGTGAGCGTGAGTTTGCACGCGACAACAAGAGCCTCGGCCAGTTCCGTCTGGACGGCATCCTGCCGGCAAAGAGAGGTGTCCCGCAGATTGAGGTCACCTTCGACATCGATGCAAACGGTATCGTGAATGTCTCCGCAAAGGATCTCGGCACCGGCAAGGAGCAGCACATCACGATTACTTCCGGTTCCAACATGTCTCAGGAGGACATTGACAAGGCAGTCCGGGAAGCTTCCGAGTTCGAGGCACAGGACAAGAAGAAGAAAGAGGCAATTGACGAGAGAAATGACGCCGACTCTCTGATCTTCCAGACCGAGAAGGCAATCCAGGAGGTCGGTGAGAAGCTCAGCGACAGCGACAAGGCGGCGGTTGAGGCAGACCTCAGCGCACTCAAGGAGGCTGTGAACCGCGCACCGGCGGAGGCGATGACGGATGAGCAGGTCGCAGACATCAAGGCAAACAAGGAGAAGCTGATGGCAAGCGCGCAGCAGCTCTTCCAGAAGGTCTATGAGAACGCACAGCAGAGCCAGGCGGGCCAGGGTGCCGCGGACAACGGCGGCTCCAAGCCGGATGACGGTGTTGTGGACGGCGATTTCAAGGAAGTCTAAAGAAAACGGATGGCACGCGGGAGCAGGGCTCTCGCGTGTCCGTTTGAGAAAGGATCAGGATGGCAGAACAGAAGCGCGATTATTATGAGGTGCTTGGGGTTTCGAAGGACGCGGACGATGCGGCGCTGAAAAAGGCATATCGGATGCTCGCGAAGAAGTATCATCCGGATGCGAATCCCGGCGACAAGCAGGCGGAGGCGGCTTTTAAGGAAATCAACGAAGCTTATTCCGTTCTGAGCGATCCTAAGAAGCGGGCACAGTACGATCAGTTCGGACACGCTGCCTTTGACCCGCGCATGGGCGGCGGCGGCAGCGGCGGCGGTTTCTACGAAGGCAATGCGGCCGACTTCGGCGATATCTTCGGCGACATGTTCGGCGGCGATATTTTCGGCAGCTTTTTCGGCGGCGGCAGAGGCGCGCAGCGCCAGGCGGCCAATGCGCCGATGCGCGGGGCAAATGTTCACGCGACCGTACGGCTTACCTTCGAAGAGGCAATCTTCGGCTGTAAGAAGAAAATCACAATCGACTACAAGGAAGAGTGCGAGACCTGTAAGGGCAGCGGCGCAAAGCCGGGCACCTCGCCCGAGACCTGTCCGACCTGTAAGGGGCAGGGCAAGATTGTCAAGATGAGCCAGACCATGTTCGGCACGATGCAGAATGTGCAGACCTGTCCGACCTGCCACGGCAGCGGCAAGGTGGTAAAGGAGAAGTGCACGTCCTGCAACGGCACGGGCTATAAGCGCATCCGGAAGAGTTTTGAGGTCAGCATTCCGGCCGGCATCGACAACGGTCTCTCGGTCAGAATGCCGCACGGCGGCGAGCCGGGCGTGAACGGCGGCGAGCGCGGCGATCTTCTGGTCGAGTGCATTGTGAGTCCGCACCCGATCTTTAAGCGCCAGGACACGAATATTTTCTCGACGGTGCCGATTTCGTTCGCGACGGCGGCGCTCGGCGGCCCGATCCGGATTAAGACTGTGGACGGCGAAGTCGAGTACACGGTCAAGGCGGGAACGCAGACCGACACGCGTGTGCGCCTGAGCGGCAAGGGAGTGCCTTCACTCCGGAATCCGAAGGTGAGGGGAGACCACTATGTGACGCTCGTCGTCGAGGTGCCGACCAAGCTGAATGCAAAGCAGCGCGAGGCCTTAAAGAACTTCGACGAGGCAATGCGGGGCGACGGCAAAAAGAAGGGCTTGTTCTCCTGACGACAAGTGACCGGAAGGGTGACTGTTCCGGCGGCGGGATGCCGCGGGGCAGCCGCCCTTTTTTGCTTTGCGGAAGCCCGCTTTTACAAACATAGTGCGCTGTGCTATGATTAAACGATATCAGAGCCAGGAGGGAAAACGCCCATGCGATGGAAAAAGTATACGCTGTATACCACAGAAGAGGCAGTGGATCTGGTGAGCGCGACGCTCGCGGAACTCGGCATTGAGGGCATCGAGATTGAGGACAATGCGCCGCTCTCGGAGCGGGACACCAAGGGCATGTTCATCGACATTCTGCCGGAACTGCCGCCGGACGACGGGACAGCGCGCGTGAGCTTTTATCTGGAGCCGGGCAGCGGTGAAGAGGCGATGCTCTGTCGCGTCCGCGAGGGACTCGAGGAACTGTCGCAGTTCACCGATCTCGGCGAAGCGCGGATTGCGGAGAGTCTCACCGAGGACAAGGACTGGATTAACAACTGGAAGACCTTCTTTCACCCCTTTGTGGTCGATGACATTCTGATTAAGCCGACCTGGGAGCAGGTGCCGGCGGAGAGCGCGGGACTCACCTGCATCCAGATTGACCCGGGCACGGCGTTCGGCACTGGCGCGCATGAGACCACGCAGCTCTGCATCCGCGCCTTAAACCGCTACATGAAGCTCATGCAGGCGGCGGGCGTCAATGATATCCGCGTTCTGGATGTCGGCACGGGCAGCGGCATTCTCGGCATCGCGGCAAAGAAGCTCGGGGCTGCCCGGATTTTTGCGACCGATCTCGACGACAACGCGCTTGAAGCCGTTGCGGAGAACCTTTCGAGCAATGACCTGAATCCCGAAGACTTCACGGTCGTCTGCGGCAACCTGATCGATGACCCTGCCGTACAGGCGGCGGCCGGCGAGGCGTGCTACGACATCGCGCTCGCGAATATACTCGCACCCGTGATTCTGCTGCTCGAGAAAGAAGTCTGGCGGCACTTAAAAATCGGCGGTATCTTCATCACCTCCGGCATCATCGACGAAAAGGAAGAGGAAGTGCGCGCGGCGATTGCGGTGAATCCGCACTTTGAGGTGCTCGAAGTAAACCGCCAGGGCGAGTGGTCGAGCGTCGTCGCGCGGAGAAAGGCCTGAGATGTATCACTTTTTTATCGCACCCGAACAGCTTTCGGAGGACAGCGCGGTGATTCTCGGCAGTGATGTGCGGCATATCGGCGCGGTGCTCCGGATGAAGCCTGGCGAAAAGATCATGGTCAATGCGGGCGGCGACTGGGACTATCTCTGCGAAATTGCGGAGATCGGGACGGAGGCTGTACAACTCCGCATTCTGGAGGGCAGGCAGGAGACGAGGGAACTCCCGGTATCGATTACGCTCTACCAGGGACTCCCGAAGGGCGAAAAGATGGAGTTCATTGTGCAAAAGGCGGTGGAGCTCGGCGCAGCGCGCGTGGTTCCGGTCGCAATGCACCGCTCGGTCGTGCGTCTCGATGAGAAGAAGGCGGCAGCCAAGCAGAAGCGCTGGCAGGCCATCGCGGAGGCAGCGGCCAAACAGGCGGGGCGGAGCCTCATTCCGGAAGTTACTTTGCCGCTCCGCTTTGCGGATGCGCTCGCACAGGCAGAAGAAGAGGGGACCGAACTTCGCCTTCTCCCCTATGAGCGGGCGGAGGGTATTGCAGAGACCAGAGCGCTGATCCGCTCGGCAAAGCCCGGACAGCGCATTGCCGTGATGATAGGCCCGGAAGGGGGCTTTGAGGAGACTGAGGTGGCGGCGGCCGAGGAGCGCGGCTTCACGGCCGTTACGCTCGGAAAACGCATACTCCGGACGGAGACGGCCGGCCTTGTGGTTCTCTCCCTTCTGATGGCGGAGACAGAGGAAGATTGATGGAAATATATTTTGACAATGCGGCGACGACACGCCTCGGGAATGCGGCGGCGGAGATTGCGGACAGGGTGGCGCGAGAAGACTACGGCAACCCGTCCTCTCTGCATCTCGCGGGCGTCCGCGCGGAGGCGGCGGTTCGGACGGCCGCGGAACAAATTGCAAAGACCCTGAAGGCAGAACCGGCGGAACTTATTTTTACTTCGGGCGGCACGGAGTCCGACAATCTCGCGATTCTCGGGACGGCGCGCAGCAGAAAGGGCTACGGGCGGCATCTCATCACGAGTGCGGTCGAACACCCGGCGGTGCTCGAAGCCATGCGTTTTCTCGAGGAGCAGGATTTTTCGGTGACGGTATTGCCGGTCGATGCAGCCGGAAAAATCTCGCTCGCGGATCTGGAAGCTGCCGTCCGGAAGGACACGATACTGGTCTCGCTCATGTATGTGAACAATGAAATCGGTGCGATTCAGCCGGTTGCGGCGGCGGCGGAGCTCGTGCACCGTCTGAATCCGGACTGCTATTTTCACACGGACGCCGTGCAGGCCTACGGGAAATTCGAGATTTATCCGAAGCGCCTCGGCATCGACCTCCTGAGCGCGAGTAGCCATAAGATTGCGGGACCGAAGGGAGTCGGCTTTCTCTATAAGAATCGCCGCGTCTCGTTAAAGCCCGTGAGTTTCGGCGGCGGCCAGCAGGGCGGCCTTCGAAGCGGCACGCTGAATGCGCCGGGCATTGCGGGGATGGGAGAGGCCGCGCGGGAGGCTTATTCGGACTTCCCGGCAAAGCGGGAGCGCCTGCTTGCAATCAAGAACCGGATTCTCGAGGCGGCACGCGAAATCCCGGGCGTCAGCGCAAACAGCGCGCCGGGCATGGACTCCGCGCCGCAGATTGTAAGCCTCTCGGTCGAGGGGGTCCGCGCCGAGGTGCTGCTGCACGCGCTCGAGGCCGAGGGGATTTTTGTGTCGAGCGGCTCCGCCTGTGCCTCGAATCACCCGGGTATTTCCGCGACGCTGCGGAGCATCGGACTTCCCAAACAGCTTTTGGACGCGACGATACGCCTGAGTTTCTCCGCGGAAAATACCGAGGCGGAGGCAGAGCGCTTTTCAGAGGTCTTCCGGCGGCTTGTGCCGGAACTCCGGAAATTCAGACGGTGAGGAACAGAGGATGGAATACAAGTCTTTTTTGATTAAATACGGCGAGATCGGTGTCAAGGGTAAAAACCGCTATAAGTTCGAGGACGCCCTGGTGCGACAGCTCGGCCTTGCCCTGAAGCCGCTCGGCACTGCCTTTCACATCGTAAAGGAGCACGGCCGTATTTATGTCGACATGGACGGCGCCTATGACTACGAAGATACGATTGCGGCGCTACAGCGGGTCTTTGGCGTGGTTTCGATTTGCCCGGTGCTCCGTCTCACGGAGCGGGGCGAGGACGCGATTGCGACCGAAGCGGTGCGTTTTCTGCGGGAAATTACGGCGGGCGAGGCAAAGAGTTTCAAAGTCTTTACGCGTCGCATTGACAAGAACTACCCGGGTACTTCCGAGGAAATCAGCGCATCGCTCGGTGCGGTGCTGCTGGATGCCTGCCCGAATCTGCATGTCGATGTCAGAAATCCCGAGATTCGACTGAATCTCGAAATCCGGAATGAGGGGATACTGCTCTATGCGCTATCGATTCCGGGACCCGGCGGCATGCCGGTCGGCACGGCGGGGCATGCGATGCTTCTGCTCTCGGGCGGTATCGATTCGCCGGTCGCGGGCTATATGATCGCAAAGCGCGGCGTACAGCTTGAGGCGACGTACTTTCACGCGCCGCCCTATACCTCGGAGCGTGCCAAGCAGAAGGTCGTGGACCTCGCGCGCATTCTGGCGCGCTATGCGGGGACAGTGCGCCTGCACATCGTGAACTTTACGGACATTCAGCTCTATATCTACGAGAAGTGCCCGCGCGAGGAACTCACGATTATCATGCGCCGCTATATGATGCGTATTGCGGAGACCATCGCGAAGAAGAACAAGGGCATGGCGCTCGTCACCGGTGAGAGCATAGGCCAGGTTGCGAGCCAGACGGTGCCGTCGCTGCTCTCGACCAATGAGGTTTGCACGCTGCCGGTGTTCCGCCCGCTGATCGGCTTTGACAAGCAGGAGATCATTGAGCGCGCGGAAAAAATGGGAAGTTACGAGACTTCGATTCTGCCGTTTGAAGACTGCTGTACGATTTTTGTCGCGAAACATCCGGTCACGAACCCCGAGTTATCGCGCATCAAGAAGTCGGAGGAGAAGCTCGCGGAGCGGATCGAAGAACTGGTGGAAACAGCGCTCCGCACAGAGGAAACGGTTCTCTGCGAGGCGTAAATCGGGCATGAAAAAAGCCGCACAAGTTGTGCGGCTTTCTCTTTCTCAGGCAGAACTCACTCGATAATGTAAGGCTTCAGCGCCTCTACGATATTGTCCATCGACTCGTTGCCGTGGATATTCAGGCTAATCGGCTTCGAGAGATCCAGGCTGAAAATGCCCATGATCGACTTAGCGTCGATCACATAGCGGCCGGACACCAGATCAAAGTCGGCATCAAAGCGTGCAATGGTATTGACGAAGGACTTCACTTTCTCGATGGAGTCTAGGGAAATCTTGACGGTTTTCATGGCAGAGCCTCCTTTTAGAGATGTAATAGCGTAGTGCTTTCATCTTATGGGGAAGACCGTGTAAAGTCAAGATGAGGAAGGAGAATAAGATGAGAACAGCGGCATTTCACACGCTGGGATGTAAGGTAAACGCCTATGAGACCGAGGCAATGGAGCAGGCTCTCCTGCAGGCGGGTTATGAACTCCGCTCGTTTGAGGAGGCGGCGGATGTCTATATCATCAACACCTGCTCGGTCACGAATATCGCCGACCGGAAATCGCGGCAGATGTTACACCGCGCGAAGACGCTCAATCCCGGGGCGGTCGTCGTTGCGGCGGGCTGTTACGCGCAGGCGGCGGCAGAGAGCCTGAAAGAAGACGGCAGCGTGGATCTGGTGCTCGGCAATCAGGAGAAAAAGGATCTGGTCCGCATTCTGGAAGCCTATTTCGCCGACAAGCTCGAGGCGCCCTTTGCGGTCGGGGATATGCGCGAGGCAACACAGTATGAGGACCTCGCAGCAAACCGGAGCGAGGGGCACACGCGCGCTTTTTTAAAGGTGCAGGACGGCTGCAACCAGTACTGTTCTTACTGCATCATCCCGTTTCTCCGCGGCAACATACGCTCGCGCCGCCCGGGAGACGTGCGGAGAGAGGCAGAGCGCCTCGCGGCAAGCGGGGTGCGGGAGCTCGTGCTGACCGGCATTCATCTCTCCTCCTACGGACGCGATTTTAAAAATGCGGCGGAGCGGGAGGATTTCGGTGACGGCGCGGCAAATCTCCTTGAGCTCCTGACACTCCTCGACGGTGTCGAGGGCATTGAGCGACTTCGCATCGGCTCACTCGAGCCAAAAATCGCGACGCCGGCATTTGCCGCGGGACTCGCGTCTTTACGGCATTTCTGCCCGCATTTTCATCTGTCTCTCCAGAGCGGGAGCAATGCGACCTTGCGCCGTATGGGGCGCCGCTATACCGCAGAGGAATTCAGAGCGGGGGTACAGGCACTTCGCACGGCGTTCCCGGACGCTGCGATGACCACGGATGTGATTGTCGGTTTTCCCGGGGAAAGCGAAGAGGAGTTCTCGGAGAGCTTTTCGTTTATCGAGGAGATACGGTTTTACGAGACGCACATTTTCCCCTACTCGAAGCGGGAGGGAACCAGAGCGGCCGCAATGCCGGAGCAGGTGCCGGGCGCTCTGAAGAAGAGGCGCGCAGCCCGCTTACAGGAGTTGAATCTCGGACGGCAGCGGGAATTTCGCACATCCCGCCTCGGCACCGCACAGGAGATGCTCTCCGAGGAAACGGTGACAATCGACGGAGAGGCATATCTCATCGGCAACAGCCGTGAATATGTGAAACTGGCGGCGCCGCTTTCTGCGCTCGGCGGCGATTGCGCGGTGAACTGTCTGTACCGCGGGACGGCAGAAAAATTTCTCAATTCCGAAATACTTCTACTGACAAATGTAAGCAAAACGTAAAGCTTTTGCCCTTGTGGATTCTTTTCAAATCAGATAGAATGGACAGTAATTGAGAGGAAAGCATATCATGAATGAAAACTTGCACGACACACAGTTTTTTCAGACAGTTCAGGAGAATAAAATGGATGTAGACCAGGTGTTGGAACTGGTCTATACGGCGCTGTCTGAAAAAGGATACAATCCGGTCAACCAGATTGTGGGTTATGTGATGAGCGGAGATCCCACTTATATCACAAGCCATAAAAATGCGCGCAGTTTAATCATGAAGGTTGAGCGCGATGATATTTTGGAGCTCCTGCTGAGCTACTACATCAGACATAAGATTGATCGGCACTGACACTTCAGATTGCATCATTTGTGATAAAAGCCGCGTGAAGGACCGTTATGGGCTCGGTCGGAAAATGAATCATGCACCTCTGCACTGATACGGAGCATTCCGTATCAGCGCTTTTGGTGTGCAGGAGGAAAAATACTTGCCATTGATGGGATTGGACTATGGCGCAAAGACGGTGGGCGTTGCCGTGAGCGACGGACTCGGTCTTGCGGCACAGCCGCTGGAAACCATATGGAGGGACTCGGAGAAGAAGCTCCGGAAGACCCTGCAGCGCATCGAGGCGCTTGTCGCGGAGCGCGGCATCACCCGCATTGTGCTCGGACACCCCTCGCATCTCGACGGTTCCGAGGGAGAGCGGGTCGCTTTTTGTGCTCAATTTAAGGAGAAACTGGAACAGCGGACGGGACTGCCGGTGGTCTGGCAGGACGAGTGGCTCACCACGGCGGAAGCGGAAGAGCGCCTCGAGGAGAGGGGCATTCCGCGCGCGGAGCAGAAGCAATATCTCGATAAACTGGCGGCTGCGATTATCCTGCAGGAATATATGGATGCGCACCCGGAGGAGCGCTGAGCGGCTCGGAGAGGAACAAAG
>ERZ773007.75-NODE-75-length-47040-cov-98.242822_pt1 | contig 47040 bp, 69 predicted proteins | sample MGYA00580665_ERZ773007 | MGnify/ENA primary metagenome ERZ773007 (study PRJEB29015, sample SAMEA2738122) | human oral metagenome | biome: human oral; feature: human-associated habitat; material: saliva | place: China | collected 2167 ... | reverse complement strand
CCATACACGGTAACAATATTAATGGTAATAATATCTCTGGCGGTACGATTACAGGTACAACCGTAAACGGTGGTTCTGTTAGAGGTTCCGTGATTGAGGGTGGCACGATACGAGGTGCGAGATTAGAGGGTGTAACTGGTAAATTCACGGGTGCGCTTGAGGTCAATCAGCTAATCGGTGGTAATTTGTGTGAGGTGTTTGTGGCTAGGGTTTATGAAACTGTTGGTTTTTGGCAGTCTCAGATAAATATAGCTGCTTCGCCTGTCAAGCGAGTTTTCTTTATCGTTAATTCGCATAAATCATTCACAGTTGAGGCTAATCAATCTTACAGGTATTTATATACTAACCACGATAGAAAAATGCCGCCAGAGTTTTTTGATATTGGTGGTGGCAATCCAAAAATCTGCATTACAGCTTACGCTGTATCAAACACAACAACAATGTCTCAATAGGAGCTAAAATGACAACATTTAATAAAATCTTAAATCCAATCTATTCAGCTATCGCAACGTATTCTCGACAAGAGGACGGTTCGATCAATGCAAAATATGTATTAGGTACAGGGGAAGAAAACGAGGGTTCTGTAACAAACTTTATACCAATTATTTCTGAATATAAATGGATTGACGCTGTTACAGCCAATGAATTAATGGCTAAGCCATTAACTAAAGACGATATTGGTAAAACAACAGCACAGATTGATTTAGAGCGAATTTACACCTATTTGAAAGAAAACGGTCAAATTGCAATCTAAGTTTAAATGACAGCACTTTGAGAAATCTTAGTGCTGTTTTATAAGGATTTAAAATGGAAAATTTAGAAATTCCTGTTGTTGATTTTGCGATTTATCGTGGTGATGATCGTACTGTGGCGTTCGATATTTTCACGGTTAGCGAAGATACAGAAACCCCGTTTGTTTTAAAAGATCATCAAATTGATTTGTGGGCTACACCTGAAAAGGGTGCAACCCTCAAATTAAGCACGAGTAACAATTCAATTACCGTTGAGGAAAACACGTTATCTTGCCATTTTTCCCACGAACTCACCAAAGATATTAAATGGGAAACGGCAATTTACGATTGTCAAATTATCATTGACGGCAAATATAAAACTATGTTTAGAGGTACACTAACCATAGATCCTGATGTTACGAAAGAGGAAGAAAAATGAAATCTTTCAAAGTAGTGCTGAAAAGTGATACAATCAAATTTAAAGTGAGAATTAGTGAGAAATTGATTTGTAATACCAATCAACCTGCTCCTAAATTCCCTACCCTTGCCGAATTAAAAGCATTTTACAATATAGGAGCATTATAATGGCACAACAAGATTTTAGTCAGATTTTAACCGAGTTTGCCGAGTTCGTTGGTAGTAAAGACAAGGAAATTATTACCATTATCGGTGCATTATCCTCACTGACAACTACACAAAAAGGTTCGATTGTTGGTGCAATTAACGAATTGAAGCAAACTATCACGGCATTATCGGGTAGCAGTGCAGGTATTGATGATACTTCCACAGGCGACAGTTCAACGTTATCTGCGAAGAAAATCATTGAGCTTTTAAAACAAGCGAAAGCTGATGTTAAAAATGAGCTTTTAGGTGGTGAAGTAGATCAAAGCATTGATACTATCAAAGAGCTTGGCGAATTGCTTAAAAACGTTCAAACAGGTGAAGACGGCTTGAATAAATTAATTCAAAAAGTTACTGAAACCAATCAAGCCTTAACACTTCTAACAAGTAAATTCACAACGTTAGACGGACTTAACCTTAAAGAAGCTTACACTAGAGGATATAACCGATAATGGCGATTGATACAGCACTTACACAATTTGCCGAGTTTATGGGCAGTGAAGTTAAGCGAGTTGAGGGTTTAATCCCGACTGGCGGTGATGGTACTTCACAGCCCACAAATTCACCAATTATTTATGGTGTGGGCAGACCTGATGATCGCACTACAACAAATGGCAAAATTACTGGTAATGAGCCTGACGGCACTGTTTATATATCCAGTGATGGAGCAGGTGTTAGAGCGTGGCAGTGGATTAAAGCTAGAGGCACTTGGCAGGTATCTTATGGTGATACTGGTGAGGTCAATATGTCAAGATTGTCCGTAAACATTAAATCGGGGAATATCGCTTTAAGGCGAGTAAACAACCTCGTACAATGCACTTTTAGTAACGGTCAATGGGATGCTATTTATTTTTATGGATCAGCAAGTCCTCATTTTGTGAAAAAATCTCACGCTAAACGTATGGATCTTTTGCCTAATAGCCGAATACCACAAGGATTTCGTTCAACTAAATCCATTATGTTGCCGTTTTACGGTGATGACGGGGAACAATTAGGAGCGGTTTACGTTGGGGGTTTAAGAAACTATAACTATATTGAATTACGGTTTACAGGTAAACCGCCCGAAGCAGATATGGATATTGTGCGTATGCCTGTTATTACTTGGATAACTGATGACCCATTCCCTAGATCATTAGAAGTTAGATAAATAAAAAGAGCTAGTTTAATCACTAGCTCTTTTGCTTATACGGAGTTATATATGAAAAACTACAAAATCACTAAAACAAATCCTCAACACGATTTTTGACTTTGTAGCCAATATCATACAGCAGACGATTTGCATAGTCAATATAAAATTGATAATTTAAATCAAAAGGCAGTTCTTTTGGCAAATCAAGGCACAATTCAGCGTTATCCGATTGTGATACTTTGTTTCCAGTGGTTGCATATCGTAGGCAATCAGTGGAGTTGATACCGATATAAAACCGTGCAATACGACCGAATGGCTTACCTCTAAACGTGCCACCGCCTTTAACTCGTCTAATTGATAGGAATTGACGAATATCTTTACATTGACCGATAGTTACTTCCAATGGTGTTCCGTTCATCAGATATTCAACAACTGCATTACGGCAGATTAAGAAGCTAGGTGTATTCTTCATTTTGAAGTTGTTTTCATCAGAAAACCAATGATCTGCGAATATACCTTTACGTTTACAACCTTTTTTAATTTGGCAATTTTCATCAGATTTAACCGCAATATAGTTATTTACGTTTGCTGAATAAATTGCGTGGTAATAGGTGTGTTCTGTTGTGAAATTACAATCCTTTTCCCATTGTTTCACAATATCATTTAAAAGTTGCGTTTGCTCTACATTGTAATAGATAACTATGCCGTCCGTGTTACCACTCACCACTTTAATTCCTGCTAATTCTAACCGCTCAATCAGCATTAAAAGCGATAATTGACCTGTTAAACACACAGAAATCATTAACTGCGGTGCATACACTTTAGAATATGGGCTACCTAACTTACCGTAAAGACCGTTGATTACGATTTTGTTACTGTTAGCGAGCTTCTTAAACTCTTTGCGTGTATCTTTATCCAGTGTTTCATCACTCGCTTTATGCTTATATTCTAAGCGAGGGTTCACAAGGTCATACTCATAAACCTGTAAAAACACTTCTTCAATGCCCTGCGGTGCATAGCGATTGTTCAAAATAATTCGTGGGTAAAAGCTATCCACATCAACATCACGCAGACGGTGATTTTCATCACAAATAATTGTTTGAGCTTTTTCCTGCGAGTGTAGCCCACCGATACCTAGTTTGTAATCCGTATCACCTATTCTGATTGCAAGATCGTTGATCTCGGACGGGATTTTAGGTGAGCCGTCTTTGCCTACAAGATACTCGGCTTTATTTACCGTATCTAAAACGTGTTGTAAATACGGTGTAGAGAACTTGATAAAGCTCGGTGCAAAGTATCGCAGAATTTTATTGCGGTAATCCATAGGTTTAGGCAACCGCTTATTCAGCCGTTTTTCGATAAGGGAAATCGTTACCCGTTCGCCAATTTGAGCGTCCGATAGCGACCGCAGATCCATACCGAACTTTTGCCCCATAAAATACCGCATTTCGATTTCAGTCGATAACTGCTTGCGGAGCTTGTAGGTGTTGCGAATATCCTTGATACAGTATTTACGCACCACATCAATTTCGTGTGGTTCAAGTGGAATATGTGGGGGATATGGCAAATCCTGTAATTCTTCCGATAGCAGGCGAGCCGAATACATTTTTAAGCTTGTTTGGCTCGGATCGGGTGCAACAGGCATAATATCGTAGGTATTCAACTTAATGCGTTCGTTGAAATCGTATTTAGTTGCTAAATCTTGCCACCGCATTTCGTTTTCGATAATATCCACAGAAAGCCTGTAAAGCGATCTGTTTGTGGCTTTTTGCGATAAGAGGTGTCTTAGCATAGGTATATCGTAATTATTGCTGTTATAGCCCACTAGGACGAAATTAAGACATACAAACGCTAATTCGTGATACTGATTAAAAGTATCATTCTGCATTTCAAAGGAAAATGTGTAATTTCCTTTTGCGATAAATGAAAGCAAAAAGTAGTTTGGATATGTTTCAATATCAAACATCAATTCTTCTTGTAGATTTAATGGTTCAGTCATACCTTGACTTGCAAGATAATTATTTAGAGAGTTGAGCATTAATCGTGTCCTATTCCATTGATTACACCACGAGCATACGCATTTTTGAAAATCAATCTGTTGTTTTCACTAATTCGTAAATCTCTTGTTAAACTTAAAACGTTAGTTAAGTTGTCAATGTTAATCTTAAATGAAAACGGTTCTTCTGTAAAGGAAGAATATTCAATTTTATTTCCCTCTGATACACAGAAATGATTATTGAAGAATACATATTTGTTTTTAGAGAGTTTGGTAACAATCTTCAACTGTTCTTCAATGTGTTCGTTAAGCAATACGGTTACACATTTCTCTTTTTCAATATCTTCAATAACTTTGTTATATTTATCGCACCACACCATAGCATTGTCATCAAACAATACAGGCACATACAACGCTAAATTTTCAGTTTTAATCAGCAATTTATCATTGATAAGATTAAAACCTACAATTTTGCTTTTACCTATTACTTTGCTGATACACACTAGGCTGTGCAACGGTAAAGACATATTCGGCATAGCGTAATCCAGTGCGAATTGGAAAATATTTTTGCGATCTGTGAATGACATTACACTATTTTTGATATTAGCCGTTTCAATGGCATAGTTGATTGCGTTATCGTTTGAGATAGGTGCAACGTAATCACAGGCAATCGCACACGCCTGCTTAAATACCTGTGGATTTACAGCGTTATGTGTTTCAGTTGATAGCGTTGGATCTACCCATTTAAACTGCTCAATAGGCAAGGTCGAAATTGTGTAGGTATTATCTTCCGACTGCAAGATTACCTCATTGTCTTTTACCACAATTACCGTATCACCTTTGACCGCACTTAACAGCGTTTGTAATTGATATAGATCAATAACTGCATTAAACGGCACATCAAATTCAGTTTGGCATTGTGCTACACCATTACTCACATAGAGCATACCGTCTTGAATTAAGCCGTAACGGTCAAACTCTAACCCTTTTGCCTTGACAAAAAATTTTACATTCTTCAAAGCACTAATAATTTTGTCGCTCATATAAACTCCTTAGAAGCTCACGCCTTTGATTTCAGGGTATTTTTTATTAACGTGTACCGTAATAAAAGACGGTTTTTTGAGTGTATTTGCCACAGCTAACACTTCATAAACCCGTGTAGGGCAAGGTTCAGCAGAACGTTGTTGCCACCATATTTCCGCTTTCTTACGGGCAAATCCGCTATGCTCAAAACACACATATTCGGAATAACGATTTAACCCACACAAATATGTTACCTGTAAAGTCGGTAGATTATTTGCCTTAGATTTGTGTTCGTTGTAAATAACCTGCGTAACCTGCAACGTTTCAAATTGTGGGGTCGTATCTTTGATAAGTTCGAGCGAACTTGCGTTATCCATAAGGTTAGATTGGAAAACAAATTCTGTTCCGCACACCTCACACAATCTTGCTTTTGTATGATTGTAACAGCCACATTCAGGACATACTTTAACAGGACAACCACCTGCACCACCGCCTTTTTTGCGTTTAGACGGTAAATTTGGATCGTTGATACAGCCTAATCGTTTAGTATTCCCTGCGAAGTCAAGCACAAGGCAATTTTCTTTACGGGGGCTAGGTCGAGTGCCACGTCCTAACATCTGCACCCATAGGCTCACGGAGTTAGTCGGGCGAAGCATACCGATTAAATCAATATCAGGATAATCAAATCCTGTTGTCAATTTGTTATTGTTTACAAGGCACTGCAAATCACCTGCTTTAAACGCATTGATATTGATCGTATTCTCTTTATCACTCAATTTACTGTGGCACGTTGCACTAGCAATCCCCATTGATAAGAGCATAGCATTAACGTGTTCGCAGTGTTCAACACTGGTACAAAAGATAATCCACGCCTTGCGGTTCTGCCCGATACCGTGTTCCACAATCTCACGCACAGCATTAAACGTAATTTCGTCTTTATCAGATACCTGTGCCAACTGTTTAAGATTATATTCGTTACCTAAAATTGATACATCACTCACATCAATTTCAATACTTGTGCGTTTCGGAATTAGTGGTGCTAAATAGCCCTCTTTAATTAATCGGATAAATTGATCGGGTTGCGATAAGTCGTAAATCACTTCCCCGAAGATACCGCACTCGGTCAGCATACCGCCTTTTAAACGATACGGTGTTGCCGTCAGCCCAATTACTTTAATGTATGGATTGATAGCGTAAAGCGATCTGATAATTGACCGATAGCTTGTTTCGTCTTTTTCCGATACAAGGTGAGCTTCATCAATAATCAATAGATCAATCTTGCCAAAGTGCGGTAGATTTTCTTCTTCACATTTTTGAATATGCTTGTTCACAGACTGCATAGATCCAAAGATAATCGGATTAGTTGTATCACGCTGTTTCAAGCCTGCTGAAAAGATACCTAAAGGCACGGTTTCCCACACTGATTTGAGCTTATTTGCGTTCTGCTCCACCAACTCTTTAACGTGGGTTAGCATTAAAATGCGTGTTTGTGGAAAGGCTTGCATAGCACGTTTACAAAATTCAGCTATGATAATACTCTTTCCCGTGCCTGTCGGGAATACCAGTAGGGGATTAGTATTGTAGTCGTAATTCAAGAGTGCATTAATGCCGTCCTCTTGATACCACCGAAGATTAAACATTGTGATCTCCTTTCTGAATATCAGCGAGTGTAATCTCGTTTAATGTTCCGTTGTTATGGAAATCTCTATATGCTCTAATAATGCCTTTATCAAAGCTATCGAAATCTATATCATTATCCACAGCACAATAATATAAATCACGCATTAAATCCCATTCTTTATCTTTAACGGCTTCAACGATAGCATTATATCCGTCAATATATTTTTCTTCTTTAGTTCGGATATGGAAAAAGTTTCTAATAGCTTTAAACATTATAATTAATCCTCAAAATAATCTGCGTATTTCACAACTCTTTTGCGTGGCACATATCTGTTTTTGATCGTGCCTACACTACCCCACCATTTATCACCGAATACTTCAATATAAGCGTTGCCTAATGGTGATACACGGATAAGATTGCAATACATAGCATACGGAGTTGATTTACTGCGTTTTGATTGTTGGCAAAGCAATATGTATTCACCTTGCCACCCTCTAGGTTTATGCTTATTGATACGCATTTTAGTGTTTAACCAATCCTTTGACATATTGTTCAATGTATTCTAATGCAATAGCTTTATTTCTATGTTGGCTACGGCTTGCGTTACACCGCACGGCAAATCCAGTAGGAAGATATGTAATTTTAACTTCTGTTTCAGGTTTAAACACCCATACCCAATTAGTAGGGATAACTTCAATTTTTAAATCTTTAGGGTCAATATTATTTAACATATACACTCCCAACATTGATACTTGCCTACAATAATTTCTTCCGTTAATTCTTGATTAAATTTAGTGCAAATCCACTTTTTATCATTCGCAGGTTTAGCGTGTTTGCAACTTCTGCAATTCTGTTCAGGTTTACCCTCAGCGTGGCAAATATGGCGATAGCTACACATTTTGCACAAAAACATATTAGGGTTTTCATTTAAACGTGGGGGCGGTTCTTGACTGATGATAATCTTTTCAGCTTTAATTTCAAGCATAGCCCCTGTGTTATGATTTAATTCTACAATTTCAAAATGTAGATCATCATCATCTTTATTTACCGCTACATAACAAACATAATTAAGTTTCATTTTGTAGCCGTACACACAGCATTGAGCGTAGTGTTGCGGTTTACTTAACTTCATACCCTCTTTTTTAAGTTTTGCGAAAGAAGCTTTATTGTGGGTTTTGAACTCAAATAAAATCTGTTCCTTGATCGGATAGTGTTCAGGTAGATACCCTTTACCGTCTAGGCTACCACCGAAATGACCTTGCACTCCCAATACACGCCATTGAATAGGGTAGTCAATACCTAATTCGTTCGCACGTTTGATATGTTTTGGATCTTCTGATACATCAATCGCACCCATACTATCTAATTCAGCATAAGCAGGTTCGCTTTCATTAACTACAATATATTCGTTAGCTGTGGGTTCAATCAATAGACGATAGCTAGGATCAAACGGTTGCACTTTACAACCAATCCCTGTGAGATAATCAATAAAACGTTCTTCTTCCTTATGCCCACGATCAAATAATCGTTTTACACGAGGTTCAGGTTTATCACCACCGCACCAACGGAAGCCATACCATAATTTACGCTGACATTCATCACCGATCAGACTTGCACCTAAATGTGAGCGTTCTTCATCACTCCATTTACGGTCGCAGTAGTTATCTACATCAATCGCTAACTGCTCTGCAATCTTTTTTAATTCCAACGTGTTCACATCAACTCCTTATAAAATAAGGGGCGGTGTTATCCACCCCTTTTATTACCGCACCTTTACCGATTATTGACCGTTATTTTGGTTTACGGTTGCACCCCATTGAGGTTGAGCAGGTTGTTGCCCGAACGCAGGTGCTTGCTGTTGAGCTTGTTGCTGTGGAGCAAAGCCAGTAGGTGCTTGTTGAGCAGGAGCAGATTGTGCAAATGCAGGAGCTTGTCCGTTTTGTGGCACAAAGCTGTTAGCAGGTGCTTGCTGTGCAGGTTGAGCAAACGCAGGTGCTTGTCCGTTTTGTGGAGCGAAGCCTTGTTGCGGTGCAAAACCTTGTTGTGGAGCTTGTGCTGTTTGGTTGCCACCGTTCATAGCTTCAAGCAATTTCGTTAATTCAACAGTATATTGAGTGTTGGTTGTAACCATTTCACGAAATTCACCGTTTGCACTTGCAATTTCAAAGCCGTCAGAACGCAAGATTTTCTTGAAGTTTAAGAATTGACCGTTTTTGTCTTTATCAACAATGACAATGAACGGTTGATTGTGGAAAACACCAGTATCATTAATGATTGCACCTTGACCTAAAGTGTGGCTCAATGTTGATAAGTTTTTCATACCGATACGGACAGGCACTTCATCACCACTGATTGCACAGCTTAGATTTAATTTTTGACCTACATAGTCAGTACCGCAAGAAGAATGTAGGATTTCACAGTGCAAGTTTACACGAGTTGATTTGTCAAAGCCGTTGTCGTCTTGATAGGTTTTGATTTCATCTTCTGTAATCATAACTAAGTGCGCAGACGGCACAGGCACTTGCGCCCATTGGCTTTCGTTTTGAACTGGATTGAATTGTGATACATCTAAATTTAAGTTTGCCATAATTTGCTCCTATTTAAGATTGTGGCTGTTGTGGGGCAATCCCACGAATTTTATTGATTATTGCTCCAATATCTTGCGGTTCATCTTCAAACAATGTTCCACTACGATCACGGGCGATATAATCGGGTTGGTTTTTGGTGCTTGCAACCATATAATCTTGTGCTTTATTGTTAATCACAAAACGTTTTGATTGGAAGCGTAATATTACATCAATTAAATGTGTAAATTCTGTATAGAGCTTTTTACCCTCTAAGCTAGGCTGATGATAGGGTTGTCCGTTGTTGCTACCACATTCCTGTTTACAAATGAAGATTACATTGTGCGGAATTTGGTTTACGAGTTGATAAGCCCAATTCATCATTTTGTCAGCCATAATGCCATAGGCTTGGCGACCGTCTTTGGCTTTAGCAATTTCCACTCTTAAAAGCTGTGTTGCTAATTCCGACCAACTATCAATGATGATTGTTTCAAACTGCTTAGCTTCTGCTGACTTAGCCCACTGCACAAAGCTTTCAAAGTTTTGTAGGCAATTTTCACCTCTGCAATCAACAATCGGGATTTGCTCATTCTGAATAGAGAGCAAGCCGTTTTCAACCGATACAAGCACTGGTTTAGGCGAAGTGATTGCACAATTTCGAGTTTTCCCTGTGCCTGCTCCACCATAAACAATCATCTTGATACCAGTCTTTGCAATCAACTGGTTCGGTAGTTTTAAAAAAGAACTCATTTTTTACGACCTATTTTCTTTAATTGGCAAAAGTAACATCTAAAGTTGCTTTTATGCTTGTATAAATAATATCCTAAAATGATAGTATTTAATGCAACAAGAGATATTTCTACATTATGGTTGTCATCAATGAATAAATCAATGACAAGGCTAATGATACACGCTAATTCTAAAATAGCAAGCAAAAACGTTACGGTTAATACATTGAATTTGTTTAAATTCATTTTCATAACAACCACCTTACATTTAATCCTCAATGGAAAATGTATCTGTATAGGTTAAAGTTAAAAACGGATCGATTACCGCTTTCGCTTCAGCAGGAAGTGTATCATACACTCGTTTATTCAAACTTGGCGACCACGTTAATAACTGCCCTGCTGTTTCATTCCCACAAATATTAGCGATTGTTGCCATAGCACCATTGAGGGCTTGCAAATCGTCTTTTGCTACGGAATACTTTTGAGAATGTGCCACTTTGAGCGTGTAATGGTTAGTCTTAAAGCGGTTTGTGCCGTCTTTAATTTCTTCTTTGATATACGCCATTACGTTGCTACGGGCTTCTTTCTCTTTCAGTTGAGCTTCTGAAAGTTCATTCTTAGCGTGTCGCCAGTTGTCTAATACAACACCTTTTGCACGAGTAGATTGCACTTCTTCTGCTTCAACTTCATCTTTAAATCCTATTTCTAACATCATACCACCTCTTTATGTGAAATGCTATCTGTAAATTTGAATTCAATTTTAAACAATTCAATTTTGTTTTGCAACACATATTCATTAATTTTTTCAATTAATTTTTCGTGTTCAAGTTTTAACCATACAACAGGCACAAGAATTGCTGTTGTCGGCACACGTTTAACGAATACACCGTTTACAATTTCACCGCTACGATATGAAATAGTTGTCAATGCCATATTCAAACATTCGTATAGGGTAACACCTTGCGATTGTGCAAATTTATCTGCCGAGATAATCACACGAGAATATGCTTGACGGATATATTCAATGCGGTGCTTAGTGCCAGTAGGGTCAGCGTTCAACGGGAAATACATCACCGCCCATTCAATAAATGAATTTAAAAGATAATGTAAATCGTAGTATTCATTACCTGATACAAAGTGTTTCAACTTATGGTAATAGTTGGTGATACCCGTTACATCATATAAGCGTTCATATTGACTTGCCATAACCGTACATACGGTAATACTATCACCAATACCGTCCATAATGCCGACTAAATCTTTTTTAGTGTAGGCTTCCCCTAGTTCGCCAAATTCTGAATTTAATTTCGGAAGTTGATCTAATGGAGTGAGTTGATCTAACCCTTTACCTTTCGACCAATCTACCAGTAAACGCAGTAAATGGCTTACTTTTTCGTTTTCTTTCATTTTATACCTCTATGGTTAAGTGTTATTCGGTAGTCGCTATAATACAGGGTTAGATCTTTTTGTCAAACAATTTTTATCAAAAAAATATAAATTTTTATTTTTAAGTACAAATTTGAAAAAGTGCTTGCAAATTTGTTTTTCTTACAGTAGTCTTTGACAAAACTTTTAACGAGAGGATTAACAAAATGGATACTTCTATTATTTACAAACACGATTACCTAAAGGAAATATGTGAGAGATTAACCGCTAAAGCTGAAATCTTAAATATTTCTAACTTAGCAGAACAAGCAGGTGTGCCACGTTCGGTTGTTGCAAATTTTGCAAAAGGCGAAATTCCTACCACTTCTTTTGAAAATGTTGTTAAACTATACAAATTTCTCACCGAAAACAAGATTTAATAAGGGGCTATGCCAATGTTTTCAAATATTCCTTACGAATTGCAAACCTACAATCAATGGGTGATGTGGAAGTTCGTAACGTTAGACAACGGAAAGATAACAAAAGTGCCATTCCAACCAAACGGACAACACGCTAATGTTATGGATAGTTCAACGTGGACGGATTTCAACACTGCAATCAATACTAAAGGTTTTGACGGTATAGGTTTTGTTTTAACTCACAATGACCCATTCTGCTTTATTGACTTAGACGATACAACAGATCCGAATGTGCTTGAACAACAACGCTCCATTTATCAAAACTTTGCCGATACTTATGCCGAGTTATCGCCTAGCGGTAAAGGCTTGCATATTATTTGTAAAGCCGTAACCGAGCAAGGCTGTAAACGCAGTGGTGTTGAATTGTATTCCAATGCTCGTTTTATGACAATGACTGGCAACATTTACAACAAAAAGCCAATCATTGACTATCAAGCGAACATTAATACCTTATACCGTGCTTTGACAAAAGACCGCAAAGATTTTCAAGTTGTCAATCAAAAACAGCATATTTCTGATGAAGAATTAATTGCTGTGGCAAGTAGTGCTAAAAACGGTCAAAAATTCACTGATTTATATGAGGGGCGTTACGGCTTATATTATAAATCTCAATCAGAAGCAGATCACGCATTAATCAATATTATCGGATTATATAGCCGTAATATTGAGCAAATCGTTCGTATTTTCCGTGCAAGTGCATTAGGGAAACGAGATAAAGCTAAACGTGATAATTACGTTATGGATATGGTTAAAAATTCATTCGATAACTATATTCCACCAATCAACGTTGAAGAATTAGCCGAAAAAGTGCGGTTAGCGAAACAAAATTACAACAGCCAACTTGCAAAACCTGTTAGGGGCAAGCCTGTGAATTTGAAATTATTAACACTCCCACAGTTATTCCCGAATGAAATTGCGGTTATCGACCAAAGCGAGCCATTACCTGATTTGAAAAATGTGCCGTTTTCTTATTCTGAACAGTCAATGAATGTGGATTTTGACACACTGCCTGACGGTTCGGTTAAAGAGATTGCACGGTTCATCTATGCACAAGCTCCACGCCCTGTTAAAACAATCGCTATGATTACAGCGTTAGCATTTATGAGCGGTATTTGTGGTAGATCCTATAATATCAGTGGTACAGGCTTGAACAATTACTTTGTGTTGTTAGCTCCTACTGGTATCGGGAAAGAGGGTATCTCAAAAGGTATCAACCGTATGATTGCTTCAATCACACCACAGCAACCAATGGCAACTAAATTTCTAGGGATTGGTGAGTTGGTATCGGGTATTTCCCTGCTACGCTATTTATCCGAAGAAAGCAACTGCTGTTTAACCGTACAGGGTGAGTTCGGCTTAACAATGCAACGTATGACAGGACGATTAGCCAATGCCCCTATGTTGCAATTACGAAAAATTTTGCTTGAATTATACGGTAAAAGCGGTAAAGGCGAGGTTATGCGTGGTTCTGTGTATGCAGACACTAACAAAAACATTAAAGAGATCGAAGCACCTGCATTTAGTTTATTAGGGGAAAGTACACCTGAAACCTTTTATGAAGCATTATCTGAAAGTTTAGTGGACGAGGGCTTGATTTCCCGTTTAAATATTATTGAGTGCAGTGCAATCCGACCACCATTAAACAAAGAGCATTATGCTGTGCAGATACCGCCTAGCCTACAACAATGGATTTTAACGTTGGTGTCAAACAGTTTAACGCTCAATGCCACCAACACGGTAATTAATGTTGAAATCAACGAACAGGCTCAACGTATGCTTGATGACTTTGATAAATTTTGCGATAACACGATCAACAATACCAGTGATGAAAGCTACCGCCAGTTATGGAATAGGGGGCATTTAAAGGCTTTGAAAATTTCCGCACTATTTGCTGTGGGCGACAATATGTATAAGCCAATAGTTACCGTTGAACACGTTAAATACGCAATCAAATTCGTGCAGGATAGTATCGCAACAATCTACAACCGATACAGTAAAAATGAAATCGGAGCAGGATCGGTTAGTGAAACTAAGCAGGTTGTTGATGTGTGTGCAATTTTCAGACGGTTCTTGCTCAATCCTGACCGCATTAAATTTCCGCACCCATTAATGAAAGAGCATTATGTTTTCCCTGCACAGGATATTATGCGAGCCACCACCAGTTACAAATCGTTTAAGTCGGCTGTGATTTCAAAAGCTGAATTGTTTAAACGTGCTATAACCGTGCTTGAAACGTGGGGCGTGATTGAAGAAGTCAAAAAATATGACCTAATCGAAAAGTATAATTATCGTGGAAAAGCATACTCAATCATAATGCCTAATTATTTCCTCAAAGAAGAATATTTAGGGCTTATGGCTCAATCCCAATCTTAATAAGGGGCTGGATCCTAAAACCGAAATTTTTATAGGGGGCAGGATCTGATTTCCAAAATTTTTATATACCACATAGGAGTTAGTTAAAATGACACCAATCTACAAAAAGATTTATGACTTAAACAGACACGAAGCTAAATTAATACGAGATATTATTTATTCCAGTATTAGTTTAATTAATAGAAATGAAAGAGTGCTTAAAAATAGCATTAAACCTAAAATTTCTTCTATTGAATGGGCTGAATATCCTAGCGTATTTCGCAGTAGTGATTATATGCTATCATTTCAATACAATAATGTATTAGTAGTGTGCAAAATAAACGGTTATGTAGTCGCAGAAGTGTGCAGAGGTGCTAATCTATTAAGCAACGGGGAATATATCCGCACGGCTTCACTAATCTTTAGAGAATACCGTTCCGAACGTTCACTCACAGGTTTATTCGATAGCCGAGTTTTTATCAATTATACACTTGAATACGATCCACTTATCCGTGATATTAAAACGGGAAGTATTAGAGGTGATTTGCTTAAAGCTACCGAGATATACAATAAACGTGAAGTCTATTAAATCAGCCTTTCTTTAATAAATCCTGCCGAGCCTTATATATTCGTTTTTAATCAGACGAGCCATATATATATATATATATAAGGCTTTTTTTTTGATCTGACAGCCTATATAGTATGCAATTTTGATCTGACGACCGATAATAGGCGTTTTTGTCAATTCGGGGCAAAGGTGCATTTTGCCGACCGCACTTTAAAATTTTCGCAATCACTGGATAAATTTACAGTATAACTTTTACTGGCTATTTATACAATATTGTATATTTTCCACTGTTTAAGTGCACATACCGCAAAAACACGCCTAAATTGAGCATACACGCACTTTTATTTTAGGCAATATGATTACATAGGTTAGACTTAAAACGGCTCAAATTGAGCGGATTTTAAAGCCGTTTTTGTGGATAACTTGCCCACAATTAGACGGCAAAAGAAAAGACTAGATAAAATATATCTAGCCTAGAAATAGAAAAAGGCGGATTTAACCGCCTTTTAGTAGTTTTTTATATTTTCGCCTTGCTCTTAATCTTTGCCTATATAACTGCCGTTTTTCCTGCTTATTGTGGGCAAAATACCCGACAATATACGCTATTAATGATAACAATCCAAAAAGAATAAGCCAAATTTTGCTATAAATAGCACTTGCAAGGAACATCATCACGGCAAAAGCGATAAACCAAACCAAAATAAAAGCCATTATAAACCGCCCACACGCCAAAGATAAACTAAAGCCAACACGCCATAGATTGAGCCAAAGATAATAACCATAGCCATAGAAATAGCCATTTTTTCAAGTAGTTTTTTCATAATCAATCCTTAAAGCTTTTTAAAGCCTGCTTTTTTAATCATTTTGATAAAATTTGTTTTTGATTGTTCCTGATCTTTTTCATTTTCAAAATGCAAAAGAAAAACAGGATTAATCTGGTCGTTAATTGTTCTTTTTTCTACTTTTAAAATAAACTCTTTATAATCATTTTCATAGGTATAAATGTTAAACGTTTGAAAATATTCATTCACGTAAATAACAGTTTTTAAATTTTCCATTTTTACCGCCCTATATAAAGAAAAGTCAATAAATGCCGTTGATAATAGCCGTAAATGTTGCAAATAATGCAAGACTAGCGATTACACATTCTAAAAGTTTTTCCATTGAATAGCTCCTTTTGTTAATAACTCTTAATCATAGCCAATCAATCAAGATTAGCTATTGTTAAAAATTATTTTTCCCAACGTATTTCTAAAACTGTTGGATACAGTATTCTAAATTTTAGATCATAAATTTCAGAAGCTTTTTTGATAAAATCTTCATTTAACCAGTCAAAACCACGTAATTTGCAATAGGTTAAGCCTTTTTTAGCTTGATCTACGCATTGATTAATATTTTTCGCTAAATGTTCAAGGTTATTATTCAAGCTGTTTAATTCTTCTACTTTTTTAGCATTATTTGTAATTTCTTGTAGTAAATTTTTCATAATAAGATCCTTATTTGTTGATTATAGGGTAAAGCCTATTCTTTACCCTTGACTTGCATATTATATTAATTAGTTTTGATTGTCAATTATAAATTTAAATTATTTTTATAAATTTATCGTTAAATCTAAACCGTTGAAAATGTTGTTAGCTTGATTTGAATACGGTTTATAAAATCTTCCCACTTTTTCGCAAATTTCGCCTTTATGATAGATCCATTGTCTATCAGGATAATTTGCATTGAGTGCTTGAAATTTTGCGATTGTTGCACGGCAAAATTCAAGATCATTTTTTAGATTATAACTTTGCAAGATATAACCGAAACCGTATTTTTTACCCTTGTATTTTGTAATAGGTAAAGAATACGCCCAATCTTTTAATTCTTCCGTACTACATTTCAAAACGTTAGCAAGGGAAATTAAACCGAAATAATAACGAGGATTTCCGTTCACATCATTGTCAAGTCTTAAATATTTTTCCATTTTCTATTCTCCTGTGTTAAATGGTAAAGGTATTATATAAGTTTAAATCTTAAAAGTAAATAATTATTTTAAATAATCGTTGCGAATTTTTTCAAGCTCTTTACAAAGTGGCGCTAATAGCTCTTTGTAATCCATTTCCCATTTGTGAAGAATGAAAGCTTTCATTTGTGGGCTTGAGATATAATAGCCTTTTTTACGCAAGCCGTTATCAATAAAATCTACATAATCAAAGAGAGATTGATAAACGATACTGTGGATCTGCTTTCTTCTGTTCTCAATTAAAGCAGAATTTAATCGTTCAGTATTACGGATAAATAGCAATAATTCATTCGTCAAATCTTCTTGTTCATCAAGATTATAGAAAATGTTTTCTAAATAATATCTTGACTTTTCTGCATTTGTTTTCATTGGATAACTCCCGTTGTTGTTTAAATCTGTAATCATATTACAAGATTAAAAATTAATTGTCAATACTTACTTTCAATTTTATTTATAAATCTTTTAAAACCGCTTTTCACAACATAGCGACAACGTAAATTTTTAAAAGTTTTATTTGCAATTCCTTTTAATTCTTTTTCCTCAATAGATTTTATCAATCTGTTTTTTAATCTGTAATATTTATTGTAAAGGCTTTCAAAAATTTCAACGGTAAATGGATCTGTTAAATCTGAATACAGATTAGAAAAATTATGACAATCTTTAACTTTTCTTTCATACTTAACACTTTCCACAATTCCGAAATAAAAATCAGAATAAAGGCTAAATCTGTTTACTTTGATTTTTCGCCCTTCTGCCAATTTAATGGGCAATTCAACGGCAATATAAAAGCCTTTATCACGGTATTTTGTGATTTTTGCCGTTCTATCGCCCACAATTCTGATGATTGTCAAGTATTTCATTTTAAAGCCCTCAATTCTACCATATTGAAATATTTAATCGTTTACCTTGTAAATTCCATTGTTCCCGATATTCTTTTTCAATTTGCTTTTTATTCGTTCCATACACACTAACCGCAAAAGCCAAGCCGTTATGAATTAAAAATTTATATGTTTTCATATTAACCGCCCTTATAGTTTAACGTTGTTTTTAGTTAGTGATTTTTCGATCCCGGTTTCAACACGGCAACGATTATATAAAACGTTGTCTAATGCAATCAGTAAAGCCTTGTTAGATTTTCTAGCCTTTTCAGATACCCGCACTGCATAACCATTAAAAGGTTCACAGATTGCAAAACCGTTTTCAAACTTATAAACGTTCGCCGTTAATGTGTAAGTTTTATCACTGCCCTGATGAATTGAAATTCGGTATTCTGCATTTTCGCCTAATTTGTGGGCATAATTTAATTCGGTCGCTTTCCCACAGTTTGCGATTGCTTCACTTAATCCGTCAAAGATTGTTTTAGATAATTCTTGATAAGTCATTTTAATTTACTCCATATTGTTGAGGTTAATTATTGTTAAGCTATCTGCCTAACTTCTGAAATGTAGTATATCAATTTTATTTTTAAATGCAAGCATTAAATGTAATTATTTTGTTCAATTGCTTAAATTTTGAGCGATAATTTTACAGGAAATCAAAAATTATTATCGGATTATTATTTTAACAATTTTTTAACACCAATAAAATCAATGACTTAGAAAAACTTGATTATTCTTGACTATAAATTATTATTTGCTAAGTGTTTGATTTATAAGGAAAAACCTCACTTTACTATCAATTTTAGAAAAAAAAGTAAAAAAGTGAGAAGTAACCAAAGAGAAAAATTCCTAAAAAAGCACTGTATATATATACAGTAGTTTAAAAAAGCAAAAAAATATAGTAAAGTATAATAAAGTATATATTTATTAATAAGTTATATATAATAATTATATAATAATTTTATAATCAAATAATAAAGCATTTTAAATCTTGTTTTCTTCTGTTTAACTTCATTATTTACGCTCAATCTTTAAACTAAATCTTTAATTTTAGTTTATGCAATAAAACTACATAAAAATGCACATTTTCAACGTTTAGGCTTCATATAATCAAAACTTATTCGCTTTATGCACATTATGTTAAATAGCACTTAAACGTAAGTTATTGAATTTAAAGTAAATATTTACAATGAATAATTATGCACTGTTTTAATCTAAATAATTATTATTTACATTTAATTCATTTTTACACTTCAATGTTCTTTATCTTCTCTTTCTTTCAATGCAATCTATTTTTATTGCACGGGCAAGCACCCTACCTATACCCGAAAAATCGGGTATAGGGGGTATGTGTTGTCCCACACTTCCGCCACGACCCATTTTTCGCTTATCGCAAATTTTTTATTTTAAATGTATTGACTTTCATTTTTCTTCAATGTAATATCTCAATCACTGAAATAAATCAGTATTTTTAAATTAAGATCTTGACACCTTGTTTTAAAAGGTATAAGATGACCTCAACAACAACTAACATAAGGAGTTAATTATGTTTAAACTAGACAAAAACGTTCCATTAAGAAGTATTACACTTTTAGATTTGCCTGATAGCAGTAGTAAAGTTGTGGGCTATTTTCTAACAGATTTAGTGAAATATCCGAATTTTGACCCTACAATGCGAGGTCGCTATAACGGCTATGTAATTTTAGGTAAAAATCACCCATTTAGCGGTATAAGAGATATTATTGGTAATTATGATGTTCACGGTGGCATTACATTCGCCAATAAGCTCAAAGATTTCAACATTGACCCATATCCTGAATTGTGGGCTTATGCTGATAATTGGGTTGTTGGGTTCGATACGGCTCACGCAGGGGATAATGCTGAAAATTGGGGTTTAGACAAAACAGTCGATGAAACCATTAAATTATTGCAATTAATGAATAAGGTTGAAGATTATATTGAAGTTAATTTAAAACAAATTAACGAACGCATTTTCTTCAAAACTAAAGGTGATGATTACATTTACTTTTATGACGGTATTGCAGAAAAATTGTATAAAACTAATGGTGCGGAAGTAACGAAAACTTTTATGCCTAGTAATTTAAAAATTAAACTCTTACATAGATATTAAAAAGGTGATTTAAATGAGTGGTGAAACAATGTTAGTTGAAGCTATCGCTGAAACTTTAGAAACAATGAAAAAGGAGCGTGTTATGGTTGTGTTACCGACAGCTAATGAAGCTAAACGTATAGCTAATGAGTATTATAAAAACGATTATATATTGAAAACTATTGGTAAACTTATTCAAGCTAATGCCAGTTGTGGAAAATTTAATTGTCGTGTTAATTTAAGCATATTTGAGCGTGGCGTTAATAAACCGCATTTAGCTTCAGCATTAAGACAAGGTGGTTATGAAGTCATTTATGACGGTGATATTATGGAAATCTCTTGGGGTAAATAAAATGAGACCGTTAGATATTATGATTGATAACGAAAGACGAGCCGAACTGTATAAACGCATTAATGGCTTGGTTCGTTGTGCGATTGATGTAGGCATTAACTACGTTACCTTAATGGTTGGTGGCTTTTCGCCTAAAGAAATGGAAGAAATCCTAGCACATATTGAAAAACAGGGGTATTCTTACCGATATTATCCGCACTTCTGCACACTTCACTTAGAATGGGGTACAAAATGAAAACTGATTATGAAAAAGAAATCTGTGCTTTAATGGAAACTCGCAAAAATTTAGAAAAGGATTTGTACAATGTTGAATTAGCAATCCGTAAATTAAAAGTTAAGCATTTAATGGAAGACTATGAGTTAGAGGGCGGTGAGTTAGTGGAAGTGAACGGCAAACGCTATCTGATTGTGAGTTTTGATACAATGTGGCAGGAAAACAGAGATTGGTATAGTATTTGGCTCAAAGCCTATCCAATCAAAAAGGACGGTACACCGTCTAAAAAAGTTGAAACTATTTATGCAGACAAAGAACGAGTTAAGAGGGTTTAATTATGATTTCCATTTTTGAAGCAAGAAATAAGGCAGATCAATTTAACAATTTTGATGTTTTACTTAGCCGAATTAGTGGCTGTATTGAAGAAGCTTCTGCAAAAGGGCTGTATCATATCGACTATACACACAAAGACGGTAACGTATTGCAACGTTTATTTAGTTATTTTGATCGCAATACACATTTTGATGTAACGTTCGTTAATTCTTCAACAATCCAACTTTATTGGGGGTAATTATGATTACTGCAAAAGAAGCTCGTGCTTTATATTATAAGCACAAAAACTATGTGCAAGAAGCTAATGATTTTGTATGGCGACTTGGTGAAAAGATTACAGATTTAGCATATAAAGGTAAATGTTGTGCTGAAATTGAAATGCCAACTAACAATATTATTGCTGAAATTGTTATTAAAGCTTTAAATGAAAATGGTTACAAATGGGTAACTAAAATTGTAAATGATAAAGTAATTGTTCAAATTGGGTGGTGATGTATGATGTATGCAATTTTATTCGGCTTAGATTTTTATCAATCTTTCTATTTTACACTTAAAGTATTTCTTGTGTTAATAAGTTGTGGTGTAGTAATTCTAGGTTTTTTCTCACCGCTTATTATAGCTGGTCGTTGGACTTATTTAAAAGCTCATGAAGATGATTATGATCGGAAGTTATACCGTAATGACTATATGGCAAGTGAAATAATGCTTAAAATTGTAAAAAGTGTTTGGCTCTATCTATTTATTTTAATATCTATCTTTATACCGTCCAAAGAAACGATATATATTGCCACAGGACTTTATGTGGGTGAAAGTGTATATACTGCATATAAAGATACACCGCTTGCGAAAAAGGCATATAATTTAGCCGAAATGAAGCTGAATGAACTGTTAGACGAGAAATTAAGTGGTGCTGAAAATGGCAGTAGTAAAAAGTAAAATTTTTGACGGTATGCTACTTCAACTTAGATCAGACTTTGTGGACGGTGTTGAAATATACACCGTTACGGTTGAAAGCTCGAACACTACAAATATACAGCCATTAGTTAAACGCACACGCTTGCAGAGTGAAGCCGAACACGTATTTAATCTTTGGCAAACAGGATTGTATAATACCTGTGGAGTTTTTGTATGAATGTTTTTGATTTATACGGAACGTTGCAAATATGGTTTAATGATAACGAGGGTGTGTTAGTATTTAAGCGTTATCCTTTAAACGAAAAATATAAGCGAAAAAATTTAAAAAATATGTTGCAAGATCTTAAAAACGGCAATATAATTGAAATCGAATACAAACACGGGAACACGGCAAGATTTTTAGGTCGTATTTGGAGTGATTTCCGAGATAGTATTCAAATGGTGCAATATCCGAAAGAGCAAAAGATTTACTTCTTTCAGAAAACCTGCGGTATTGCGAAAGAAAACTTTAAATATCTAAGGAGTGAAAATGCCAGTAGATATTGTATTCAATCTGCTCCTTTCGTTCGCTTCTCTAACCTTTAGTGGTTACCGAGTGAAGCAGATTTTTCTTGAAGAAATCCAATTACCCCTTGCACGACAATTATTGTGGGCTATCGCCTTTATTGTTAGCGGTGTGATAACTGGTGTAAATTTTATGATTTTCATTAAAACCTTATGGGGGTTATTATGATTTTAGACAAAGATTATTGGGCGACACCGCAGGCGATAGTAAAAGGTATTACCTCTTACTGTTATGCCAAAGGCTTGGTAACATTGCCGAAAGCAACGATTGATGTATGTGCGACACCGTTTAATACAAAGGTTAAAGACAATTACATCACCGAAGAAGAAAATGCGTTGGTGGTGGATTGGGGCAAATTCGGCTTGGCTTGGTGCAATCCCCCATATAGTCGAGGTAATGTAGGCTTATTCTTCAATCGTGCATTGGAGCAATACCGCAAAAATCAAACTGAAACGATTATGCTGTTGAACTGCGATAATGGTACAGCGTGGTTTGCTGATATTATCGCTCACGCAAAAGCGGTAATCTATGTAATGAACGGTCGGATTAAGTTTTTAGATCCTGAAACGGGTGCAGAAGCGAAAAATCCCCCTAAACCTAATATGTTTGTAGTGGTCGGTGAACGCAGTACAGATTATATTCAAACACATTACTTATCCCTTGATGAAATCTTTAAATTGGGAGCTTAAAATGCTGTACGTACTCATAGTTTTAAATATCGTAGCGTATTTTACAAATAATCAAACACTCGTTGATGTATCTATCTATACGACTTGGTTTGTGTGTATTTTAAGTACGTTATTTCAATTTACAGCGTTGGTGGCTATCGGTGCAGGATATGTTGATCTTGCTGACTGCAAACCTAGACGACTTCACGCCAACCCTTATTACGCATATCCACGAATTATCGCAGTTTTGGTATCGTATGTTTTGATTGATGTAGGCTATCTTGGTGTATGGTTAGCGTGTTTATGCTTTATCGAATACGTTGTGCATTTATCCTACTTTAATTATATGCAGGGGAAGTAAAATGAGTGTCCCTAAGTCGTTACAAGTGCAAATCGGTGGTTCGCACTACAAAAAATACCACATTCAGCCGTTAGAATACGCTGAAAAGATTGGGCTTGGTGCTATGTGTTTCTGTGCATTTAAATACGTTACACGCTACAAGGACAAGCACGGTGAAGAAGATTTAGCTAAAGCCTTACACTGCCTAGATATTTATGAGGAGTGCGGTGTAGCTAAAGATAGTATCAAAGTTGATACGGATTACTTAATCGACTTTTTAAGTCAATTTGATGACAATCAAAGTCAAGCTTTATTCTTCATCATTCAATCACAATGCAACAAAGATCGCATTAAAGAAGCAAAATTTGCGATTGGTAAACTTCAAAAACTGTTAAAAGAGGAAAAACAAATGGAAACAGTTAAATGCACATACGAGGGCAAAAATCAAACTAAACACGAATTGTTTGTTACAATGCCGAGCGATTTCCACAAATGGACGACTGATCGTAAACAGTCGCACTTTACATCACTTGGTCGTAAAACTTACGGCAAACATACCGTCTTATTGAGTGTAGTAAACGTTAATACAGGTGAGGTGTATTGTGGTGAATAAATTACGCAAATGGTTTCCGTTTATCAAAAATGGTAACGAAACAGTATCAACTAATCGTGCAACTTGTGAAGAACAAAGTCGCAAAGTGAAAAACATCTTTTTGAATGATGTTAAGACTAATATTACATATTGGGTTTGCACAATGAATGGTGTTTATCCGATACGAGGATTTAAATTGAAAGGTGGTGATTGCTCATTCATCACACAACTTTCAGCGAAAAAGGGTTTTCTTTACGCTACGAAAGAAGAAGCTATGTATGTGTATGATTGCATTATGGGGGTGCGTAATGGCAAATAAACCAGTCAATCCAAAGAGTGAACACGTTGAGCAGGTCGAGTTCTTTCGTTGGTGTGCCGAAGTTGCCTACGCAGGATTTGATTTAGTTGTGGGTAATGCACCAAAGCCGTATGCCGAGCATTTACGACACCCGATCAAATCCCTGAAATTAATCCACGCTATCCCGAATGGTGGTGCGAGAGGTAATGACGGTCGGACGAATATGATACGAGGTGCTATGCTGAAAGCAGAGGGCGTTCGCAAAGGTGTGCCTGATATTTTCTTACCATTCCCTTGTGGTGGCTATCACGGACTTTACATTGAAATGAAAGTCGCTGACCGCACAAAAGGTCGAGTTAGTCAAGAGCAAACTGACTTTATGAATGAGGTAATGCAGTTGGGGTATCGTTGCGAAGTTTGCTACGGTGCAGAAGAAGCTAAACAAGCGGTGATGAAATACTATGGCTACAAAGTATAGCGTGGCAGTCAGTGAACATTCAAAGGTCGTTGTTACATACGACAATGAGTGGTACACGGCTCAACATTTCAAAAATGGGTGCAGTCGTGGGCTTGAAATCAAGCAATCACGATCAAAAGATGAAATCAATCAATTCATAGAAAATTTAAAGGAAATTTTTAATGCGTAGTATTAGTGCAAATGATCTTAAAGAACGTGCGTTAGAAATTATGCGTATCAAGTTAGGTGAATTATGTGCAAAACTGAATGACGAGTACGAAGATTATCGCTTTTATGTTAAAGATGATAGCGTATGGTTGGATTGCTCGGATTATTCGCCACGAGATATAAAAATTTACTAAAAAGTTTAAAATAATTATTGACAGGTGCAGTTAGGTGTATATAATTGCACTTGTTGATTAACAACAAACTAACTTAATATAAAGGTGCAAATTATGATTAAATTAACTCAAAAAGAATTAGAAGTATTGGAAGCAGTTGGTGCATTTCAACCGACCGAAGAAAAACAATATTTTACTACTTCTACCAGTAACAAAGCGATTGTTGCTCTTGAAGCACAAAAGTTAATTCAAACCCGTAAAAAAGGTATTCACGTTGAAGTGGCATTACTTGATTTAGGTGTAGCTGTTTTAAAATCCGAAGCAGAACACGAAATCGTAACTTCACACGAAGCTGAAAAGTTTGAGCCTGAACAGCCTGAACAAGTTGCGGAAGCGGAAAGCCAATTCGTGTTAGAGGACAATGTGCCAATTCCTAACTTACGCGGTCGTGCGAAAAAACCAGTACCATACCCATTAGACAAAATGGAAATCGGTCAATCGTTTTTCGTGCCAGTAGAAGATAAAACAGCCGACCTTGCAAAAGTTCGTGCAACATTCTCAACGAAAATTACTCACGCTAAGAGAGCGTTAGGTTTAACTGACCGAGTATTCTATACGGGCATTGATCCTGAACAATTTGGCTTGCGTGTGTGGCGTAGAGGTTAATAAGTAAATTTTAAAGGCTTGGATAAATTTCAAGCCTTTTTTATTGCATTAATGAAAATCCCTGATTATAATCCCATATAACGGTGATAATTAAGGAATTGAGGAATGTTGAGTAAAAATTCTGTTATTGATCGGACATTAAACGATAGTTCGACAATGTGGAGTATGTTTACAGGTGTTTTTGGTTCATTTACGGCAGGGGAATGGTGTTTAATTATTACGGCTATCATTACCGTGCTTAATTTTGCGAAAAATTGGTACATTGATATGCGTAAATTGAAAATGTATGAAGAAGAACACAACGATAAAATGAAACATACAGGTGAAATTAAACATAAGGACTATGACAATGAAAACTAAAATTGAAAAAGCAGGTCGAGTAGGTGGAGCAGGTGCGATAATCTGCTCAGTTGGAATTGTTGTAGGCATTATGTATAACAATTTAGAGAAAGGCACGTTAGATTATCCTTTGCGTGTTACACCTGAATTTGTGCAGAATATGACAGGTAAATTTGAAGGTTGCCGTTTCAAAAAATATAAAGACGGTGGCGGTATTGACACAATCGGGGTTGGTACGACTTCTGCTATTTGTGGGGAAATCACGAAGAACGAATTTACCTACGAAGAAATCGCTAAATGGCTCAATAAAGGCTTATGGGAAGCCGAGCAGTGCGTAAACAACAATTTCAAAGGTGCTGTATTACCGCAACGTGTGTTTGAAAGCCTTGTGGATATGGTTTACAACAACGGTTGTACGGCAGTCAGCAACAATAAAAACGGTCAAATGACTAAGATCCGTAGATACGCTTTACAGCAAAATTATACCGCACTTTGCAACGGCTATATGGATTGGACTTATGGGCGTAATGCTAAAGGTCAAAAGGTACAAATCAAAGGCTTATATCTACGCAGATTAGCTAACAAAGAATGGTGCTTACGAAATGACTAAATATATCGCTATGGCTCTTTTTGCAGTGGCTTCAATTCTAACAATTATTGGATTGTGTATGCACGTTGGTGAACAGAACGCACTAATCAAAGAGCAAGCTAACGAAATTCAAACGCTAAAGGTTGAGCAGGAACGCACAATTAAGGCATACGAAGAAGATATTGCTAAACGAGAGAAGAATAGCCGAACTCGTAAAGCAGTAATTAAAGAGATTATTAAGGTGGTCGGTAATGAAAAATGTGTTAATGATCCTATTGACAGCACTATTATTGACAGGGTGCAACAGCACAACAAGAGTAAATAATGTTATTCCGAGTTGCCGTGTACCTGATGATATTGAGCAAGGTGCGAAATGGATTGATCTGCTTGACAAATACTTAGAAACCCGATCCGAATTAGTGCAGTGTGCCGAAAAAGTGGAGCGACATAATGACAACAAATAATTGGGATATTGTTGCTCAATTTTTCTCGCCTGACGAAATCACAGGTCTTAAAGATTTATTTGCTCGTTTAATGGTAAAATATCACGAAAACACAGACAGCATTTTGCAGGATAAAGAGTTCGTTTATCAAGTGCGAGATGTTGCTTGTAGGCTATATATCATCAATGAATGGCGATTTGATAAAGATGTAGAAAAACGAATTTTACATTACCAATCAGAGGGGCTTGAAACAATCCTACCGAACAAAATGCAAGTAGCAGGAATGTATATGGATCTAGCTAAACGTGCTATCGGTACACGAGATAAGATTTTAGCCCTTGAAGCCTATTCTAAAATTATGGGATTTGATCGAGATGACATTCAACGGCAAACAGGTGCAACGCAAAATGTTATCTTGGTAACGGATAACGGCACAGATATGAGTTGGGAAGAAAAACTTGCTTCCAATCAGCTTACTTTACAGAAAAAGGCTGACAGCGTATTAGGTTTAGATGATGACGAAGATTTTAAGCACTAACAGAAAAGTAATTTGGCAACCTATCCCGAATAGCAGTCAAGAATTGGCTGTTGATACACGGTGCAACGAAACATTATTGTGTGGCACAAGGGGCGGTGGTAAAACTGATTGCCAATTAGCCAGTTTTGCTAAATACGTTGGTGTGGGCTACGGTCGATACTGGCGAGGGATTATTTTCGATCAAAAGAACAAATCATTGAACGATATTATTTCAAAATCTCTTGCTATGTTTAAGCCTATGGGTGGCAAATACAATATTGTTGAAAAGACTTGGACTTTCCCTGACGGTGAAACGTTGCGATTTGCCATTTTACGTTTGGACGAGGATTACTGGAACTTTCACGGTAACGAATTTTCATATATCGGCTTCAACGAGCTTACAAAATACCCGACTTCATACCTATATGACGCTATTCAGTCCTGTAATCGTAGCGGTTTTATGCCTGAAAAGCATATCCAATATACGGCAGACGGGAAACCTTACCTATTACCGCCTATCCCGTTAATGGTGTTTTCTACAACTAACCCACACGGAGCAGGGCATAACTGGGTTAAACGCAGATTTATAGATGTTGCTCCATACGGCACAGTGGTTAAGAAAACCGACAAAGTGTTTAATCCTAAAACGCAGAAAGAAGAACTGATTACACGCTCACAGGTGGCGATTTTTAGCTCCTTTATGGAAAACCCATACCTTGACCCTGTATATATCCAATCGCTTTTAAATTATCCTGATCCGAACATTCGCAAGGCTTGGGCTAAAGGCTCTTGGGATATTACCAGTGGCGGTGCAATCGGTGATTTGTGGGATAGCCGAGTTCACATCATCAAACGCTTTAAAATTCCGAGTGGTTGGTATCTTGACCGTACTTTCGACTGGGGTAGTTCGCACCCATTTTCTGTGGGTTGGTGGGCGCAATCCAATGGCGAAGAAGCTGAAATCTTGTTAGACAATGGCGAATGGATTAAATTTTGTCCGCCTAGTGGTTCATTAATCCAACTCTATGAATGGTACGGTACAGCCGAAATTGGTACAAATAAAGGCTTGTTAATGAGTGCGACTGAAATCGCTAAAGGTATCAGAGAGATTGAGCAAAACCTGTTAGACGGTGAATGGATTAGCCGATTGCCTAATTCTGGTTCTGCTGATAATCAAATTTGGAATAAAGTCAATAGCGATACTGATTGCATAGCCGAATTTATGGAGCGAGAGGGCGTTTATTGGGAAAAATCTGATAAGAGTAGCGGTAGCCGTAAAAATGGTTTACAATTACTAAGAGAGCTTTTAAACAATACATTGAAGAAAGATCCTGAACGACCGCACATTTACTTTATGACAAACTGTGTAGCGAGTATTGCAACGTTGCCTGTATTACCTAGAGATGAAAAAGATCTAGATGATGTAGATACCAATGCAGAAGATCACGCTTACGATATGGTACGATACCGTGTATTAGACGGTAAACGAAATGGCTCAATTACTTTTGAGGTTGAATATTAATGACTACGAAAACAGCAAATGCTACAACAGGCGTTGGTTTTATTCGCAAAGAGATTGCGAGTAAACGTAATGAATGGGCTGTAATCCGAGATTGTTTAGAGGGTGAGCAGACAATTAAAGGTAAAGGATTTACTTATTTGCCTTACCCTAGCACAAACAACAAAGATGATAATTGCGATGAAACTGACCCACGCTACACGGCATATAAAGATCGTGCTAATTTTATGAATGTAACCCGTAGAACGATTTACGAGTTATTGGCACAAGTTTTCATCAAAACGCCTGTTGTCAATGTAAATGATAGTAAAATTATGCAATTATTGCTTGACAATGCGAGCGGTAATGGTATCAGCCTAGAGCAGTGTGCTAAAACTTCCTTAAAATATTCGTTGGCATACGCATATAGCGGTGTGCTAGTGGATTTCCCCTCAACTGAAAAAAGTATCAGCGTTAAGGATTATAACGAGGGTGTGTATCGCCCGACAATCACTCCATACAGCCCGTTTGCTATTCGCAATTTCCGAGTTAAAGATGTGGGTGCAGAAGAACGCCTTGTGCTTGTAGTGTTGCAGGAAAGCAGTTGGGAATACGATAAAGACGGTTTTGAAGTAAAAGAAGTGCCGTGCTTACGAGTATTGCAATTAGACAGCAATAATGAGTATGTGCAAACCATTTATAAAGGAAGCGAACTTAATTATAAAGGTGAGGTTTTAGGTTGGGAAAAAGTATCAACTGTGAAACCGACTACCGCAGACGGCAAACCTTTAAATGAAATTCCGTTTTACTTTATCGGTATGGAAAACAACAATCCATATCCTGATAATCCGATTATGTATGATCTTGCAACCCTTAACATTTCGCATTACCGCAATAGTGCTGATTATGAAGAAACAATGTTTGTTGCAGGTCAAGCAACCTTGTTTGTGAGTGGCTTACATACAACCGATAACGGCAAAGCACCAAGCATTAAAATGGGTGTAACTGGTGGTATCAATCTGAAAAACGGTGGTACAGCAGGACTTCTTCAAGCCAAAGCTGATAGCGGTTTAGCCGAAGCTATGGAAAAGAAAGAAAAAGCTATGGTTAAATTCGGTGCGAAATTCCTTGAAACCGACAATGTGGCTAAAACCGCATATCAAGTTAAAGTGGAAAACCCCTCACAAGGTTCTATTCTAGCCAACTGTGCAGACAACGTTTCAAGTGCCTACACAAAAGCCCTGAAATTCGCACACCGTCTTATTAATCTACCTGACGATAAGGTCGAATTTGAGTTGAACACCGACTTTGAATATAATCGTGTGGGTACAGACGAACAAAATCAAATTATTAATGCTTGGGTTGCAGGTGCAATCTCATTCACCGAAATGCGAGCCGTCTTGAAACGTGCAGGCACAGCCACACAGTCGGACGAAGAAGCTATGGCTGAAATTAAGAAACATCAAGCCGAGAAACAAGCAGAAGAATTAAAGCTTGCCGAACAGCAGGCTAAAATAGGTGGCGATAACAAGCCGAAATCACAAACCAATAAAGGTGCAGAAAAATGAAATTAAAACGTAAAATTACAAAGGCTGAATTTGAAGCATTATCAGAAGTGCAACAAGGTTTATATGTTGCAGATAATGATGATTATGTGCTTGACATTGAAGATAGTGCTTTCGAGAACTTAAAGAGTGAAAAGAAAGCAATTCAAGACAAGTTAGCTAAATATGAAGCCGAAGAAGAAGAACGTATCCGTAAAGCGGAAGAACGTGCTAAAAAGAAAGCACTGGAAGAATACGAAAAAGCTAAAGACGACAAAGATATTGAAGCTATTGAGAAGTCTTGGCAAGAAAAATACGATAAATTGAACGCTGAAAAAACAGCTTCTGATGAACGCTATTCTGACTATGTGAAGAAAGCATTAATCGACACCGAAGTTATGCGTATGGCTAATGAAATCTCAACTGCTCCTGCGTTGATTGCTCCACACATTCGCAGTCGTTTAGATGTAGATTTTACTGGCGAACAGCCGAAATTGATCGTGCTTGACGATAAAGGTATGCGTTCGGCAAACACTGTTGCAGAATTGCAGAAATCTTTTATTGACAACAAAGATTTTAATGCTATCATTAAGATCACTACTGCTAATGGCGGTGCTAACGGCAGTAAATTCACAGAAACTCCTCACGATAGCGGTGCTAGTGGTGAAGTCAAACTAAGTAATTTAACTGACGAACAACTGGCACAGCGATATAAAGCCAGTTCTGATAGTCAATAACGAGGAACAAAATTATGGCTTTAACTCAAACGCAGGTATTTGAAAATACCGTCTATAATGTGGGTAAAGATTTACTTAAAGAAAACGTTGAAGTGTTTAACGGACACTCAAACGGTGCAATCGTTTTATCTCACCAATCAATTCAAGGTGATTTCGCACAAAGTCTTGATTTAGTGTTAGGTAACGATTTGATTAAATCTCGTAACCCGTATGCACAAACAGCTTTAACCGATAAAGGCTTCACACGCCAATCAGATAACATTGTTAAACTTGGTATGGGCTTAAATCCAATTTCTTGGACTAACGCTGAATTTAACTGGGTGAAACAAAATCCTGAATTAGCAGGTGTGAAAATCGCTCGTGCTATGGCAAATCAAACTATGCAACGTATGGCTGAATTTGCTATCGGTTCTGTGGCGACCTGTTTAAACAAAAACGTTAAAGTTAAACGTGAAATTGCACCAACTGCTAAAATTTCACATAACGATTTCGTGCAAGCTCTTGCTCCTATGGGCGACCAATTCAATAGTATTTCCTTGTATGTAATCCATTCAAGCACCTACTTTGAATTATTGGAAACCACATTCAAAAACGCAGAGCGTTTGTGGGTATTCGGTGATTTCACTGCGGTTAAAACGGCACTAGGTCATACTTTCTTGATTACCGACAACAAAGGTTTATTAGGCACTAACGCTGTTTACAGCTTAGGCTTGAAAAAACATTCTGTATTAGTCGGTACAGAAAACGACTTTGCACACGCAACTGTGCCAATCACAGGTCAAGAAAACTTGGCGTATCGTTATCAAGCAGAGTGGACAAGTGCGTTGAAAGTTGCTAACTATCGTTACAAAACTGGCGATAATATGAATGGTTTAACCTATTCAGCAGTAACTACGGCAACCAACTGGGAAGCAATCTCTAACGAAGCCAAAGATGAAACTGGTGTAATTATCGTTAAGAAAACAGCTTAATGCAGTCAGCAAGGGTGAGTAGGTTATCCGAAAGCCCTTTTTAAAAGGTATTAAATGATGAAAAAACCTAGTATTGCAATCTTTTGCGTTAGTAATGAGCAAACGGAAGAAGAATTAGCGTTATTTCAAAAATACGCATATTACAATCCTGTTGGCTACAATGTTAGTAACCTATCAGACGGTGATTTTTTAGTGTTTGACGGTGCTTGTGGTGCTGTGCCTGATCGCTATAAAGGTGTGCCAACCGCAGATGAAATCATCAAACAATATGAAGATTATTTAGAAACGTTAGGCGTTGCAGTCGGCGGTAAAGCTCCTAAACGTAAACAAACAACCGCACAAGTTGGTTTTTCTAACGAATAAGGTACAGGGAAATGGCTGAATTAATTATCGAAGATATGACGGGATTAGAAAATGCTAACTCTTATTGCAGTATGGCAGAATATCGCACGTTCGCTGAACTGAACGATTACGATCCGTTAGAAGATAAAGATTTAGCCGTTTTCCTTGCACGAGCTACAAATTTCATTGATAGCTTGGAAAACATTTTTGTAGGCAAAAGGCTAAACTCCTCACAATCTTTGGCTTTCCCTAGAGTGGTTGAGGGTTCTTGTAGTAAAAATCCGCACCTTTATCCAACGAATAACCTCAAAAAAGCAGTTCTCTATGCAGTGGTTGCTCAAAGCGAGGGGTTTAGCCTATTACCTACAACAATCTCTAAAGATGATTATATCTCTAAAGAGAAAATTGAGGGTGCGTTAGAAGTTCAATATTCGAGCGAATATTTTAGCAAAAATGTGCTATCTAAATTCCCGATTATTGAGCGATATTTAAGCGAATATTTAAGCAGTAACGTATTACAGTTGAGTATTTATAGATAATGGGAAATCCTTTATATTTACGCTTTAATCTTTTAGCTAAACGTTTAATTAAAAAGTACGGTTACAGCAAGGTTAAATTGGTACATCAAACGAAAACAGGCAATTCTTGGGAAAATGACTTTGTAGAAAAGACTTATCTCACAGATTGCCTGATTGTGCCGTCTAGTAAATACTCAAAAGAAACATATCGGCTTAATGGTGGAAAGGATATAGTGGAAAATAACTATGTAGCATTTATACCGCACACTACCTTTAAGCCGACACTTAATGATAAAATTGTTACTAAAAACGAAGAATACACTATTGTTAGTGTGATTGCGATTAACCCTGACGGTTCGCAGGAAATTATTTATAAACTGGAACTTAAATAATGAACGCTATCGAAAATACCAATGCGTTGTTTGCGTTTTTAGAAACAACATTACAAAATCTCTTTAAAGAAAAAGATTTAAAGTTAGAGTTGCTATGGCATAGTAACGTTTTACCTGACAATAATCCGAATATTTGCAGAGTTTATGTAAATCGTAAAATTGTAAACGAAGAACAAGACACACTGGCAATTAATGTAGCCGAAATGGGTAGAGTACGCTATAATACGCAGGGAGTGTGTGTTGTTAGCTTTTTTACACCACGCTCTATTAATGGTGGTTATGCAAAAACCGAATGGATTGCACAGGCACTTAAAAACGCTCTACGCAGAGAACGATTTAAATGTTTGTGGGTTCGTAACGTTACAGCAACTCCCTTTAATATGGAAAACAATAGCTATCGGTATGACCTATCGTTTAGCTATGAATTTGACGAAATCGTTTAAGGTACAACATTATGGCAACTTGTGAAACGAAAAAAATTGATAGTAACGTTGTAGGTCTTAACTATGCCGAAGAAGAATGTTTAGGTGTATTACCAACAGATCCGAAATGGTATGCGTTAGAGCCGAATAGTTATTCTGACTTTGGTGGTGAATTATCAACCGCAAGTCGTTCCCCTATTTCTGCGAGCCGACAAAACAAGAAAGGTGCTGTAACGGATTTATCCGCTAAAGCAGGTTTTGAGTTGGACTTTACCCACTCTGCGTTGAATGACCTCTTACAAGGCTTATTCTTTGCAGATATGCGTAAAAAAGCAGAATATTCTGTATCGGCTGTTACGGCAACTGGTTTTACAGTGGCAGGTAACAACAAAATCAAGGCAAATGACATTGTTTTAGCGAGCGGTTTTGCTACGCCTAGCTTGAACAAAGCCTATACCGTAACAAATGCAAGTGCAACCGAAATTGCAGTCGCAGGTGTTACAGCAAAAGCCGAGAAAGGTACAGTGCAGGTCGTAGGACACTCTTTCGGTGCAGGCGATCTTAAATTTGTAGTAGAAAACAAAATCTATGCAATCCAATCAACCGCTAAAAACTTAACCGAGTTAGGCTTAATCGCAGGTGAATGGATTTTCGTAGGTGGCGATCAAGCAAGTGAACAATTTGCTAACGTTAAGCCGTTCTATGCTCGTGTAGATAGCGTTACTGCTAACAAAATCACATTCGATAACGGCACATTCCCTGATAACCTAACTTCCGACAACGGAGCAGGTAAAGCAATCAAGGTGTTTGTGGGTACTGTTATTAAAAATGAAAGCGACCCTGCTAACATTAAACGCAGAAGCTACACGTTTGAGCGAACTCTTGGTAAAGTTGCTTCAACTAATCAAGATCAAGCTGAATATGTATCGGGTGCGATTTTTGGTGAGTTTTCATTTAAAGCTAGTCAAGGTGAATTTGCGACAGCAGAGTTATCCTTTACGGCAACCGACAGTCAATACAAGACTGGTACATTACTTTCCAACGGTAAACTAACTTCTGCTAAAGGTGAAAGTGCGTTCAATACGGCAGTTGATATGCGAGCTATGCGTTTAAGTCTTGTTGATAAGACTAAAACTGTATCTGCTCCACTCTTTGCTTACTTGACCGAACTTTCGTTAGAAGTGAACAACAATCTATCTGAAAATAAAGCATTAGGCGTTTTGGGAGCTATGGACGTTAGTGCAGGGAATTTCGAGGTAAAAGGTTCTACAACCGCTTACTTTGCAACTACCGAAGCACAACAAGCCGTCCGTAATTATTCAGATGTTGGTTTAAGTGCAATCTTTGCGAAAGAAAATATCGGCTTCTTGTTTGACATTCCTCTACTTGGCTTGGGTGGCGGTCAAAACAGTGTGGAAAAAGATAACCCAATTACTACGGCTCTTGAAATTCAAGGTGCTGAAAATAAAAACGGTTATACTTTAATGTATGTTACATATCCATACTTGCCAACCGTAGCTATGTAGTGTAAACTTAAAACCGCTTAGAGAAATCTAGGCGGTTATTTTATCAATTTAACTTAATAAAGGTGCAAAAATGAAAGCAGTAAATATTTACGCTAAATATCAAACAGACAGCGATTTAGAATTGAAAACTGGTGCTAAATTCTACATTGACAAAGAAGCTGACAGCTACATTTTAGTTAAACGCTTAACTGGTCGTAACAAAGAATTAATGAAAGCACAGGCTGAATTAGACAAAGAACTAGGTGATCGACAAGACGAAGAAGCAGGTCAAAAACGCCTTGCTCTTTATGTAGATCAATTAGTTGTGGGTTGGCACAATATTGCAGGTGCGGACGGCAAACCTTTAGAATACACCCCTGAAACAGCAAAACAGGTGCTTTTAGAATTACCTGATTTGCTTGATTTAGTGGTTGCATTTACCACTAACGCTGACAACTATCGTGTGGTAAACGTAGCAAAAAATTAGTAGAGGTATTGCTTTATCAAATTAAACACGGCAAGCACGAGCAGGCATTAATCGAAATGGTTAGAAAGAATGGTGGTGAATTGCCTGATTTGATAAAAAACAAACCTACACTTTTAAACGAGGGCTTGCAGTTTTATATGCAAGCCTTTTTTACGTTAGAAAGTGAGCGTTATCCGAGCCAGTACGGACTTATGCCAATACCTATTACGAAAATTATCGAATATGGTCGTTTTTTAACTTATTCGGACTGTGAAATGGACGATTTTATCTATATAATAAAAGAGTTAGATCACGCTATATTAGAATACTGGAACAGTAAAAATGCGAACGTTAAATAAAGCATTTCTAAAGCATAGGCAGGATATTAAACAACGTGCTAACTTGGCTAAAATCAAGTTGGCACAAGCCGTTGCTTTTAATTTGATAATGGAAACACCTGTTGATACCTCTACCGCACTTTCTAACTGGCTTGCAGGAATACGCAATCCGAAGTCTAAGAAAGTTAAAGCCCATTTTGTAGGCATTGACGGCTCTACACATAGTCAATCTTCCTCTATGGCTTACGCTGTTGCAAATACCGTAATACAACGAGCGAAAGTAGGTCAAACAATATTCATTTCTAACAGTATCGAATATATCAACTTGTTAAATCAAGGTTATAGCAAGCAAGCACCTGTAAATTTCATTGAATTAGCAGTTGCTAAATCTGTAAATCAATTAAAAGGTATGAAATTATGAGTGATATTCAAGCAAATGTAGTTATCAATGATAAGATTGATAAGAACATTGAAATAAAACTCACCGCACTTGCTGATAAATCCTTAAAGGCAAGTGATAATATCACACGCTTAAATAATGCGATTAAAAATTTATCTGTAAATAATATTAACGCAGTTAAAACCGCATTGCAAGGTTTAAGTAATATAAATCCGCTTAAAAATGTAAATTTAGGTGCGTTGCAACTCGTAAATAGTATTAGTAAAAGTCAAGTCGCATTGGCACAAGCAAATGCTAGTATGGCGAAAGCTCAACTAGCAAGCCAACGTTTAGCAAGTGAACAAGCCCGAACAGCAAGTATTGCTCAACGTAGTGCAGATCAACAAGCGATTGCAAGTGCAAGAATTGCTGAAATCAAAGCAAGAGAGCGTGTGGCAGAAGAACGTTTAGCTTCAGCAAAAGCCTTGACCGCACAACGACAAGCCCGTTTAGACGAAATGACTAGACGAGCTACAAATGGCATTAAGGTGTATCAAGGTGGCTTGCTTGGCTTGTTTGCAACCATTAACAACGTTTCCGCAGGTTTAGCTAACTTTGGCAAATTCATTGATTTTGGCGACACTTATCAACGTTCGATCAACAAATTAACCCTTGTTACGAAGTCGGCAGAAGAAGCTCGAAACCGCTTAACCGCATTATCAACAGGTGCATTAGCAAGTTACGGTAATCTTGAAAGTTATACCGCACTTTATACTCGCTTAGATATGGCGTTGAAGAATGTTGGCGGTACAGCAAGCGAAGCTATGGCAGTAACGCAAACCCTATCTAAAACGGTTGCATTGGCAGGTTTAACATCAGCAGAAGCAAGTTCGGCTCTACTACAAATCTCACAAGCATTTAACAAAGGCAAGTTGGACGGTGATGAATTCCGCACCGTTATGGAAACTATGCCCCCATTGGCAGATGCTATTGCAAGAGAAATGAGCCGTGCAGGAAATGGTGTCAAAGTCTTGCGTGGGGATTTATTGAAGTTAGCTCCTAAAGGCGAAATCACAGCAGAAGTAATGAAACGTGCTGTAATTTCTATGGCAGAGGAAATCGACAGCCGATTTGCGAAACTCACTCCTACTGTGGGAATGGAGTTAGAAAACCTTAAAACAAAAGCGACTGTATTCTTTGGCTCACTCTTTAAAGACGAGGGCGTTGGAACAGGTATCAACAATGTTTTACGCTTGATCGGGGATAACTTAGGTACTATCACAAAAATTGCGATTGTAACAGGTAGTGCGATTGTGGGTGCGTTTGCGGTTAAGCATATCGTAAATATGAGTACATATTTATTACAAGTTAGTACAACGTTTGCTACATTACGCACACAGGCTCTTGCTTCCAGTACAGCAATCGGATTAACCAATACAGCATTAAAATCTACCTACGCTTGGACGAGTGCATTATTTGCAACTCTCAAAGCAAGTCCAGTAGGTTTAATTATAACTGGTGTATCACTCTTGACCGTAGCGTTAGAGGGATTATTCTCGCTCACTGGCAACGAGCTTTTCCCTAACTTTGATGAAGATAAAGCACAGCTTGACGACTATTTAAGCCGACTGACAGATGTATCAGATCAAATGCAAACTATGAGTAGTATTGCCATTGATCGAGAATACGACAAAACCGAAAAAGCTCTACAACAACTCAATGCTGAAAGCGAAAAATATCGCAAGGAAATGGAGCAACAACAAGCGATATTAGAGCGTAACAAACAAGCACAAAAATTTGAGCAAGAGCAGAGTGTATGGCGTTTGGCATATATCAATGAGTATGATAGTGCTATCGAAAATCTGACTTTGAGCGAAGAAAAAGCGTTAGATGTGCGTATCAAACACGCAGAAGCCGAAGAAAAGTTAAATAAAGCGAAAGCCGATAGTAGCCGTGTTGTGGAAGCTCAATTACAGCTATTGATTGAGCAGAAAGATCGTCTTGACAACTTAAACAAAGTTATTGACGAGGGAACAACCGCTAATAAACACTCACAATCCGAGATTGACAATGCGAAAGTGCGTGTAGCCGAAATCACAGAGCGTTACGGTGATTTGAACGCACGAATTGCACAGATGATTGGATTGCTTAACAACCTATCTGCTGAAAAATTTAGCGGTGTAGCAGGCACGGCATTAGCTGTGGGCGAACGTGTTGCTAACTTGAAGCTCAAAGTCGCACAAGAGAAGATCAATGCACAAGCAGTTACTGATTTCACTAAACGAAAAGAAAACCTTGATCTTGATCTAAAAATCCTTAAAGCTCAACAAAGCAATAATAAAGAGTTAGAACGCTCTTTACGAGTGCAGAAGAAATTAGCAAATCTATCTCACTTGAAAGAAGTTACAACTGACGGTCGATTAATTAAAGATCCGAAAACGCAAAGTAGTGCTTATGATGAATTAGCTAAAACTGAAAACGAAATCCTTGCACGGGAAGAAGCGTTAAAAGAAGCTAAATCTTCTAAAAAAGGTGGTTCAAAAGGCTCTAAAGGTTCTCAAAAACTAAGCCCACACGATAAAGCGTTGCAAAAATTAAACGAGTTTAAACAAGGCTTAGTTGATGAAAATAATCTCTTATCACAAGGTTACAGCCAATACGAGAAATATCAATCTCTTTATAAATTGAAAGCTGAAATCCAACAAAAAGGTGTAGATTTGTCAAATCAAGAACTCAATGCTATGAAAGAGCAGATTGATTTAAATACTAAACTTAAAGAGTTGGCACAAGAGATTAATAAGCTCGAAGAAAATAGTGTAGGTAAAGCAAAAGAGAAAGTGCAGTTGCAATTACAGGCGATTGCTCAATCAAATTTAAGCCCGAATGAAAAAGTAGCACAAGTAGATAAACTTTATAAAGATCAAGGTTTAACAACTGGTGTAAATCAAGGTGTGCAAGGTATTCAAAACGAGTATGCGTTGCGTATGGAATTGTTAAGACAATACCACGAGCAAGCTAAGACTTCTGAATTTGAATTCCAACAAGAAATGCTTGGTTTATCAATGGCGAGCGAGCAAGCGAAATACGATCAACGTTTAGCCAACCTACAAAATATGGGTGCATTAGGTCAAGCAACAGCAGCAGCCTTTGAGAGTTTTACGAGCCACGCAACAGCTAGCTTATTCAACGTATTAAAAGGTACAGAAAGCATTGGCGGAGCTATGCGTAATTTAGCAAGCACTATCTTAAATGATGTTGTAAAATCAATTATTGAAATGGGGGTTAAATGGGTAGCCCAACAAGCTATGCAATTAGCCTTTGGTGAAACTGCACAAGCAACGCAATTAGCAGGTGCAACTGCATTATTAGGTGTGTATAGTCCATTGGCGACCGCCGTATCTCTTGCAAGTTACGGTGCAAATGCCGCTCCTGCTATGACAGGTATGAGTTCGGCATACGCATTAGGTAAAACCTTATCTATCGCAGGTGCAAGAAAGAACGGTGGTTCAATCAGTGCAGGCGAACTTTATCAAGTAGGTGAGGGCAACGCTCCTGAAATCTACCGCTCTAATAGTGGTCGCCAATATATGATTGCAGGTGATAACGGTCGGGTGTTTAGCAATAAAGATGTAACAGGTGGTAACGGTGGTACAACTATCATTCAAAACATCACATATCAAGGCAGTGGTGATGAAACGCAAGATAAACGTAGTATGGAAAACTTGTCTAAATCACTTAGAGCCACTATACTTGATGTTATCAGAAATGAAAACCGTGTAGGCGGTGAATTAGCGAGAGGTTAATAATGGCATTAGAAACATTTAGCTATCAAGTTGAAACAGGGCTAGGGGAAACCTTTAGCCCTAAAATCAACAAAGTGCAATTTGGTGACGGCTACATTCAACGTAGCAAAAAAGGAATTAACAACATTCTGCGAGAGTTTTCGGTAACGTATAAAGGTGTGTGGGGTGTTACAATGCAAAATGGTAAACTCGTTATAGCAAACCAAAGTGCGTATGACGAAATGAACGCAGTAGAAGCCTTTTTATTACGACACGAGGGCTACAAAGCCTTTTTGTGGGATAGTTTTCGCAAACACAATCAAGGAAATCCAATTAAAGTTGTATGCGAGAATTGGTCGATCAACCGAGAAAATGGCTACGGCACAATTTCAATGACTTTCACGGAAACACTATAATGCCTTTAACTATTCCTGACAAATTAAAACTTGATCTTGCTTCACTTGAACAAGATACGTTATTAGAATTATATGAGATTGACCTATCTAATCTGACTACTCGAAATGGTGTGAGAGGACAGGTTATTCGCCTACATAATGGTATGAACGAAATCAAGCAAAATGTGGTATGGTTAGGTAATGAATATATAGCCTATCCGATACACGGGAGCGGTTTTGAAAATAAATCGCAAGGTGCAAGCAACCGTCCTAAACTGATTATTTCTAACCTATTCGGGTTGGTTACAGGCATAGTGAGTGATTTTGATGATTGTTTAGGTGCAAAGGTTACACGCACACGGGTTTATGCGAAATATCTTGACCCTGTAAACTTTGCGAGTGGTCAAAATCCACATCACGATAGAAATATGAAAATTAGTTCAATTTATTATATTGAGCAAATGAGTACATTATCGGCAGAAAGTGCAAGCTTTACATTGGCTATTCCGACTGAATTTGATAATATAATGTTACCTGCTCGAACAATGATGGCGAATACCTGCTCGTGGATATATCGCAGTCCTGAATGTGGCTATAAAGGTGGAGCAGTAGCAGACGAGAAAGATCAACGCACAAACGATATTAGCAAAGATAAATGCTCAAAATGCCGAACTGGTTGCAAGTTACGCAACAATATTCAAAATTTTGGTGGATTTATCGCAATTAACAATCTATGAAAACTATTGAAGATGAAATTTTAGCTCATGCTGAAAATGAATATCCGAAAGAAAGTTGCGGTTTTGTTGTCAATAGCAACGGTCGGCAGATTTATATTCCGTGCAAAAACGTGGCAGATGACCCTGAAAACTTTTTTGAGATTGCTCCCGAAGAAGTGGCAAAAATCTATATTAATTATGAGCCGTTAACAGTGGTACATTCTCACCCTGACGGCACTAATTATTTATCAACGGAAGATCGCAAGTATCAAGTCAATACTAATTTAGATTGGTGGTTAGTGTGTGAGGGTAAACTTTACAAATACCGTTGCGTTCCGCATTTATTAGGTCGGGAATTTAAACACGGTGAATTAGATTGTTATTCATTATTTAAAGATAGTTATTCGTTAGCAGGTGTAGAATTACCTGACTTTCAACGGGAAGATAAATGGTGGCTAAACAATCAGAATTTATATTTAGACAATTTGGAAGCAAACGGATTTTATAAAGTCGAAAATCCTGAAATTGGCGATATAATTTTAATGCAAATTCAATCAGATGTGCCTAATCACGTAGGCATTTATGTTGGAGATCAGATGTTTTTACACCATATATCTGACCGATTGAGCAAAAGAGATTTATTTGATGGATATTGGTTAAACAGTAAACATAGTTTTTGGCGGTACAAATGGAAATCACAATTAAACTTCAAGGCAATCTTAAACGATTTGGCAGTGAATTTAAAATAAACGCTGACAAAATCAAAGAGGGAATGAGCGCCTTGCTAACTCAATTAGCAGGATTTAGAAATACCATTCAGAAAGGACAATTTCACGTTATTGTAGGCGAGAAAGACTTAACGAATGAGAATATTTTTCCTAACTTTGACGAAGTATTAACAGAAGATACAACCCTAACTATTATCCCTGCTATCAAAGGTGCAAAGGGTGGTCGTAAGCTTGGAATATTAAGTGTTGTAGTAGGTGCAGTCTTAGTCGCAGCTTCTTGGTGGGCAGGTGGTGCAGCAGGTTTTGCATATTTAGGTGCAGCAGGATATGCAGGAGCAACCGCTACATTTATGGCAGGTGCAGCTCTTATCGCTAGTGGTGTAGCCAGTATGCTTACACCGACACCTAAAATGCCTGATTTTAAACTAGGTGAAATGAGCGGAAACATAAACAGAAGCGGAAGCGGAAGCGGAAAAGAAATAGAAAAGAAATCTAGTACAAGCTTTTCAAGTACAGCAAATATGGTTGCACAAGGTCGCCCTGTGCCGTTAGCCTACGGTGAGATTATGACTGGTTCGTTAGTTATCTCTAAAGGTACAAGAACTTATAGGGTAGATGTATATACGCCAGTTGAAAAAACAGAGTTAAAACCTGAAAATACAATAATGAATAATGAGCCGACTGATAAGAAAAAAGTATCACGTTGGGGATTAAAAAGAAAACAACATCAATGAGGCTATGGAATATGATTTATCCAATAATTAAAGGTGCAGAGGGTACAGAGGGTGTGCAAAATACAGACGGTAGCGGTCGCTCCCATACTCCTGTTGAAGCGAAAGAAAGTGGTCGTAGCAGACAGCAATTAGATATTGTTGAAGTGATTTCAGAGGGTGAAATCTACGGTTTAGTCAATGATATGAAAAGTATTTATCTTGATAAAACTCCTGTTGCTAACCCTAACGGTTCATTCAACTTCAAAAACCTTTCATTTCAAGCCCGTGTGGGTACTCAAAACCAATCACCTATGAATGGTTTTAATACTGCACAGCGAGAAATCGCAGTCGGTGTTGCAATCAAGAAAGATAAACCTATCACTAAAACGGTTACTGACAAAAATGTAACAAGTTTGCGTATCACAGTCGGGGTGAGTGCTTTAGTACAACGAGAGGAAAACGGTGATACAAACGGAAGTTCAGTAGATTTACAAATACGAATTGGTAATCGTGTTTACCCACACAATTTCACAGGTAAATATACGGCAGGAACTTATCTTGAAATGTTGGAAATTTATGATTTACCAACTCCCCCTTTCAATATTGTTGTTGAGCGTTTAACGCCTGACAGCACTTCTCAACGTTTACAAAACGGCACAGTGTGGGCAAGTTACACTGAAATCACAAACGATAATTTTGCATATCCTAATACAGCTCTTATGGGTGTTAGTATTGACAGTGATTACTTTCAATCTCAACCGCAACGCAATTATTTAATTCGTGGTTTAATTATTAATGTACCTGATATTTACAATCCTTTCACACGTACTTATTCATCAGACTTTTGGAATGGTACTTTTAAAAAGGCTTGGACTAATAACCCTGTGTGGATTTGGCACGATTTAGTTACCAATAAGCGTTATGGCTTGGGTAAAAGTATTGCTGATTTCAACGTAGATGTATTCCAGTTATTCGCTATTGCTAAATATTGTGATGAATTAGTGCCTGACGGTTTTGGTGGTAAAGAGCCTCGTATGACCTGTAACGCTTGGATTACAGATCAAAGAGAAGCCTACGATTTAATCCAAAGTTTATCAAGCGTATTCCGTGCTATGCCAATTTGGAACGGTCAATATCTTACTGCGGTTCAAGACCGTGTCGCAGACCCTGTATGGACGTACAATAACTCAAACGTGGTAGAGGGTGTATTCACTTATTCCCGTTCTGCTCGAAAAGCCCGACACAATACAATACAGGTTGAATGGGTAAACCCTGACGACTTCTACAATGTGGCTATCGAGCAAGTCAGTGATGATGAAAGCGTTAAACGTTTCGGTCAAAATATCTCAAAAGTTACAGCGTTTGGTTGTACCTCACGAGGTCAAGCATATCGTACAGGTCGTTGGATTTTAGAAACCGAAAAACTGGAAACTGAAACGGTAACATTCACGGTCGGGGCAGAGGGCTTAATGCACTTGCCTTATGATATTATCGAAGTTGCCGACAACCAATTCGCAGGAATTAATGTGGGCGGTCGAGTATTATCGGCTATTGCAAATAAAGTTGAATTAGACCGCCCTATTGAGTTTGATAGCAAAACGTATTTAAGTTATATCAACAAACAAGGTGAATTTAAACGAACTAAGGTAATGGGATTTGACAAGAAAACAAATACTGTTACGTTAGATCAAGCTGTTGGCGATATTCAAGAATTAGCAGTATGGTCGCTTGAAACCTCTAAAGTTGCCACAGGTTTATATCGTTGCACCGCTATTGTCGAAAATGAGGACGGTACATTTAACATTACCGCACTTCAACACGTTCCTCAAAAAGAGGATATTGTTATAAATGGTACACATTTCGATCCGAAACCACGTACTGTTTATTCTGCGTTGGAAAACATCACTGTTGATTATGACGGTCGAACTACTGTAATTAAAGGAAACGTAAACACTTTAGATAATACTGGTAATGAAGAAATTACCTACGATATTCGTATTCTTAAAAATGGTGCAATAATCTCAAATAAATTAGGCTTGAAATCGCCTAGTTATTCTGTGGAAGATTTAGAGAACGGGGAATATACCGTTATCATTACCGCTAAGGATAAATTCGGTCGTATTATTTCTATTAAAGAATACGACTTTGTTATTGACAAGCCCCCTGTGGTTGCTAATCCGAGTGCAATAGGTGGTATAGGTTGTATTTATTTAACGTGGGATTATGTTAATGAAATCACCGATACCGAGATTTGGGCGAGCAAAACAGACGACCTTTCAACGGCAAAATTGATTACCCGATTAAATGGTTTAATGTACACCTATGACTGCGGAGCAGAAGAAACTTGGTATTTTTGGTTGCGACACGTTCGAGGTGTGAATGTAGGCTCATTCGGTTCAGCAAGCGGTTTACGAGCAATTTCTGGTGCAGATTTAGATAAGAAATTAGAAGATTTAAACAAAGAACTACAAGAAAATATTGCTGATAAAGTTATTGATGTTGCTTTACCTGCTCGTAATTTAGAAATGACTAAAACTGTTAGTGGCTTGAATATTAATAACTATCTAGGGCATAAACAAGTTTATAATACGGCTGACGGCAAATTATATACGTGGAATGGGGCTAAATATGTTGAAAATGGTATTGATAAAAACAATTTACGAATTAAAACAACACAATTAGTAGGTACGTTACAAGCAAATCAAATTGGTGCAAACACAATCAGCACAGGTGCTATACAAGCAGGAGCAATTAGAGCCGAACATATTGCAACAAGTCAAATTACAGGTGAAAAACTAGCGTTAGGGCTTGGTGGTAACTTACTTAAAAATCCTTTATTTGTTAATAATTCAGAGGGTTGGTTCGGTTTTGTTCATTTTAATCCTGAAATTGTGCAGTATTGGACGGCAGGTAGTATTGGTGTTGCGAGCATACATCACAAATACGACACGAGCTTTAATGGACACCCACGAGATCCTAAATATATAAATGAGGAATTTAACATTGCTAACTGGGTTGTGAATGGATTTCAGCAGTTAGCTAATGATAGTAAAAGTAATAAACACTGGATAGACAATGCTAGGGTATTGGTAAATGTTATCCCTGATAAAACCTACATATTTTCAGCTTATGTAGGCTGTTTTCGCTGTGGTGGTTACTTGTTAGCAGAAGAATATTCTTCTGACAGTAAAGATTATATTCGTTGGATTAATAATAGTAATTTGTTTGGAGATCAAAGCAATTTATACCTTAATGCAGGTGAACAAATAGACAATGCTACAACCACGCCTTTTGTAAATGGACTAGATACTAACACAGCCCACAGAGCTTTTGTCAAATTTACCGCACCTAAATCTGGAGTGGTATGTTTAATCTTCCGTATTGCACGATTTGGTTATGGTGGTGCATATCAAGACTGCTATATGGCAAGAGCAATGCTTGAAGAAGTTAATCCTAGTCAAAATACTCCTAGTTCGTGGCGAGAAACTTCAATCACTTCTATTGACGGGGGATCTATTGTTGCAAACACAATTACAGCTAGACAGCTTAGTGCGGATAGTGTAACATCAAATAAGATTGCGGTAGGTGCTGTAACAGCTAATCATATTGCTGTGGGTAGTATTGGAGCAAACCATATTGCTACACGATCATTAACTTCTGATAAGCTAAACGTGAACAGCCTTTCTGCTATTAGTTCTAATATTGGTAGTATCAACGCTGGTGATATAACTGGGGTTAATATACACGGTAACAATATTAATGGTAATAATATCTCTGGCGGTACGATTACAGGGG